>JAEEGL015233133.1_pt1 | contig 17766 bp, 12 predicted proteins | sample 9134231 | NCBI WGS metagenome assembly JAEEGL01 (sample SAMN16246548, study PRJNA631951) | gut metagenome | biome: gut microbiome; feature: rumen; material: fiber-attached | host: Bos | place: Iran: Karaj | collected 2018-10 | reverse complement strand
GAAGCTCCAGGCGGGCAACACCAGCGCCAGATAGGTGTTGTTTATGCCCAGCCAGGAAATTATCAGATACTGGGGTATCTGCGTGACGGTCCAGGAGAACATCAGCGACAGCACCACCATGGAAAACAGCAGTTTCTTGCCCGGGAACTTGTTTTTTGCCAGGGGGTACGCCGCCAGGGACGCCACCACCACGTGGCCCACCATGCCGCCCACGGTGATTATTATGGTGTTGAGCACGTACCTGGAAAACGGCACCCAGCTCTCGTTCATCAGCACGAACAGGTCGCTGAAGTTGGTGAGCGAGGGATTGCGCACGAAGATACGGGGCGGGAACTGGTATATCTCGTCCAGCGGCTTTAAGGCGTTGTTGACTATCATTACGAGCGGCAGCACCATGAACACGCCGCAGATGCCCATCAGCATGAACAGCAGGGTGTTTCCGGCCACGGAGCGGTTAAGCTTCTTTTCGCCGGACTTGCGCTTCATTTTACGTTCGAGCTTTTTGATCTTTTCGGGGCGGTTGTCCACGACTTTGCGCATGGAGACCTTCACGGTGGCGTTGGGATCCTTTTTCGCCATATCACTCACCCACCCTTCTGAGCAGGCGCTGCACCAGCTGGTTGGTGCCCACCATAAGCAGGAACAGTATGGTCGCTATGGCGGATGCATAGCCCATGTCCAGCCTCGTGGAGCCGTAGTCCAGCAGGTGCGTCACTATCGTGGCGCCGGAATAGTTTACGGACGGGTTGCCCGCCAGCCATATGGAGATGTCCGCAACGGCGAAGGACTGGGTTATCTGCATGACCGCGCCGAAGAGCAGCTGCGGGCGCATGGCGGGCAGCGTCACATACCACAGCTCCTGCCACCTGTTCTTTACGCCGTCTATCGCCGCCGCCTCGTACATGCCCTTGTCTATGGTCTGAAGACCCGCTATGAACGCTAGGAAGCCGGTGCCCAGGCTCAGCCACAGCTGCACGATTATCAGCACGGGCATGACGTACTTTTCCGTCTGCATCCACAGTATCGGGTTGTTGATCAGGTCCAGCTTGAGCAGTATGCCGTTAAGGTAGCCGTAGCGGTCGCCGGTCAGGATCAGGTTCCAGACCATGTACGCGTTGCCGCAGATGGAGGGCGCGTAGAACACCAGCGTGAGCAGCGCCCTGACCTTGGGCTTGAACTCGTTGATTATCCAGGCGAACAGCAGGCACAGCATGTAGCTTATGGGGCCCGTGATCACCGCGAACAAAAGCGTGTTGCGCAGGGAAATGGTGAATATGTCGTCTTCCAGTATCAGCTTTACGTAGTTCGTCCAGCCTATCAGCCTGGGAGCCTCCAGCATGTTGAAGTAAGTGAACGAAAGGTATATGGACATCAGCACGGGCACTACCGTAAACAGGAAAAACAGTATGAAATACGGCGCCATAAGCATGTATGAAGCCCGGTTTTTCCATATCTCGTGCCTGAGGCTGTAGCTGCGGCGCATGATGGCCGCACGTTCCTGAGTGATACTGCTCATACTAATCAGCCTCCTCCTTTTCCCCCGCCAGCGGCAGGCCGAATTCCGTGCGCTTGTAGTTGATCTCCGCGTTTATGTAGTAGATCTTGTCCATCAGTTCTTCCCTGGGGGTGTTGCCGGACTCGTTGCGCCCCTTGCTGGCGTTGTCGGTGGTCACGGCGTAGAAGGCGTTGTTCACGTTCCTCCAGGTGTAATATCCACCGGGCACCTGGGGTATCCCCCTGACCTGCCTGAACTGCTCGGAGAGCACCTTGTAGTCCCTTACCGGCCAGGACAGGTTCGCCAGCGCTTCGATGTTGGCCGTAGCCACTCGGGCGGAGGAGCCCATCAGGGATTCCATCTCCCTGCCGTAGAGCGTCTGGGTCTCGGCGCTGGTCCACCACTTAAGGAATTCCCAGCTCGCCTCGGGCTCCTTAGTGGCGCTCATGATTATGTCCGCAAGGCCGCTGCAGCCGGTGGTGGTGTCCAGGCTGCCGTCCGCCTGCATGGTGCCGGGCACGTGGGTGAAGTCCCACAGGCCCCTGATGTCGGGAGCGGAGACCTGGAGGTTGTTGTAAGTGGTGTAGTCGGATATGATTATCGGGCACTCGCCGGTGCGGAAGCGTTCTTCCACGCTGGTGGCCTTGTCAAGACGGTAGTCCGTGTAGAACTCGCAGTAGCGCCTGAAGGTGTTTATGGCGATGTCGCTGTCCAGCGCGGACGCGTCGCCGTTTTCGGTGTAGTAGCTGCCTCCCGCCTGGTACAGAAGCATGGCGAAGGTCTGTTCGCCGGGCAGCATGCCGAACTCCATCTGGTTTTTGCTCAGCACGCTCATGGCCACCTTCACGTCGTCCCAGGTCTCGGGGACCTCCAGCCCTATCTCGGCCAGTATGTCCTTTCTGTAGAACATCATGGGGAAGGTCTGGGTGTCGGGCAGGGCGTACGTGGCGCCGTTGAACGAGAAGGGCACCAGGGCGCTGGACATAAAGCGGGAAGAGATCTCGTCAAAGTCCTTAAACCTCGTCAGGTCCATAACGGCGTTGCGCAGACCGTAATTGACCGGGGTATCGTTTCCCGTGTTCATAACCGCGCCCGCAAGGCCGTTGGTGTTGGCCACCTGTATGGCTACGTCGGGGCCCTGTCCGGAAAGCGTGGCGCGCAGAAGCGTGTTCATATCCACCAGCTGCACGTTCACGCTTATGCCCGTTTGGGGGGTGAAGCTGTCGTCGATCAGGGATTTTATTACGTTCGCCTGGTCGCGTCCGGTGCCGATCCACAGGGTGATGACCTTGTTTTCGCCGTCGTCTTTGGCGATGTTGCCCACCTGGTTATAGTCGATGATAAAGGAATTGTACAGTCTCTGGGACTCGTGGCCCAGCCCAGCGAAGAAGCCGCCATTGTCGTTTTTGGGGTTTATATCAGGAGTGTGGATGTAGATCCTGTCTATCTGCAGGGGCTGGATGAGCACCTGGGTTATCCAGTTGCCGCAGGCGCGCACGTTGACCTTGTAGGAAGACAGCACCTTGGTAAAGCGCTCCTGGTCCTCTATCAGGTCCTCCAGCTGGTCGTTCATGGTCTTGAGCACGGTCAGTTTGTCGCTGGAGTGCCCCGCGGTCTTTTCCAGGGCGTCTATGGCAATCTCGAGTTCGCTCTTCACATGCTCCAGTTCCTGCTTGAGCCCCGGCAGGCTGCGCTCTATCTGATAGTCCCTGTACTGGTCGGGAGAGACGCCGGTGATGTACAGCACCTGGCGGTATATGCCGTTTAAGTCCAGCACGCACTGCTGCACACGGCTGATGATCCCGGCCATGTCGCCCAGCACCACTTCCATGCGCAGAGTGTGCGCGCCCTGAGTCAGGTGGATCAGGTACGGATCACCGTCACTGTCGGAAGCGGTCTCCATGCGCCAGCCCTGGGAATACCCGAAGGGCAGGGCGTCAAACTCGCTGAACGGCACCGCGCCGTCTATGAATATCCTTCTGTATACGTCTATGCCGCGCACGAAGTTCTGCTTGTCGAAGAAGGTCACGCAGTAGTCCCCTTCTTCCGGCACTTCGAACGCCCACTCGATCCACTGGCCAGCCAGCCTCCAGGGATAACCACCAATGGTGTTGTTGAGCAGGTACCTGGCGGAAGCGGGGTACACGGAGGAGGACGCCTGGTCCTGCACCGGGTACAGCATCTGGGAGGACGTGTACTGCGCGGTCTCCGCCTCTATCCTGACGCAGATGCCCTCCGGATTTGCCGATACCCGCTCCTGTTCGGAATACGGGGCGATGCGGGCGGAGTTTTTGAACACCAGCTTCCTTATCAGCATGGGCTCCCTCAAGGAGAGCATGCCCAGGGTGTGCTGCCCCTTTTCGAGATAGAAGCTCAGGCTCTCGGAGATATAGCCGTTGCTGTCGTACACGAACGACGTCAGCCACCCGGGAGTTTCCTGGGGCGAGGGCTTGATGTCGTTGCCCTGGTTGTCCTTTACCCAAGAGATCACATCCACTCCGTTTGCGTCCGTCACATGCTCGACGCCCGCGTTCCGGTCGTTGCGCCAGATGCGGGAGAAAGTGACCAGCGAAAGCTCGTTGTATGGCAGGCGTCCGTCCAGGAAAAACGCTCTCTGTATTTCCGAATTCTTGCCCGGATAGGGGTAGTACTCTATCTCCAGGTCGTACCAGCCTTCCGTTTCCACGTCGAATTCCCACTCCGCCAGCGCTTCCTCGCCCGTAAGCAGGGATCTTCCCGTGCTGCCGTCGTAGTCGGTCAGCACCGTAAGCGCATCGCTTCCGTCTTCGGAATACCTGACTGCGTCCGCCGCCTCTATTTCGATCTCTTCGCCCGGGCGAACGTCCGGATAGGCAGCCTTATACTGTTCGTAGGACGGGATGCTCTTGTCTATGGAGTACGTGCTGACTATTTCCTCGTACTCCTTCATGGTCTTGTCCGTCACCGCGCCGGCGCTCATAAATGAGACCGCCAGTGCCGCCGTCAGTATGAAAAGCAGTATTTTCTTCATGCCCCGCATCCCGCTCCCGTCATAGCATATTATATGTAAGATCCAGAATGATAAGATAAAAAACGGATCAGTCCCCGGACAGAAAATCCGGGATGTCCTTTCGGGTAATGACCCTTTCGTCCGTGTAGGTCTTTTTGAGCAGCCACGCTTCGGTATACTGTTCGCTGGGTTTGTTGTACTTGCTGTTCTTTAGCACGAACTCGCCGCCCCAGGTGCAGAACCCGCCCCAAATCGTGCCGTCACGGAAGATCTCCTCCGCGTCGGGCACGCAGCCGTTCTCGCTGATGACTATCATTTTGCGGGCGGAAGTGTAGTTTACGCATTCCAGGAACTTGGCGCTCTGGGAGGAATACACCCTTTCGCCGGGATACAGGTCCTCGCCTATTATGTCCACCGTGTCGTCTCCGGGATACCAGGCGGGATCCTGCCCGTTCCAGACCCAGATAAGGTTGTTGAGCTTGTGCTCGTAAGTGAGCTTTTCAAACAGCAGGTCCCACAGCTGCTTATAGGCGTCCGCGCCGGACGCGCCCCACCAGAACCAGCCGCCGCTGGCCTCGTGCAGGGGCCTGAACAGCACGGGCACGCCCGCGTCCCTTAAGCGTTCGAGCTGCAGGGCGATGGCGTCTATGTCGCTCAAAAGCAGTTCGTACCCCCGGGGATCTTTCCCGCTCATGACTTTGCCCAGGTCGAAAGTGGTGTACTGGGTGTAAAAGCCGGAGTACCACCTGTCTTTGCTCAGATATGGCGAAGGCGCGTTCCAGTGCCAGCAGAAAGTGACTATGCCGCCCTTGTTCCAGTAATCTATCGCCTGGTCAACCGAGTGTCCCACGGTGCCGTGTTCCACCCTGGAAGGCGAATAGTCCATGAGATCCAGGCCCAGCAACGCGGGATACAGCCCGCCCGTGGCGCGCCAGACGGCCTGGTTTTCCATGCCGAACATGCCGCCGTCGCAGTACTGGCCGGTGATCAGCTTTTTACCGTAGCATTCCTTAAGCCAGCTGTACAGCTTTACCGTCTCGCGGGAGGGATCCGGCGTCACCGGCATTTCGGCCACGTCGTACAGGTCCTCCGGCAGAGGATCGCTCGGACTGATCTTGAGGGCGTCGACCTTTATCCAGCCCCAGCTTGTGCCCACGGACACGGTATGCTCGCCCGCGGTCAGGTAAACATAGTCCAGCGAGACTTCGGTAAAGTCCTTCCCCATCACCGCAACCTGTCCGGCGCTCGCGCCGTCCAGCAGCACGGGGTTGAGTTTATAGTCTCCGGACATGCTGGCCATTATGAGCGTGAGCCTGTACGCGCCTTCGTCCCGCACGTTCACGGTCCAGCTAAGTACGTCTTCCTGCCCTTTAAAGCCTTCGACCCAGCCCGCTGCGTCTGAGGAACGCTTTGTCAGCGCGCCGGACAGCAGACCGTCCTCCGCTTCCAGGCGAAGCACGCCGTCCTTCGTCACTTGGTTTTCGGCAAACGCGCAGAACAAAGCCGCGCACAAAAGCGCCGAAAGCAGCAGAGCGGTCAGTCTTTTCACGTCGCGCAGCCCCCTCAAAACAAATATGCCTCCATAGTTAACAATCGCTCATGTTATTATAGCCTGTTTTCACAAAATCCGCAAGTGTTTCATGCATCAATTACATGCTATATGACAACAAATAAGGACAGCCACAGCAAAAACTGAGTCTGTCCTTAACATAACCCCGTCCGGATTTATTCCGCTTTGAATGCCGAATTGCGTATCATAGCTTCCACTATCTCCGGATAATACCATTTGCAATTATAGCGGCGCAGCAGTCCGAAATTCTCCCCGTCCGTGTTGATGGCGTTGTTGTCCCACCAGCAGCAGGGTATGTTGCGGGATGTGGCGGCGGATACGTAGTATGCCGTGAACGCCACGCGGTCGCTTAAGTTGCCGCCCTTGTCGCGGGCGCCGAATTCCCCCACCACGACCGGTATGCCGTTTGACACGAACTTGCGGTAGAGGGAATTCAAAAAGCTGTCGATCTCACCGGTGAACCTTGTGGATTTGAAGCTGAACGTAGTGGTGCCGCCCGCGCTCAGGGCGAAATTGTAGGGCGTGTAGGCGTGAGCGGACACTATGATCCTGTTGTCCGCCGTATCTTCGGGCAGCACGAACAGGGCGGTCACCGCGTTGCCGGGATTGGCGGCGTAAGCGGGCACCATAAGGTAGCGCTCGGCGTTGTTCCCGCTGGAAGCGCGCACCGTGTCCACAAACACCTGGTTCAGCCGGTTTATGCAGTCCGCGGCGTCCCTGCACTCGTCGGACCTGCCGTCGAAGTTCCATTCGTAGTTTCTGTTGCCCTTCAGGCGCGGCTCGTTCATTGACTCGAAAATCAGGTGGTCGTCATAGTCCCTGAAGCGCTCGCTCAGCTGCGACCAGACGGAGCGGATGTACTTTTCGGAAATTTCATAATGCTGTGAGTCCGGATAGAAGTACTGTTCGCCCTCGTCGTGGTGGATGTTGATTATCACATACATCCCGTACTTGAAGGCCCAGTCCACCACTTCCTGCACCCGGTCCAGCCACTGCTTGCTTATCACGAACTCATCGTCCACATGGTTGTGCCAGGACACGGGCAGCCTCAGGGTGGTGAAGCCCGCTTCCGCTACCGTCTTTATGATCTTCTCGGTGGTCTTGACGCCGTGCCACGCGGTCTCCATGTCCATTTCCTTGAACTTGGGCAGCGCGTCGTTGTAGGCGTCGAAGGTGTTGCCCAGGTTCCAGCCCACGCCCATCTTCCTCAGGAACGCCATGGCCTCGTTGTCCGGGATCTCAAACGTCTTTGCCTCTATGATCGGTATCTCCACGCTGTCCCCTTTCTGCTCCGCCAAAGCGGGCGCAAAGCTCATCAAAGCCAGTATCATCGCCAAAATGCCGCACAGTTTCCTCATTTTTACGCCTCCCCTGCCTGTCCGTTTTGCTTTATCCGTCCGATATACCCGCTTATTTCCTGCGCAGCCTTTAAGTGGGCGGCGCGGCTGGGATGCATGCGGGAGCCCAGGTCCCCGTTGCAGTCGCTCAGGCGCAGATATCCGACCTTTCCGTCCCCTTCCGCCTTCACCTGTTCGACGGCTTCCAGTATGTATCGTTCCATATCCGTGCCACACAGCCCGTACGCCCATATGATATACGCGTTTTTCTGATGCGAGCGCACGGTCCTTATCAGTTCCGCAGCGCGTTTCGTGAACGTCTTTTCGGCGGATAAGCGGTCCTCCTCCAGCTTTATGGCGTTGGAGTCGTTGGTGCCCAGGTTGATCACCACCCAATCCGCCTGCCTGCCGTCAAATGCGTAAGGCACGTCCCCCGAAGCTATGGGTTCGCACAGCTTATCGTATATCAGTCCCAGGCGGTGGTTTTCGTCCCCGTCCCACGCCTTCCAGGCGCCCCAGCCGCTCATTGCGACCACGCGCCTTTCGGCGTCGAGCATCCTTGCCGTCTGATGCGGGAACGCACCCACGCCGCTCATCCAGGCCATGCGCCAGTCGGTGGCGTAAACGGGGCCCGCGCAGCCTTCGCCCACGGTGAGGCTGTCGCCGATAAACTCGATCAGCTCTTTCTTGGGTTCTGAGGGTTTGAGCTCGCCGTCCGAAAACACCGCATGGATGACGGGCGGTTCGGTCTCGTCCAGCAGGGGCTGGCAGTCCCTGACTATGGCTATTTCATGGGTAAAGGCGGGATCCATTCCGGCAAGGGCGGTGTAGACCCGCCTGCCCTTTGCAAGGGGGAAGCGGGCGATAGCCGCGCCGCCCGCCGTCACCGCCAGCCACACGGCATGCTCGGAAGCAAAACTTTCCGCTTCGATCTCCACCTGCGTGCACGCGGCGGTAAAGCTTATCCCGCTGCCCGTCCACCACAGGCGGCAGCTTTCGGGAGAAGTCTGCTGCCTGCCCAGACGGGTGAACGCGCGCGGATCAAAACACTTCATTTCCATATTCCGTCCGATCCCTTTATTTCATTCGTAGATTTTCACGCTGTACGGTCTGCCGCTCGTCGTGGTGACGCGCGCCTGTCCGCCGCACACCGACACTGTGAACACGTCCCGGTCACTTCCGTCACGGGAAGGTATGCAAAGGGTGTATTCCTCCCTTTCTTTCAGCCCGTACGCCCTGAGCTCGACACCGTCGGCAAAGTCGTATTCGGTGGACGTGTCGCATTTGCCCACGGGCAGCACCGTGCCGCCCCTGACCAGCAGCGGCAGGCTCATGAATCCGTGCTTTTCGCAGCGCCACGCGCCGCCTTCCAGCTTTTCATCCGTGATCAGGCTGTACCAGTCGCCTTCGGGCAGGTAATAGTCCACCCGGCCCTCTTCGTCGAACACGGGCGCCACCAGCAGCCGGTCGCCCAGCATGTACTGCCTGTCCAGGTATTCGCAGGCCCTATCCTCCGGGAACTCCAGCAGCATGGGCCTGAGCATGGGCGCGCCGGTCTCGTGGGCTTCCGCCGCCATACCGTAAAGGTACGGCATCAGCCGGCACTTAAGGCGGGAGAAATACCTGACCACGTCCACGCTCTCCTCGTCGAACAGCCACGGCACCCGGTAACTGGAGGAGCCGTGCAGCCGGCTGTGGCTGGACAGCAGCCCGAAAGCCGCCCAGCGCTTGTAAACGTGGGCAGGCGCCGTGGACTCGAAGCCGGAAATGTCGTGGCTCCAGAAGCCGAAGCCGCTGTGGCTCATGCCGAGCCCCGCCCGCAGGGTCTCCGCCATGGACACGTAGGAAGCGCTGTTGTCGCCGCCCCAGTGCACGGGGAAGCGCTGGCCGCCCGCGGTGGCGCTGCGGGCGAAAAGCACCGCCTGTCCCCTGCCCTTTTCCTTTTCCAGCAGCTCGAAGACCATTTTGTTGTAAAGGAACGAGTAGTAATTGTGCATTTTCAGCGGGTCGGAGCCGTCGAAATAGCGGATGTTTCTTACGGGTATCCTTTCGCCGAAGTCCGTCTTCAGGCAGTCTATGCCCTGGTCAAGCACTTTTTTGAGCTTTTCGCAGTACCACCTGCGGGCTTCCGGGTTGGTCACATCAAGTATCGCCATGCCTGCCTGCCACGCGTCCGTCTGCCACACGGACCCGTCCGTCTTTTTCAGCAGATAGCCGCCCTGCATGCCTTCCACGAACAGGGGCGACGCCTGGGCGATGTACGGGTTTATCCAGCAGCACAGCTTAAGGCCCATATCGTGATAGCTTTTCAGCATGCCCGCGGGGTCGGGGAACACCTCTGGATCCCACTCGAAATCGCACCAGTTGAAACCCCGCATCCAGTAACAGTCGAAATGGAACACACTGAGCGGTATTCCCCTCTCCTTCATGCCGTATATCATGGAAGTGACCGTCTTCTGGTCGTAACTGGTGGTAAAGGACGTGGACAGCCACAGCCCGAAGCTCCAGGCGGGCAAAAGCGGCGGTCTTCCCGTGAGCGCGGTGTACAAGCTGATTGTTTCCTTGGGCGTGCCGCCGTAGATGACGTCGTAGGTGAGCCGCTCCCCAGGCACCGAGAACTGCACCCGCTCCACCTTTTCGCTGGCCACCTCGAAGGACACTTCGGTGGGGTCCTCCACGAACACGCCGTAGCCGCGGTTGGTCATGTAGAACGGGATGTTTTTGTACGCGCGCTCGCTGGCGGTGCCCCCGTCGGCGTTCCAGATGTCCACCGTCTGGCCGTTTTTGACGTAAGCAGTGAACCTTTCTCCCAGGCCGTACACGGTCTCGCCCACGGCCAGGTCCAGGGAATCTATCATGTAGGACGGCCCCGTCTTCTGTATGGACGCGGTCTCCCCCTCTTCCTTTACCGCGTGGGCCATTGCGCGGAAGCCGCTGGAGGTGATCACCCTGCCGCTTTCGTCAAGAAAATCCAGCTTCCAGCCGCCCTCCGCCATGCACGCGCGGGCGGAAAGAGCTCCGCTGGTGAACATGGTGCAGCTTTCGCCAAACTCGATCTCCGGCTCGGTGTTTTCGCCGAACGTCTCAAAGCGGGGCGGTCTGTCCGGTTCTCCCTCAAAATGAGTGACGGACACCCTTATTATGTTTTCGCGGGGCGCGCTTAAGCGCACCGTGAGCGCCGGGCAGCCTATGGATTCTCCCCTGTTGTGCACGGGTCTGCACGCGACCAGTAGCTTGAGAGCGCTTTCTTCCGCTTCCCTGCGCACGCAGTGGGACGCGTAGTCCATGCGGTATTCGGGTCTCGTGAGCCAGTATCCGTTGGTAAATTTCATATCATGACCCCGCAAGAGATTTTTTCCGTATGATTATAACACCCGCGCCACGGATTATGCAACGGTTTTAAAAACCTTCCGGCACGGGAACGATATGTCTTATTCGGGTATATGCTTAAAGAAATGTGCAAAGGCGCTCACAGCTGCTTTTTCTGCTGCAGCATCTCCCTGTAAACGCTGGGAGAAACGCCTTCCATTTTATTGAATATGCGCAGGAAATTGGAATAGTCGTTGAAGCCGCACTGAAAGGCAATGGTGTTGAGGGATGCGCCGCTCCTCATAAGCTGCTTTGCCAGCGCCACGCGGCAGTACAGAATGTATTCGTAAACGCTGCGGCGGGTGAGCCGGGTGAATTCCCGGGAAAGATAGCTCACGCTCACGCCGAAGCGCTTGGCGAGCTCGCCTATCTTAATCTGCTGTGTGTAATTGGCGTTTAGGTATACGAGCACTTCCTGTATCACGCTTTTGGAAATGCTCAGGTCCTTTATCATGCGGGATTTGCGCATGCAGGAGCAAACGGTCTCTATGAAACGGTTGATCTCGTTGTATGCGTGGTAAAGGTCCATGCCGGTCAGCGTCCCGGACACGCTTTTGAGCGCCTTTATGCAGTTTACGCAGGTCTCGGCTTCCATGGGGTCCAGCTGGAAGGTGAAATTCAGCCGGTCGACGTAGGTGCGGAACAGCTTGTCCAGGTCCGCCCGTCCGTAGCCCAGCGCGGTGAGCGCCTCCGTGGATACGTTCAGGTAGGCGCGCTCGTAGTCCCTGAGTTCCCCTTCGAAGCTCAGCCCGTGCATTATCCCGGGAGGGATGATGAACAGCTGATTGGGCAGCAGTTTGTACATCTTTTCGCCTATGCCGTAATACTGCCCCCCGCGTATGTGTATATAGAACTCATAATAGTCGTGGCAGTGGTAGTCTCCGCCCGTGAGCACTTCTGTGTAATTGCAGAACGCCTCAAAGCCCCTGTCCGAATCGCTTATCGTGGTGGGGCTCAGCTGTTTGACTGAATTACGGTTCATATCCTGTTCCTCCGTGGTCTTGTACTAAGCGGTCTTGTCACGGATACGGTGAACGGAAGCATCGCGGGATGCCTTAAAGCCGGGCGCCGGCAAAAGCCGGCGCCCAATGGAAGAAGATTTACGAATTACAGGTTGCCGGGGAACTCGCCGCGGTAGTTGCCGGCCTGGTAAGCGGCACGGTAGCCTTCGATCATTTCGGCGGCGCCGGAAGCGAGGATGTCCTGAATGCCGGCGTCAAACACGGAGTCGAACTCGGCGGGATCGCAGGATACCACGGCAGCCAGGAACTCGCCCTGCTTGCTCTTTACGGTGGCGTCATAGTCGGTCTCGGCCTTGACCGTCTCGGTGAAGCTGATCTGGGTCCAGGCATCGGTCAGGGAGTCTACGTAGGAAGCCACAACGTCCTCTTCATATCCCTTGAAGGGCAACGCCAGGGCGGCGGAGTTCTTCGCGTCGTCGCCGTAGAAATAGCCGTTGGAGATGAAGCAGATGTCGCCGGCATGGATCTTGTTCTCGTTGGGCACGGCGTCAGCGCTCTTCACGCCGTAGGGGATGCCCAGCACGGGATCGATGCCCTCGTAGTTGATGCCTTCGACGCCGTTCTGCATCGCGAACATGTTTTCGGGCTCGGCCATCCAGTCAAGGTACTTGATGGCGGCGATGGCGGTCGCTTCGTCGGCGGTCTTGGGGATGATGATGCTCAGTCCGTTGGCGGCGTACTTGTCATGCAGGTACTTGCCCAGGCTCTCGTTGTAGAAGCAGTTCACGGTCACCCAGTGTCCTTCGGGAACGTTCTTCTCGAGTTCGATCTGGTAGTTCTTGTCGGTGCGCCAGGGCTGGTCGGGCTGCTGGGAGAAGAAGCCGTTGTAGCCCATGATCAGCGCAGTGTCGTTGGCCTTGTCGTTGTCGGTCAGCGCGAAGGTCTCGGGCAGCAGGCCCTCGTGATACAGGCTGTTCAGCCAGCGGAAGCCTTCCTTGGCGCCGGGCAGCATCTCGGGGTTGGCGGAATAGGCGAACCAGTCTTCCTCGGTCACTTCGTTGAAATCAACGAACGCGTCGGTGAAGCGGCGCACGTTGAACATGGGGTTGGATGCGAAGATGCCGAAGGAGAAGGGCATGGTGTTCTCGCCTGCCAGAGCCGCATCCTTGGCGGCGCGGAGGTAATCGGTGAACTCATCCACGGTGGTGGGTTTTTCCATATCCAGCGCTTCCAGCCAGTCGGCGCGGATAAAGTTGCCTACGTTGGCGACGCTGATGCGGCGGGCGGGAATGAACCACTGCTCCTTGACGCCGTCGCCGTCGTGGTCGGACTGGCCGTAGGTGAGCAGCTGCTCACTTAAGAAAGCCACGAGGTTGGGGGCATACTCTTCGATGAACTCGTCCAGCTGCCAGATGCCTTCCTTGTCGATGCACTGCTGCACCAGGGCTCCGCCGTAGGTCATGCACAGGTCGGGAGCGGTGCCGCCGGCAAGGGCGTTGGTCAGCAGGTCGCCTTCGGTCCAGCGGGCGAAGGATACGAACTCAAGCTTGATGTGATTGGGATCGCCGAAATGCTCCTGCGCATAGTGGAGCTGCCAGCAGTCTGTCACGTCGAGACCGGTGACATCACGGTCGAAGCACTCAACGCGCAGAGTGATCCAATCGTCTTCCGCGGATACCGCGCCGAACATGCCCAGTGCGAGCACGAGCGCCAGCATGATAGCCAGGATCTTCTTCATGGTTGTCTCTCCTTTGATGATATATTTGACCGCCTTCGGGCGGTTAGGTACGTGTCCGTGCGCTTCGTTTAGCCCTTTACGGCGCCGATGGTGACGCCTTTAACGAAGTAGCGCTGCACGAAGGGATACACCACCAGTATGGGAAGCGTGGCGAATATGATGGTGGCGGGCTGTATGGACTCGCTTATCTCGGTGGCCATGGTGGACGTGCCGCCTTCCATCTGGGCGATGTCTACCGCCTGTGAACCCTTGATTATGTGGTACAGCTTGAGCTGCAGGGGCTGGTATGCCTTGGTCTGTATGTAGTACAGCGCGTCCTGGAAGCTGTTCCACTTGCCTACGGCGTAGAACAGGGTCAGCGTGGCGAGCGACGCCATCGACAGGGGCAGGTATATCTTGATAAGCACCAGGAAGTCGTTCGCGCCGTCTATTATGGCCGCTTCCTCCAGTTCCCCGGGCAGGGCGGAAAAGAAGCTTTTGAGGATTATCATGTTGTAGGTCGAGAGCATGCCGGGCAGTATCAGCGACCAGGGCGTATCCAGAAAGCCCAGCTGCTTGATGTTAAGGTAGATTGGTATCGTGCCGCCGGAAAAATACATGGTGAACAGCGCCATGGTGTTGAAAAACCTGCGGCCCGCCAGGCGCTTCTTGGTGAGCGGATACGCCATCAGCACCGTCATCACCATGGAAAACACGGTATACACCACCGTTACGAATACGGTGTAGAACAGGCTCCTCACCATGGCCGGGTCGGAGAAGATCGCCTTGTAGGCGTTAAAGTCCCAGCCCACGGGCCAGAATGAGACCTTGCCCGACAGTATGGCCGACTTGGTGCTCAGGGAATTCGCCGCCACGTTCACGAACGGCAGCAGGCAGGTAAGGCTTATAAGCACTATTACCAGCGTGAGCGCCACCTGGTAGCCCGTCCAGATGCTCTTTTCCTTTTTCGCCTTTACCGGCTGCAAAGCTTCGGATTTGATCATGTTTCCGCCTCCTTACCAGATGCCCTCTTCGCCCAGCTTGGTGGACACGAAGTTGGCGGATGAGATCAGTATCAGCCCGACCGCCGACTGGAACAGGCCTATGGCGGTGGCTCTGGCGAACTGGGAGTTGGTTATGCCGGTGCGGTATACGAACGTGGAGAGCACGTCGCAGTATTTGCGCACCTGGGGATTGCCCAGTATCTGGGGCCGGTCGAAGCTTATGTTCATCATCTGGCCCACATTGAGTATCAGCAGCACCACTATGGTGGAGCGGATGCCGGGCAGCGTCACGTGCCAGATCTGCTGCATCTTGTTGGCGCCGTCTATCTTGGCGGCCTCGAACAGCTCCATATTGATGCCGGTTATGGCGGACAGGTACAGTATCGTGCCCCAGCCCATGCCCTGCCATACGCCTACCAGCGTATAGGTGATCTGCCAGTAGGTGCCCTCGGTAAGGAACGGTATGCCCGTCTTTACCCAGCCCCATTTGAGCAGGGTGGAGTTTATTATGCCGGTGCTGGGAGAAAAGATCTGCAGCACCATGCCGCCGATGATTATCCAGCTTAAAAAGTGCGGCAGGTACAGAAGCGTCTGCGATATCTTTTTAATGGCCATGGAGCGCATTTCGTTGAGCATTATGGCCAGTATGATCGGTATCGGGAAGCCGCACACGAGACCCATGAAGTTGAGCCACAGGGTGTTTATCAGCGCGTAGGAGAAATCCGGCATGCCCATTGAGAAACGGAAGTTCTCCAGCCCTATCCACTGGCTGCCCCACATCCCCTTGAACATGTTGAAATCCTGGAAGCCGATGATTATGCCCACCATGGGTTTGTAACAGAAAAGCAGGTAAAAAGATATGGGCAGGATAAGCATCACGTAAAGTCGCCAGTCCTGCAGCCAGGACCTGCGGCGCTTCTTTTTGCTTCCGACAGCGGTCACGGTCATAGAGCCCACCCCTTACAGTACGGAATTTATATACTCATTTTCTACCGAATGTGTATATTATAACCCCATATAAGCGGAATTGCTATGCATATCTTACACAATTTATTGCTTTGATATGCATTTATTACACGATATTAACACTTTCACCTATCTACCTCCCTGCCCCGTCTCCGGGGCGATCCGCATCCCGGCAGAGGGAGCACAGGCGGCGCGACTTAAAACTTAACACGCCCGGGGGCAGGAACATTTGCGCCCGGCGTTCCGTCAGACAGTATGTGACTTGAACGAGTTCACCATTTTATATAAAGGACGGAACATACGATGAAAAAGCTTATCGCCGCGATACTGGCCCTGTGCCTGGCTTTATCCCTCTCCCTGGCGGTCGCCGAGAGCAGGATCAGCGTGTCCGGCTCGGGCGAGACCCGCATCAGCGCGGACACCGCCGTGATCTCCCTGGGCGTGAACGCCCGCGACAAGAACGTGTTAAAGGCGCAGCAGAAGGTCAACGAAGCCATCGCCGCCATCCGCAAGGCGCTCATAGAGCAGGGCGTGCCCGAGGAAAACATCACCACCGACTACATCAACATCAGCCCCATATACGACTACTCCTTCGACCTGGCCCGCCTTACCGCCTACAGCGCCAGCACCGCCCTGGCGATCAGGGTCAATGAAATGGACAAAGTGGGCGCGCTGATAGACGCCGCTTTCCAGGCGGGCGCCAACGACTTAAACGGCATCACCTTCTCCGCTTCAGACACAAATGAAGCCAAAGCCGAAGCCCTCAAGCTCGCCGTGGAGGACGCCAGGCAGAAGGCCGAGATCCTCGCGGCTGCGGCGGGGCTGAAGATAACCGGCATAGAGCTTATATCAGAAGGCGGCGTGTACAGCTACTCCAACACCGTGGGCAACATGTACGCCCGGGACATGAAGGCGGAGGCAGCCTACGGCGACGCGGCTACCGTGGTGCAGGCCGCTAAGCTCATCGTGAGCGCAAGCGTCAATATAACATTTACCGTCGAATAAACACATAAATCAGCCCCTGCGGGGCATCGGAAAGGAACGACCCTATATTATGAAGAAAATCATCGCGATAATCATCACCCTGTCCCTCGTTTTCTCCGCCTGCGCTTTCGCGGAAGCGACACAGCCCGACTTCGCCATGTTCGAAGGCATGGAGTGGAGCTTCTCAAGCGGCGCCGGCGCCTGGTCCACCGACATGCGCATACTCCCGGACGGCTCCTTCTGGGGCGAGTACCACGACAGCGAAATGGGCGAAACCGGCGAAAACTACCCGGACGGCACCATCTACTGCTGCTCCTTCTACGGCACCATGTCCTTTGCGGGGCAGGCTGACGAAAACTCCTGGAACTATGTCATCGACTCCCTGACCGTGAACGAGACCGTCGGGGAAGAGACCGTCACCGAAGGCCTCCGTTTCGTGACCGTCGAACCCTACGGCATCAGCGCGGGCGACACCATGCGTTTGTACCGCCCCGGCACGCCCGTGAGCGCGCTTGATGAGGACATGTACGTCTGGGCGCACGTTTACACCGAAAGCGGCGCGGCGGAAGAACTGGAAGACTGGTTCCTGTGCAGCGAAAAGAACGAGTCCGGTTTTGTGGGATACCTGCTCTCGGACGATATCGAGATGGAGAACCCCTGGCTCGAGCTTGACGCGGAAGAGCTCATGCAGGTCTCCGGGCTGGAGTTTGCCCTGCCCGAAGGCGCCGAAGACGTTATATACCGCTATCTGCCCGAAGAAGATCTGGCCGAGATGCAGTTCACCCTGGACGGCGACGAGTTCTGCGCCCGCATACAGCCCGCCGCGCTGGAAAACGGCCAGCTGATGAACATTTCCGGCATCTTCCTGCCCCTGGAAAACGAAGAAGAGATCACCGTGAAGCACTGTTACGGCATGATCGGCCAGTCCCAGACCGGCAGCGAGGATTGGGTTGAGCTCTGCCTGTGGTACGACATCGTGCCGGGGCTCATGTATTCCCTCTCCGTCTACAGCACCGACCTTGACGGGCTTGACCTCACCGCCGTGGCGGAGCAGGTGTACGTGCCCGCACAGGGCGACGCCTGACCTTCAAACCCAACATTCTGCGCTTCCCCCGCTTTCGCGGGGGCTTTTTTATGCGCGTCGACACTGCTGCATCGCCGATTCATTTTTTCTGCATAAGTCTATGCAAAATGTTAGCGCAATGTTAACCAAAGAATTAGCACTCACCTATTGACAGTGCTAACAAAATGAGTATAATATAAGGCGAACAAAGGGAAAGGACCGAAGGCGACAGAGGTCCGGACCCCGAGTCCGCGGTAACAACATGCTGTGACCTACGCCGACACACACCCCTGCGACGATAGCCCGAAAG
>JAEEGL015181311.1_pt1 | contig 17766 bp, 10 predicted proteins | sample 9134231 | NCBI WGS metagenome assembly JAEEGL01 (sample SAMN16246548, study PRJNA631951) | gut metagenome | biome: gut microbiome; feature: rumen; material: fiber-attached | host: Bos | place: Iran: Karaj | collected 2018-10 | reverse complement strand
TCCATACAGAGCGTTTCTTGAGGAATTTAAGACTAAATATCCTGTATTCTCAGCTGTAAGGATAATTGATGATGCCGGAAGGCTGGTCAGTCTGAAGGAAGCTGAAAAAGAGCCGGTGACAGATAACTACAGGAAACTTCAATATTATGAGCTTTTTGACAAAGACAGATAAACGGATAAAAGATCATCTTTATCTGAGCTCTTTTTTCATATCCCTTGTTTTGCTTATATTGTACAGCATCATACAGGGGATCTTTCCTTTCGGATCCGCAACATTCTTAAGAAAGGATCTCTATCACCAGTATCTTCCCTTCCTTTATGAATTCAGAAGAAGACTGATAAGCGGCCAAAGCCTTAAATTCAGCTTTGATCTGGGACTGGGCTCTTCATTTTACGCTATGTACGTTTATTATCTTTCGGATCCGCTCAATTTCTTAAGTGTTCTTGTTCCCGAAAGCTTTCTGCTTGAATTTCTGACATTTATCACATATTGCAAGATAGCAGCTGCCTCATCATTTATGTGCAGATATTTAAGATTCAGATGCCCTGACAGCCCTGCTTTATTTGCTCTGCCTCTTTCTCTTTGCTATGGTTTTTCCGGCTATATAGCCTCCTTTGACTGGAATGTGATGTGGATGTGGGGGATCGCTCTTGCTCCTCTGGTTATCCTGGGTTTTGAAAAGATGCTTCGAGGAGAAGGAAAGACGCTGTATATCATCACCTGGGCATTTCTGGTCTGGACTAATTATTATATAGCCATGTTAATGGGGATATTTCTGGTTTTATACTTTATTATCCTGTCTGTAGAAGAGTACAGGGGTCTTTTTAGCCTGCTAAAAAATGCGGGAAGAGCCTTTATTTCGACCATCCTTGCTGCCGGTATATCGGCCGTCCTTCTGCTCCCTGAGTGGGCAGCGATAAAAGATACCTCATTTACAGGAAAATCCTTTCCGTCCCAGCTGAAATTCTATCTTTCTCCTCCTGAGATCATGACAAGGGCTCTTATGGCAGTTCATGTCGAGACAGGACTCGGACATGAACCGGCACTATATGCATCGCTCATTATATTGTTTTTTATCCCATTATATTTTATGAATAAAGGGATACCGCAAAGATCAAGGATAGCAAGGGGCATATTTATCTTATTCTTTATCCTGTCTTTTAATACAAATATACTCGAATTCATATGGCATGGACTTAATTATCCTGATTCGATCCCAGCCAGACAGTCGTTTCTTTTTGTCATAATATGTCTGACCTGCGTTTATTCAGCTATAGAGGGAATAAAGGACACAGACAGGAAAATGATAGCGGTTGCAGCTGCTGTTCCTGTTCTTTATTATATTATCTGTCTGATTTTCTGCAGAAAAGAAGAGCATACAGACCTTATCACCTGGATCATGAACGGTCTGTTTATTCTTATGTATCTTTTGCTTTTATTTCTGTATGTTTTCCACAGTTCTGATCATAAAAGGTACGGCTTCTGCCTTTTTACCCTGATCCTTTTATTTGAGCTTGCTTTCAATTTTAATCTCACTTCTCTTCGTGATGTTTCCAGAGAGTCCTATTTCAGACATAAGGATTCTTATTATGAATTGGCTGAGGAGGCTATGAAGGATGACAGATTAAATGATGGAATGTTTGCCCGACTGGACACAGCAGACGAAAACATAAGAAATATTTCATCACTTTCCGGCTATCATGATCTTTCTTATTTCTCGTCAACAATTGATAAAAGGATCGTGGCTTTCTTCAAAAGCTTCGGACTTAAGGCTTCAAGAGTTCATTATATGGGAGAAGGACTCACCCCTTTTATCTCTGCCATAATGGATACGGGCTATGTTCTTGCAAATCATCCGGATAATAATCAGACAGCTTCGGATATAGCAGTCCTTGTGGATGAGAAAAATGAAGATTATCTCTATAAAAATTTGTTTTCTCTCCCTTTCGGCTATTCAATTCCCGCGGGACATTATGAATTGTATGAAGACAGTATGGTAAATGATGATCCAATATACCTTCAGAACACAACAGCTGTAAGGCTGGGCGGGGATAAGATTTTCAATATCATTGATGAGGAATGCATATCCGAAAAGAAGGGAGAAGCAGTTATAGATATACCGGAGGATGGACATTATTATGCCTGGTCTGATCGGGAAGTGTCTGAAGTCACGGAATATATTGATGACTCCGATGAGGCCTGCGGAGAGTTTGAAGATATGAAATATAACAGCATAATGGATCTGGGGCTGCTTAAAGCGGGCAGCAGGGTAACTCTTAAATGCGAAAATAAGGTATATCCCGATATAAGACTGTATCTTTTTGATCCGGAAAGTATGCGCAGCCTTATAGATAACCTGAGTAGGGAAAGCTTTACATTGACCGAATTTAATGAAGATCATATTGAAGGTAACGTTAATATATCTGAGGGACGACAGCTGCTCATAACAGTACCTTATTCCGAAGGCTGGGAGATAATGCTGGATGGTGACCAAAGGATAGAACCGGACAAATTTTACGGTCTTTTTGTGCTGCTTTCGATCCCTCCGGGAGTACACCGGTTAAGTCTCACATATAATATTCCATGTTTTAATATGGGAATTACAGTGTCAGTGATCTGTCTTGTTTTGACATCCCTTTTGATCATACAGGAGATCATAGCAGTAAACAGGCAACAGAAATGGAGTACGTGATTATTGTTGGAATAATCACTATATGATATAATAAAAAATCATTTTTGGTTTTTAATAAACCGCGGTAACACAGTCAATCACAGATTATAGAGAAAGATCGGGGGTTAAAGATGTTAAAGAAACAAAGCATATTGGTTAAGCTGAGTATAATGACGCTGCCGCTTGCGATCCTTGCGATCGTGTTGGGGATCTATTCAGGAGTCAGCGAGATTTCGACACTTAATAAGGCCAAGACGGTATATTTTGATGAGCTTAACGGCATGATCGATACAGTTCTTGCTACAGACCGTGACTATTATCAGTCGCAGATAGGTGGAGAAAGGGCTTATCTTTTGGAGATGAGAGGCAGGACAGCAGACGTTGATGCTGAGCTTGAGGATTATGACAGTAACTTGGCTCAGGTCTATGAGGGGCTTAGCGAGCTTGAAGCTGATTTTGCAAAGGATCCTTATCTGAATAATGAATTTCGTATTTCCGGCCAGACTGATTCCTGTGCCAATCTTCTGGCAGAGGCTAAAAAGCTGGTTCAGGCCTGGGAGCAGTCATATAACCCTCATGATCATTCCGGTAATTATGAGGACCAGTATCCTGCATTTTTAGCGGCTCGCGAGATTATAGGAAACTTTCAGGATATTATAGAAGAATATGCCGTATATATGAACGGCAAAATGCAGAAAGAGATCCAGGCAAAGATAATCGTGCTTGTTGTAGTATTGATTGTAGTGATCGTTCTGATCGGATTCGTATCTATCAGCGTAATGAGATATATTCTCGGAAGTACAAAGGAGATATCCGAGTCGTTGTCAAGGCTTTCACAGGGTGAATTCCAGAAGATAGATAAGTATACCGACTATGATGACGAGATCGGTGGAATGATCAAGGATACCAACAGTGTTATAGATACACTTCAGGATATAATCAGGGATGTTAAGGATACTACTACATCTCTCGGCAACTCCTCCAATGATCTTGCGGATACTGCAGGCCAGATCAGCCATACTGCTGATGATGTATCCAATGCGATCCAGGAGATAGCAAAGGGCGCTACAGAGCAGGCTGATAATATCCAGCAGGCAACGGAGAGTGTCGGCAATATTGATGTAGCTGTTTCCGGAGTTACCGAGAATACAAATATGCTGGCAGGTACTGCTGATGAGATGAATACCTCCAGCCAGACTTCTGCTGATGAACTCGACAAGCTTATGAGAAGCTCTGAAGAGATGAACAGGAACGTAGAGGAGATCACTGAAGCGATCAACGCCACAAGCCAGGCAGTCAATACGGTTAATGAAAAAGTCGATATGATCACAAATATCGCTTCACAGACCAATCTGCTCGCTCTTAATGCATCTATTGAGGCAGCACGCGCAGGAGATGCTGGAAGAGGCTTTGCCGTCGTCGCTACCGAGATCGGAAGTCTTGCTACTGATTCCAATACTACGGCGGAGGAGATCCGTAAGGAGATGGCAAGCCTTCTTGCCCAGTCAGAGCAGGCTACCAACAAAGCCGAGCAGGTTAAAAAGGTTGCGCTGGAGCAGCAGGAAGTGCTGCAGGCTACTGTTGACAGCATTCATGATCTGATCAACAACATACAGACTACTGTGAGCGGAGTAGGCTCTATATCCAGTAATGCTGATACCTGTATGACAGCAAAGGATGTGGTAGTGGATGCCATGGGATCTCTGTCAGCAATTTCCGAGCAGAATGCAGCTGCTTCACAGCAGACCTCAGCATCTATGCAGGAGCTTAACGCGACAGTCAATGTGCTGGCAGGATCAGCCGATCAGCTTAACGAGCTCGCCCAGAAGCTCACACAGGATATGTCGTTCTTCAAGTAAACCGTCTTTCTACACGGACACAGAGGAGCCGGCACCATATATGGTGCCGGTTTCTTATTTTTTTCAAAATCTTGTGTTTTTTTGTTGATTATTTTCAAAATACGCGATAGAATAATTGAGTTAAATCTAGCAGTGAAATCTTTGGAATAGTGTATTGAACAGGTCTTGCTGGAAACGAAGGCGTGTCCAGCGGATTGTGGGATTCTTATGTTCATATCCGATTTTGCATGCTATTTTTACGGATAACAGGGATGTTGGAAGGAGAAGGCTATGAAAAAGAAACTTAGTATGACTCAGGCATTATTATTGATCGGATTTGTGCCGCTGGTTCTGTCAGGTATTATCCTATGTTTAGTCACTGGACGTTCGATGACAAAGACAATGGAAGAAGACACCTATCAGAAACTCAGAGTAGCTTCGGATGATCTCAGAAAGTATTATGAATGGGATATAATCAATGCCGGAGAGCCGACCTACGAGCATGATTATATTGATTCCCTTAAGAAGGATGAAGATATTGAGCTCACACTTTTTATGGGTGATACAAGATTTATCACTTCCGTTATAAAAGATGACGGCAATCGTAACGAGGGAACCCAGATGGATGCTGCGATCTGGGCAAAAGTTCAGGCAGGTGAAGACGTAAATGCAAAGGGCGTAAATGTCGGCGGACATGATTACTATGTTTATTATATGCCTGTCAGAGATGGAAATGGACAGATAGTCGGCGCTTCATGGGCGGGGTCTCCTCAGGCTGATGTTTCTTCTACTATCAGAAAATCTGTTATGTCAATGATCTTTGCAGTGCTTGTCCTGGTGATCGTTTTTGCCGTTTTGATCGTGATCATAGCAAGAAGAATGGTTAGTTCACTCGCTAATGTCATAGATGAACTCGGTCTGCTTGCAGACGGCAATTTTACCAGCACTGAGGAGCCGGATTCAGCTATCAGGGAAATTTCAGCTATCGCCAATGATACAGTAACTGTACGTACAAAGATAAAAGCCATCGTTATCGATATCATGGAAGATGTAAAAGAGCTTCATAAGGATATGGATGATGTCGAGGGTGGCGTTACCACAGTTAATTCCGCATCTGAAGGCATCGTAAGCGCTGTAGATGATCTGTCAAAGGGATCTATGGAAATGGCAGAATCTGTACAGAATACTCAGGTCAATATGATCCAGATCGGTGATGACATAGACGGAATCAAGGCTCTTACAGATGAGGCCACGACTTATGCTCAGGAGGTTGCAGCCGAGAATAAGACAGCTCAGGCAGCTCTTGATGAGCTTATGAAGGCAAATGCAGATACGATCAAGGTTTCAAAGTCAGTTGTGGACGGTATCAATACATCCTCCGAGGCTGTAAAGAAGATTGCAGAGGCAGCCTCAGTCATAGAGAGTATTGCATCACAGACAAATCTTCTTTCGCTCAATGCATCAATAGAAGCTGCAAGAGCCGGAGAAGCCGGAAAGGGGTTTGCTGTCGTAGCAGGAGAGATCTCAAGCCTTGCTTCTCAGTCTGATCAGTCTTCTAAAGAGATCAAGGCTATAGTAGATGAGATCATAGCTACCTCAGATAAGAATGTGGAATATGCAGGCCAGATCTCGGAGGCTGTTAATAATGAAGGTACTGTCCTGGGTCAGGTCAGCGACAGCTTCAGTATAGTAAATGAAAAGGTCGGAGGCACTGTTACTGCCATACATACCATCGCAGAGAAGAGTCAGGAGCTTGATACTGCAAAAGCACAGGTGCTTGATGATGTAAGCGCTCTTTCATCTATTTCCGAAGAGAATGCTGCATCTTGCCAGGAGACCAATGCTTCCATGGAAGAGATCGGAGCAACGATACAGACTATCAAAGAAGAAGCTGATAAGACTTTAGAGATTACAAACATCCTTGAAAAAGCCGTTATGGCATTCAAGGTAGACAGCACGGCAGTCTGATATGCGTACAGGCTTTGATAATGCCAAATATGAACAGATACAGTCTGCCCATATAAAGGAAAGAATAGAGAAATTTGATAAACTTTATCTGGAGTTCGGGGGGAAGCTTTTTGATGATTATCATGCATCAAGGGTTCTCCCGGGCTTCGAGCCTGATTCCAAGCTGAAAATGCTTTCAAATCTTAAGGATCAGGCAGAGATAGTCATAGTTATTTCAGCTGATGCGATCGAGCAGAGCAAGACCAGAGGCGATCTGGGTATCACCTACGACAGTGATGTCCTGAGACTTGTAGACAGTTTCAGGAATATGGGGTTCTATGTTTCATCCGTAGTAATAACAAAATATACCGGCCAGGCTGCTGCCGATAAATTCAGACATAAGCTTGAAACTCACAATATCAACAGCTATCTGCATTATGTGATAGAAGGATATCCCGGAGACGTTGGCCGGATAGTCTCAGATGAAGGTTATGGCAGGAACGAATATGTTCATACCACAAGACCTCTTGTTGTCGTAACGGCTCCCGGACCCGGATCCGGCAAGATGGCAACCTGCCTTTCCCAGATATACCACGAACACAAAAGAGGCATTACAGCCGGATATGCCAAGTTTGAGACTTTCCCGATATGGAATCTCCCTTTGAAGCATCCTGTTAATCTTGCCTATGAAGCTGCTACAGCGGATCTTAAGGATGTAAACATGATCGATCCTTTTCATCTGGAGGCATATGGTGAAACCACTGTAAACTATAACAGAGATATAGAGATATTCCCGGTCCTTCAGGCCATGTTTGAAGAGATACTCGGAGACTGCCCTTACAAGTCACCCACAGATATGGGAGTAAATATGGCCGGAAACTGTATCATAGATGATGAGATCTGTCAGGAAGCGTCCAGACAGGAGATCATCAGAAGATACTTTAAGGGAACCTGTGACCTGAAGCTTGGCAATGTAGATGCGGATGTAGTCAGAAAGCTTGAGCTGGTTATGAAACAGGCCGGCGTAACTACCGAGGACAGAAGAGTCGTGATCGCAGCCAGAAAGAGGATGGAGGATACCAAAACCCCGTGCGCTGCGATAGAGCTTACAGACGGACGTATCATGACGGGACGCACCAATGATCTTTTAGGAGCAGTAGCATCCTGTCTTATTAATTCCTTAAAACTGAATGCCGGCATTCCTCATCCTGAGCATCTGATAAGCAGAGAATCTCTGGAGCCTATCCAGACCCTCAAAACTCAATATCTCGGATCACACAATCCCAGACTTCATACTGATGAAATGCTTATCGCTCTGTCTGTTTCGGCTGCCACTGATCCCAGGGCCCGTCTTACTTTGGAGCAGCTGCCTTTCATGAGGGGATGCGAAGCCCATTCCACCGTCATGCTCTCGTCAGTGGATGAAGCTGTATTCAGAAAACTTGGGATAAGACTCACCTGTGATCCCGTGCTTCCCTCTGCAAACCGGACTGATACATCAGGATCAGATCAGTAAATCTGTTTTTCCCCGAATCATTAATGTCCCTTTCAGAAATTAATATGGAGAATTATTATAATGACTTCCAATGAGATCAAAGAGATAAAAAAACTGTTCAGTCTGGATAAATGTACCATAGACCGTATCTGTGGCTGCTATGTGAATAATGAAAAAGAAAAACAGGCTGTATCAAAAGAAGCTTTTTTAAGCCTTTCAGAAGAAGAGCAGCATAAATATTTTGAGATATTTAAGAAGACCCTTACGGGTTCTTCCGGAAAGAATCTTATTGATATGGAATTTCCTCTGGCAGAAGAGGCTTCCGGAGGCAAACAGGAGGCTCTGCTTAAGCTTAAGGACTCCGGGCTTAATGATGATGAGCTTGTAGACAGCTTCTATGATATTGTGATAGACAGCTATGATACCGTAGAAAAATTTTATATCATCCTCATACATGCGGTATATGATGTTCCTGGGATGACAAAAGACCTGATAATAAACGAGGATGCTTCGGATGATGTCTATGATTATATCTGCTGTGCCATCTGTCCGGTAAAGCTTGAAAAAGGAACTCTTACATACGATCCAGGCGAAAACCGGATCACAGAGAAGATAAGAGACTGGATAGTATCAGATCCTTCCCATGGCTTTCTGTTTCCTGCTTTTAATGACCGCAGGGCTGATATCCATTCAGTACTGTATTATTCAAAAAAAAGTGAAGAGCTTCAGGAAGATTTCATAGACAACGTACTCGGAGCATCTAAACCTCTGACAGCGGGAGTACAGACAGATTTCTTTAATACAGTGATAACCGAAACCTTAGGTGAGGAGATAAGTCTTCCCGATGTTATGGCAATAAATGAAAATGTGAGGATCATGCTGACCGATCATTCTGATGATGATGAGCCTTATCTTATGGATAAAACAGAGATACGCAAGGTCTTTGAAAGAAGCGGCATTGATTCTGACATCATGGAGGATTATGACTGGAAATATGATGAGACTGTACGGGATCTTTCCGATGAAGAAGATGAGAGGATCCCTTATGTACAGGCCTCTAACCTTCCGGGAATAAAAAAGATCGATATCAGGACCCCTGATATCGTGATAAAGATAAATCCCGACAGATCGGATCTGATCGAAACAAGATTAATTGACGGCAAGGAATGTCTTGTGATAACCGTTGATGACAGGGTGGAGATAAACGGTATGAGGGTTCATACGATGCCGCCCGGCAAGCTTAAATCCGGTACCGGGGCCTGATCATGCGTGACATGGAATTCAAGATGGAAATTGAATATAAGCAGATATATGAAGGCGCTCAGGTATCTGTAGAAGAGGGTTATCTACAGGACGGACTTGTGGTATACTATACCATAATTCCCGCTGTAGCTATGTCTGCAAATTATACCAGGCAGGAAGCATTAAAAAGCAGGACCGGTGTAGTTAAGGAAGTCCGGCAGGATGAAAGCAGCGGAGCGTATTATGTGACTGTGTCATTTGAAGAATAATAATGGGAACCTACGGAGAGAGACTGAATAATTCAAGATCGTATGAGGAGACTGTAACTTCTCTGCTATGTTACATTCTATTTGTGGGTCTTCTTGTTATACCCCTTATCATTCTTTTAAGCAGGACAAATGTCATTCGTATTTCCAACAATCTCCTTTTTATGATCTGTTTTACCCTGCTTTTTGCAACTCTGGGTCCGTACATGCTGTATCTGAGCAAAGTCCCTATAAATGTGATCAAATATTATATTGCAATAACGCTAATGCTGTCGGTATCTATGTTCTCTCTTATACCCGAAATAAGCGTTCGTGCCGGTTTCTTTATTGGAATAGCCGTAGCATTAGTATACCTTGATGTAAGCATGATGGTCATAGTGAGCATTGTATCTTACATTATTATGAACATCTGCCTGTTTTCCATAAGTGCCAGATGGCTTATCACTGCAAATGGCAATATGCCATCTTTTCAGTCGGCAGTCGTATTATATAAATCCTCGGTTCTGACTCCGACTTTGGAATTTATCCTGTTGCTTCCTGTTTTCTTCATTGCCTGTATTCTTGCAAAAAAGCATGTTTCAAGGGAAGAAGAGCTTTTCGTTGAGCTGTCCGCCGAAGAAGAAAGATACCGTCTGGCCTTTGAGGGCTCTGATGATGTCATCTTTGATTATGATTTTGATTCAGACAGGATGGTTTACTACGGCTCGATCCTCGAAAAAGATGCTGACAATTCGGTGGAATGTACTATGAGCCATGCTTTTGAGAAACTGTCAAAGGGCGAGCTGGTACATAGTGAAGATATTGAAAGCGTGATAAAACTCCTGAACGGTGAGAGCACTGAGCCCATAATTGTCAGACTCTCCGGCAAGACACCGGGAGAATATATCTGGATCAGGATAGAAGGCCGCGTGGTGAAACGCGGTGGAAAAAGGATCCGTGTTGTAGGCAAGATATCCGATATCACGGAAGAAAAAGAAAAGGAGAAGGATTTCTTAGAAACTGCAAAAAAGGACCCTGCAACCGGTTTATTAACCTGGGATATCGGCGAGCAGCTTATAGACCGGCTCACCTCACAGGGTGAAAAGCTTTATTATCTGTTCTTTAAGATATTAAACCTATATGACATTACTGATGAATACGGCAGTTTCTTTACAGATGCTATCATCTCAAGGGTAGCTGACACGTCCAGATCTGTACTTAAGCCGGATGATTATATATTCAGGCTTAACAATGATACATTTATTGCCATAATCCGAAATACGGATGATGCCATGCTTAATATGATCCATTCCAGCCTGGAGCACTCTCTCAATCATATATACACAGGAGATTCAGGGGAAGCGCTTGATTATATTGTCAGGTTTGTTGAGGATAAGGATGAGCTGCTTAAATATATTGCCTCAGAGGAATCATCTGTCATCGATCCTGTGAAGAAAAGCGGTAATCTCGACTATGAGGCTGTAAGTTTTACCTTTAATATTCTTGAGCATTCCAAGAGCTTTTCGAACTCCATGAACCTGCTCCTTGAGCATATCGCAAATCAATTTAATATTGTAAATATTCATATCATGGAGCGTGATGACACCCCCGGACTTGAAATATGTCTGTATGATTTCAGCTCTGTGCCCGGAGGCAGAAGATTTAATCCGGGTGAAAGGCGGGAAAGCGATACCTCAGAGCTGCAGATGACTTATGATATCCTTTCAAACAGTGAGTATATCATTATGAACAGCGCGTTTCTGTCAAATTACAGCAATGACGCCAGAAACAGGATCGCCGGAAACCGTACTTCCCACTTTGTTGTGCCGATATTATCCGGCGGAGACGTATATGGTACAGTTGATTATGAGCATCTTAATGTAGATTATGACTGGCCTGAGAGAACAAGAAATACTCTGATCGAAGTCACGCGTTGTATGTCTACATATCTTTTAAGGGACCGAGCTGATTCGGCAAGTCGGGCCAAGAGTGATTTCCTTGCTTCCATTTCACATGAGATAAGGACTCCTTTGAATGCCATTACCGGTTTTTCGGAATTAATGCTTGCAAGAGATAATCTTGATCCCGACTCAAGAAAATATGCCGGAGGTATCAAGGGTTCAGCTGACAATCTTCTTGCTATCATAAGCGGTATCCTTGATTTTTCAAAGATAGAGTCCGGAAAAGTTGAGATCATGCATGAGCATTTCAGATTGTCTGAGATGATAGCAGATCTCTACAGAATGACAGTTATGAGTGTAAGAGAAAAGGGACTTGATTATAACATTTCCATAGATAACAAGGTTCCGGACGGTTTGATAGGAGATGAGCAGCGTCTTAAGCAGGTGCTCTTAAATCTTGTCAGTAATGCAATAAAGTTTACTACTGATGGTCAGATTGATCTTAATGTTTCCTTTATGCCTACTGAAAACTCCAGATCCGGGATTCTTATGGCGTCAGTCAGCGATACCGGCACCGGAATAAAAGAGGATGAGATCAATGTGATATTTGAGTCCTTCCGTTATGCCGATAATGCAAGAAACAAATCGACCAGAGGTGTTGGACTTGGTCTTACAATATGCAGGGACCTTCTGCATCTTATGAACGGTGAGATAAGCGTCAAGTCAAATTACGGGGAAGGATCGGTATTTGAGATAAATATTCCCATTGATATCTTCGATGAAAAACCTGCAGAATTTAATGAGGATTATGCCGAAAGCAGAAATGAAGAGGTATTCCATCTTCCGTTCATCTGCCCAAGGGCAAAGGTTCTCATAGTGGATGATAATAAGGTGAATCTTGATGTGGCAAAGGGTCTTATCGGACAGTACCATCCCCAGATCACGACGGCTATGTCCGGTGATGAGGCATTGAACATTTATTTCAGTGAGCATGATTTTGACGTGATATTTATGGATCATATGATGCCAAGGATGGACGGCATAGAATGTGTAAACCATCTGAGACGTCTTAATGTGGAGGGCGCAGCCGATGTTCCGGTTGTAGCGCTTACTGCGAACGCAGTTAAGGGAGCAAGGAAATTCTTCCTGAGCTCGGGTATGGATGATTATATTTCAAAACCGATCAAGCTCACAACTCTGGCCGAAGTAATGGCAAGATGGATCCCTGATAAATACAAGGAAACGCCTATATGGGATGAATCCTGGGAGGATCCCTCTCTCAGAGAAGAACAGTCCGCCCCCCAAAAAAGCGAGGCAAAGAAGCCGAGGGATATATATGATTTTTCCACTCTCGAGGGCATTCATCCCGATAATGCTATCAGAAATGTGGGAGGAAGCAAGGAAGTCTACAGGGAGCTTCTCGCAACCTTCTATGAATCGGATTCTATGAGTGAAGCACAGCAGTATTATGATTCAAGGGATCTTGAAAATTACAGGATCACGGTACATGGACTTAAAAGTTCGGCAAGATACATCGGTGCAGATAATCTTTCCGATAAGGCTAAAGAGCTGGAAGACTATTCCAAGGCAAATGACTGGGAAAGCATAGACCGTGAGCACGGAAGCCTTGTACCTCTCTATCGTCAGGTAGCAGATTCCATAAAGGACTATCTTGAGCAGGGCGGACCGGCGGATGATAAGAAAGCATCCACAGAAGAGCTGACAAAGGATGAACTAATGTCCATACTTTCAAGCCTTAAGCAGAGCCTTGGGAACATGGATTTTGACGGTGCTGCCGATATTGCTGCCAGACTTAAAGAAAGCATATATCCTGACGAGACAGTAGATACGGATATGAAAGACATAGTGAGAATGGTTGAGAATTTTGATTTTGAAGACGCAGAGTCAAATCTTGATATCCTTATCGGTCAGCTGACTTAAAATTAGTTGACAAGCAGTTTATCTGTCATTATAATAAGCAAAGTGTGCTAAAACGGACGGCTGCCGTGTCAACTGCTGTCCTTGCATTATAGATAACAAGTTGTTAGCAAATCAGAGGAGCAAAAAATGGCAAATATCAAATCAGCAAAGAAGAGGATTAAGACCAGCGCTAAAAGAGCGGAAAGAAATAAGGCTGTAAGGAGCAGTGTGAAGACAGCGATGAAAAAGGTTTACGCTGCAGTAGAGTCTTCGGATAAGACTGCTGCCGAGGAGGCTTTAAAAGCGGCTGTGGGAACTATAGAGAAGGCCGGATCAAAAGGTGTATATAAGAAGAATAATGTTTCAAGGAAGGTATCGCATCTTGCCAAAGCTGTAAACAAGATGTGATCTTGTGACAGTCAGTTTTTCATCATTTGGCAAAAGCTGATGTCGTATGTTTTATCAGGTTATGTCACGACCGATGCGAATTCTCCATCGGTCGTTTTTTTCAGCCTTTCGGCTGAAAGTGATTTTTCTCAAGGGATAATATGAAAATAGAACAGGATCATATCAGGAATTTTTGTATTATAGCTCATATAGATCATGGAAAGTCCACGCTTGCAGACAGGATACTGGAAAAAACCGGGCTTCTGACAGAACGGGAGATGCAGGATCAGGTTCTTGACAATATGGATCTTGAACGCGAAAGAGGCATCACCATTAAATCCCAGGCTGTACGTACAGTATATACTGCAAACAACGGTGAGGAATACGTTTTTAATCTTATAGATACTCCGGGACATGTGGACTTCAATTATGAGGTATCAAGATCTCTGGCCGCCTGTGACGGTGCCGTGCTCGTGGTCGATGCCTCACAGGGTGTCGAGGCTCAGACACTTGCCAATGTTTATCTGGCTCTGGATCATGATCTGGATGTCTTTCCTGTATTAAACAAAATAGATCTTGCTTCTTCTGATCCGGACAGGGTCGCTGAAGAGATAGAGGATGTGATCGGCATCGAGGCTCTCGATGCCCCTAGAATATCAGCAAAAGCAGGTATAGGAATTGAAGATGTGCTCGAAAGCATAGTACTCAAGATCCCTGCTCCCACCGGCTCTCCGGATAAACCCCTGAAATGTCTTATTTTTGATTCACTATATGATCCTTATAAGGGTGTCATCGTTTTTATCCGTATTTTTGATGGTGTTATCCGTCCGGGTGAAAGGATACGGTTTATGGCGAACGGAATGGAAGAAGAGGTAGCCGAAGCCGGATATTTCGGGGCAGGCAGGTTCATTCCCTGCGATGAGCTTTCTGCCGGTATGGTGGGATATTTCACGGCCACTATCAAAGATGTGAGAGAAGCAAGGGTCGGAGATACTGTGACTTCCGCAATAACCCCTTGTCCTGAGGCCCTGCCCGGATATAAAAAGGTCAATCCAATGGTATACTGCGGAGTTTATCCTGCAGATACTAGGGATTATCCTAATCTCCGGGATGCGCTTGAAAAGCTTCAGCTGAATGACGCATCACTGACGTTTGAGCCCGAGACTTCTCTTGCGCTTGGATTCGGGTTCAGATGCGGATTTCTCGGTCTTTTACATCTCGATATCATTACGGAGAGACTTGAACGCGAATATGATCTTGATCTTGTGACTACCGCTCCCGGAGTAGTATACCGGGTATATAAAACTGACGGGGCGATGATAGAGCTCACCAATCCTTCCAATCTTCCGGAACCGTCAGAGATAGACTATATGGAAGAACCTGTGGTGTCCGCGGAGATCATGGTATCAACAGAATATCTTGGCGCTATTATAGGACTATGCCAGGAAAGACGCGGTATACAGACCGGAATGGAGTATCTGGAGGAGACCAGAGTTTTATTAAAATATGATCTGCCATTAAATGAGATCATTTATGATTTCTTTGATGCATTAAAGTCAAGATCAAGAGGATATGCAAGCTTTGATTATGAGCTGAAAGGTTATGTAAGATCGGAGCTGGTAAAGCTTGATATATTGATAAACAAGGAATACGTGGATGCCCTTTCCTTTATAGTATTCAAGGACTCGGCCTATGCCAGAGGCTCCAGGATGTGTGAGAAGTTAAAGGGCGAGATACCGAGACATCTTTTTGAAATTCCTATACAGGCTGCTGTAGGCGGCAAGATAATAGCACGCGAAACAGTAAAGGCAGTGCGCAAAGATGTTCTTGCCAAGTGTTATGGCGGAGATATATCAAGAAAGAAAAAACTGCTGGAAAAGCAGAAAGAGGGTAAGAAAAAGATGCGCCAGATCGGATCTGTAGAAGTTCCCAAGGAAGCCTTTCTTTCAGTGCTTAAGCTTGATGATGAGTGATCCTGCCGGAATATGCGGCACATCTTATGAGATACCTGCCTGTAATGAAAGGTGACTGCTGATGGAAGGTAAGGACATAAGCATTTATATCCATATTCCTTTTTGTGTGAGAAAATGCAATTATTGTGATTTCAATTCACTTGTCCCTCCTTCAGAGGATACCGTTTTCTTTTATACAGACGCATTGATCAGAGAGATCAAGTCAAGACGGGAACTGCTTTCCGACAGACATCTTGTTTCTGTATACATCGGCGGCGGCACTCCAAGCTTCATTCCATCCTCCTGCATAGGACGGATCCTTGATCTTATTTCATCATATATTACGATAGATGATGATACAGAGATCACCCTTGAGTCCAATCCGGGAACACTTAATGAAATGAAGATAAAGGATTACGTATCCTTCGGAATAAACAGAGTAAGTCTGGGACTGCAATCAGCTGTTGAAGAAGAACTTAAAATTCTCGGAAGGATACACAGCTTTGAGGATTTTAAGGAAAATTATGACAAGCTGTACTGGGGAGGGATCGACAATATCAATGTAGATATCATGACTTCGATCCCGCTTCAAACTCCGGAATCACTTATCAAAACCCTTGATGAGGTAATAAAGCTGGAACCCAAGCACATTTCCGCCTATTCTCTTATCATCGAGCAGAACACCCCATTTTATGATAAACTCAGATACGGACTTCTGCCTCTTCCCTCCGAAGAGGAATCGTATTATATATATAAGCTTTCGCAGGAATATCTTGTTTCCAGAAACTATGCAAGATATGAGATCTCAAATTATTCTCTGGAACCCGGATGCAGCAAAAATACGGGCGGCAGAGATTACAGATGTGTTCATAATCTTCGTTACTGGGACAGGGGAGATTATCTTGGATTTGGAGTATCTGCAGCATCTCTTATGGGAGATCACAGATTTACCAATACAGCCGATCTTAACGAATATGCGTCCGATCCGGGTCAGATCCTGTCAGAGGATCTGATGCTCGGACAAAAGGATGCCATGGCTGAGTTTATGTTTTTAGGACTTAGAAAAACCGAAGGCATACGTTATGCTGATTTTAAGAAAAGCTTTGATGTCGATATAGATAAGGTATATGGAAGGGTAATGAGGTATCAGATTGACAGAGGCTTTGCCCGCACGGATGGGAAAGATGAAGATAAAAGATTCTGTCTCACAGATACAGGACTGGATTATTCCAACATTGTTATGAGCGAGTATCTGCTTGACCCATGATTGATAAAATATTACAATTAGAAGGGTTTACTGTTTTGATAAGGAGACTGCATGAGGATAGGCTTTAAGTATTATCAGGATGAGGACAGAATGGTTCTGGATCCGTCCGTTACAAATGTTCTTCCAGGCGGTACTACCTTTTCTCCCTTTGTCGGAAATATTGAGATGGGAGCAAAGGTTCATACAGAAGATTGTGAGAGAGCGATTTCATTCTTTACTTCAGTTTTTGATTTTTCACACAGAAACTACACATATCTGAGGATCCTCGATAAAACCGGCAATTTCTCCTGGTTTCAGGTAGGCGTGTCTGACAGAAGCGGAGACGGAGGCCTCATTGGTTCTTTACGTTTGTTATCAGATGCCGATGCGGAAGATTCTGATTCTGAAAGGCTTAAATTCTTTAACTCGCTGAACGTTTTTCTTGATGAGATCCCTATATATGACATTCCCAACCTTTTCATTATCATGCTGACTGATTATAAGGCGCTTTCGGAGATGAAGGGTTCCGAATATGCCGAAAAAGCTTTTGATGAGGCATTAAGTGTTGTAAAAGGAGTCCTGAGGGCTTCGGATGTGGTCACGTCTGCCGGGGACGGAGTGATATTTGCATATCTTCTCGGAGTAAAGGATGACATGATCCTATGTGACCGGGCGACCTCTATTATTTCCTCGCTCAGGATATCCTGGGGAGCATTCAGTGAGAATCTTAAGGAAGTTGTCTCCATAGGTATTTCTACCGTAAAGCATGATGGCGCCATGAATATAGCAGAGCTTTATGAAAAGGCCTGCATAGCTCTTATCTCTGCAGAAGACAAGCATAAGAATACCTATGCACTGTTTGCTGAGAAAGTAAAGGATGCGGATCAGTTTGTCGGAAAGAACGTATCCCTTCATGACATC
>JAEEGL013964906.1_pt1 | contig 17766 bp, 15 predicted proteins | sample 9134231 | NCBI WGS metagenome assembly JAEEGL01 (sample SAMN16246548, study PRJNA631951) | gut metagenome | biome: gut microbiome; feature: rumen; material: fiber-attached | host: Bos | place: Iran: Karaj | collected 2018-10 | reverse complement strand
TCTTTATACCAAAACTCCATAGTATTTTGCTTTAAAATAAATATATAGCTTAAATCATTATAAATTAACTCCCCAACATCTTTCCACAAAACCTGTGTGGTAACTTTTCTTGATATAAATTCTATTCCTTTTTCGCCAAACAAAACATATCCTCTGGGAAAAAGATATAATCCAACTTGTGTTAATATACATATTAGAAGTAGACTACCAAAAATATATGTAGGAATACTAAAGAATGGTGGAAATGCTATGCCGCAAGAGGTAATAATGACTAATAAAATGAAATCGAAAACAAATAATAATCTAATTGACCTAATATCATACAATCTAAATTTCATAGTGCATATGCCTCCTACAAATACTTATTCAAATATATCCAAGGGAATGTCATTGCTGTTTTAATGGCAAATCTTGCCGCCATTTGACCAGCATTTTCAGCCAAGTACATAGCAGTGGCACCACCAAAACTTTTAACAGGCCCTAGTCCACTTCTTAAGAAACTGTAATTTGAACCAAATTGTCCTTTATTCAAAGAATTCCATATTCCTGTTTGAGCGAAAGCAGCACCTAAAACAAAATTTACATATCCTTCTACTGCCACTACTGCACCTTTTGTAAAAGCGGCTTGCGGATTCCACTCTTCATTTCTTCCCCAGGTGTGTTCCAATGCATATGATCCTACACCAGCACCATATGAAGCAAGACTTGAGACTCCAAGACTAATAGCAGCCGCTTTCAACCCTATATATCCAGCTCCTGCCAAACCACCCAACGTACTTGCAGCACCTAATGCTCCACCTACGAGAGCGCCGCCTATTATATCACCTATTAGAGCTTGGCCTCTATTTCCATCTTTGTATGATGAAACACCGGCACCTACACCACCGATTAAAGCGCCTATCCCAATTCCAATAAGAAGAGCAAGAATTGGAAAATGTCCACTTCCATCAGAGTACATCACAGGATTATTTGTACAATATGCAAACAAATTCAATTCATTTATGTTTTCAAAGTCAAGATATGTATAATTATCTGGTGTTAAAAATCTTCTAAAGTATGGATAATAATATCTTGATAATAAATAATACATTCCTATTTCTTCGTCATAATAATATCCTTTATACTTTATTCTATTAAACGTTGAATCATTTTGGCTTGTTATATTTCCATAAGCGTCATATGTATAAGTTGCTAAAACTTGATTTGAGGCATTTTTTATTCCATGTATTATTCCTAGTGAATCCTTTATGTAATAATATGATATACCACTTGATACATATCCATACATTAATCCATTTGAATCATATAAATAATTAATTCTTACTCCGTTTCTAATTTCACATATCAATTTATTATTATCATAATAAAATAATGTTTCAGTTATTGCTCCATTATTGTTATCATGCTTTTTATATCTTATTCCATCACTATCATAATAATATGTAATTGTTCTTGTAGATGATATAGTTACTGTTTTCAATCTCTTTCCTTCATATGTAAATGACATATTCCCAAATGAAGATGGATAATATGGATTATTAGAATAATAATTTATGCTTGTTCCACCTACACTATCAAGTCTATCTTTATAAGTTGAATTATAAACAAATTGTAGATTCCCAGCCGTTAATATATTTCCATTGCTATCATATGTATATGATGTTTGATTATCAGTCATCAAATATCCTCTACTATCATATGTGTATGTATGACTTCCATATGTTGAATCTGTAATTGAAGATATATAATTTCTTGAATTATATGAATATGATCTTGATATTCCAGCTATTGTTTCACTTGAAACCCTTGTTTTATCATAGGTGTGATTAAAAGTTAATGCTTCAAATCCATCATAATTAATTACTTCTTTTGTTATTCTTCCTAATGAATCATAATATTCAGATTTTGATACACCAAAATTAGATCCAGTTATATTATAAAAATCAGATTGTGTTATATCAGTACATAAAAGTAAAACATCCATTATTTGACCAAACAATATATCAAGTGCGTTTCCATTACTATAATAACTACCAATATATATTGTTAAATCACTTGAAAAATTTGATAAAGTTTTTGTTATTAAATCTGTATAATTATCATAAAAAACACTAAAATTAAACGTTGAACCACTAAATGAATAACTTATTCCTAATTTATGCCATACATCTTCTGTTACTTCAACATTTGTTGAATATGTGGTTCCAAATATTACTAAATAAAGTGTTTTATCGTTAATATAAGCTCCAAATCTACCTTGAGTATTTCTAATATCCAATATTTGACTATATGGCCTTGAATCTGCTACATACAAATTTAATATTATTGATGCTTGATTACCCAAATTATAATTATATGCTAAAAGTGATTTTGGAGTATATGCATAACATCCTTTCAATTCATTAAATGAAAAATTAGATTCAATATATGTGTTATTGACTTTTATATCTAAACAACATGGCTTTACACCGTTAAAACTATCAAATTCACCTCTTAATGGTATTCGATCATATATATTAGATGTACTATTTTCAATATAATATGTGCTTTCAGAATAATCGTTAGCACTTGATAATGATTTATTTTTTATCAATAATCCATATGATTCAATATAATAATCTTTAATAAATTCTTCAGACACATAATTACCATTAGACATTATTATTCCTGTTATATAGCCTGGAAATATACCACTTGCATTTCCATTTATCATTTGAAATCCAATATGATATCTTAAATTACTTGATGTTGAAAAACTGAATAAATAACTTTGCGTATAGAAAGTATATTTTTTCTTTCCTATATAAAGTTCATATGCATATAAATCATAACTATAATCATCTTCTTCATCTTCAACATATTCATAATAGTATCTAAATGCCACATAATTCCATTTGTTATTCTCTATTAAATTATCTGAACTTATTATATTTGTTCTTGTGCCATTATTATTTTCATAATATATTTTAATAACTCCATTTAAGAGTCGTGCATAAATTGAAGGTGTCCCAAGTCTTCCTGTCCTAATCATAAATATATAACTATCACTAATACTTGTAGGTTTAATCCACATACCTATTCCAACATTACAGTCACTATTAATCACTGAATGTGTTGAATAACTTATACATTGACCATTCTTCCCTGGTTTATATGTATTAATTCCTCCAACCATTTCTTCAAATGGATAATCGCCCATTCCAACTTCATAATTTGGAAAAACTATATTTGAGTTATTAACTGCAAAATAATCTATCTTTGAATTATCACTTAATCTTAAAACATTATTAAAAGATGCTAAAAACATATTCGAATTAGTTTTAACATAATTTTCTAATACGCTCGCATTTGAACCATTAGTATTTTTAGTATTATAGCTTTCGGCAAATCTTCCATTCATTGAATTTATTCTTAATTTTAAATCATCACCTAAATATTTATATCCAATACTTAACATATTATTTGATATATTAATATTTTGAGCTGTTAATCTACTATCTAAATCATATGAATATGTTTTAGATATACCATTTCCAGATAAACCTATAAGTCTTAATTCATCATCATATGAAAATGAATATGATATTGAATTATTTAAAGTGATTGATGAAATTGTTTTATAACTATTTGAATAGGCAATATCATAACTATCTCCATTTGGATAAGTTATATTTGTTAATATATGATTACTATCATATGAAAAGCTCATTAATGTTATATTATCAAGCACTATAGTACTCAAATTATTATAAGAATCATATGTAAAGCTATATACTGAACCACTTCCGGTTGTTAAAGCTGATAATCTTCTATATGCATCATATGAATATGTTGCAGTTTCTGATGTTGAATCTGGATTTCTTATAATAGTTTGTAATAAATCATAATTATCATAATTAAATTGTACCGAATCAACACCTAGTCTTAATATATATGATATATTTTCAAAATCATCATATTCATAATATTTTTCGTTAGAAAATTCGTCTTTTGTTATATATAATCTCTTATTAGAAATATATGTAAATTCATTTGAAAATGATTCTATTAATGTATAATATGTTTTCTTTAATAAATTATACATATTTGATGAATCATATTCATTTTCTACACATAATCCAAATGAATTTCTTTCAAATATATTTTGGTGATTTTGATTATAATCTATCGTTCTTCCATTTCCTGAATAACCATTTTCTTCAACTATTTTATTATCATTATTATATTTATAAACATTTGTTCCAAACTTATCTTTTTGTTCAATCAAATTTCCATTTGAATCAAACTTAAAAGATGTACCAAAACCTTTTTTCAATAGTTGTAATCCACCAACTACTATTTCACCATTATATAAATTTATTACTAAATTTGCTTTAGTATATTTCTTTTTAGGTCTTATTCCTACACTAATTAATCTATATCCTCCACTTTTATATAAATCATTTATCATAGTTCTTTCAGTATCAGAATTAACCGTTATATCAATATACATATAAGAATTTGAATTAGCATCTATAACTTTTACCCACAATAAAAAACACAAATAATCATTTGATGTTCCTGTAGCATTATTATTTTCCCAAAATACGCTTCCTGTTCCTGTTATTTTGTATGGATTAACCATTATATTTTGCAAATCAGAATCTATTGAACTAATGCTATATTGTGATACAGTAACATATGATGAAAATAAATTTAAATTTAAATAAGCTGTGCTATCACGAACCACATTAAATTCATTAGTTACAAGTATAGGCTTTTTATAATCTTTATGATAAACAATACCTGTTGCCATATTATCATTTAAAGTGGTTGTTAAAATTCCTTCATCATCAAAAAAATAAATTGTTTCTTGTCCTAAATTATTTAATACTTTTGTTTTATTTGAATAATATGAAACAGTAGTTGTTCCTATTAAATTTGTTAAAAAATATTCTTCAACGACTGTAGAAGATGAATTAATAGTAACAACTATTTTATTACCACTTATATTATCTATTATTTCATATGAATTTGTTCCATAATTTATAGTTTCATTTCTTAAATAATCATTTCCTTTTTTTATTATCAAATTAGTTAATCTATTTTGATTATCATAACTTAAATCTGTCTCAAATAATATATTTGTAGAACTTGAATCTCTATAATAACAACTATCAACTCTTCCATTTGTTTTATTTAATGTTAATGAATCATTAAAATAATTATTATATATTATTTGACTTGTAGGATATGTTATTGAATATTGTGCCTTTCCTTTTATATCTATAGACTTATAATAATTTGATGATCCAGAACTATATTCTATTCTATTTCCTTCTTTATCAACAATTCTATATGCATAATATGATGATGAATCTCTAAATAATAAATTTCCTGTTTGAACATTTTTATATTGATTTGTATATACTTTATTATATCTATCAATTGAAAAATCAGAATTAAAAACATCCCAATATGACGTATTTGATGAATCTATTCTTTTATACAAAGAACATCTTATTCCTTTACCAAATTCTTCTACTTCATTTTGATTGTTATGACTATAAAGGATACTTAAATCTAATGGCATTCTTCCTATTTGAAGTGTTAACGGAGACAAAATAAAAAAATCTCTATTAACACTTGATAAATTAATCTTAATAGCTAATCCGCCAATACCAAAATCTAAAAAAGAATTATATTCTTTTAAACCTGTATTTGCCATACATAAATCCCCCTCGTATTATTTTAGTTTTTTAATAGATTCTAATATACTTTAATTATAATACTCATATTTTTAATAGTAAATATACAAAAGAAAAAAATTGCACTACTGTGCAATCTTTTTATTATCTTTTTCTAATTCATCAGGAATTCCATTGAAATCTTTATCAATACATCTTTGTCTGAAAATTAAATATACTATACTTAATAAAATATAAATACCAGAAATGATAAAGAAAATAACATTAAAAATAAGCTTATATACACAAACAGCAACAATTCCACCTACAAAAAAGCTAACAATAGCTAAAAAAGGAATTATTCCTGTAATAGGTGCTTCATTTTTATTTCCTCTAAGCTTATATCCTAAAAATACTGCTAAATCAGTTACATTACCTGACATATGAGTCATTCTTACAACAACACCTTTAAATGATACAACCATACCATTTTGCATACCCATGATAAATGCAAAAAGCATAATAGACCAATTTACATCTAAAAAATAAGCAACGATAATTAAAACACCAATAGCAAGAATGATAAATCCATATCTTTTCTTTAATTTAAATTTTCTTTCACCTGTAACAAATCCACTCACTAAGGCTCCTAAAAAGAAAGCTACTAAAGGCTTTAAAAATTCCATAATAAAGGTAGGATTACCAAATGTAGTATAAATAGCAACTCTAGATAATAATCCTGTGATATGAGATATTGTCATAGCATTATATCCAACTATTGAAATAGCATTAACGCCACCTGCTAAAAATGTTAAAATACAAAACCAAATTAATAAAAATCTTTTATCCATGATAAATCACCTTTTAAAACGAATATATTATACCAAAAACATTATTTATTTAAAATAATTATTTTAATAAATAAAAAATAAAGGAGCAATTTTGCTCCTATAATTTTATAATGATACTTCATAACCAGCTTCAGTGATTTTTTTAATAACTAATTCCTTATCAATTGAATCCTTATAAGAAATTGTTACATTCTTATCATCTAAAGATGCTTTTACTTTCTTTACGTTTGGAACTTCCTTTACTGCACCTTCAACCTTAGCAACACACTTCATGCAGCCCATTCCGTTAACATTTAAGACAAGCTTTTCCATTACCTTTTTACCTCCTTTGCTTTATAGCCTTCATTTTCTATATTTTGGATTAATAAATTAATATCAACATTACCATCATATTTAATTATAACATTTTTATTTTCTAAAGATGCCTTTGCTGATATTACATTTTCACATTTTAATGATGCCTCTTCTACATGATGTACACATTTATCACACATCATTCCTTTAACCTTTAATTCTATTGTGTTTGAATCATCTTTATTCTTTTTATAATCATCAAATTTAATCAAATTGATAGTTAAAGCATTTAATACAACAGAAACAGATGATAATGACATAGCAATAGATCCAATCATCGGACTAATTTTAAATCCATTTATATAATACATTATACCTGTTGCTAAAAATACACAAATCAAATTATAAAAGAATGCCCAGAAAAGCCCTAATTTAATAGTTGTTAATGTTCTTCTTGATAATCTAATAACATTAGAAATATCCATTAAATCATTGTGCAATAAAACTACATCTGATGCATTTATTGCAACATCTGATGCACTTCCAACTGAAATTGCTATATCTGCCTCAGCTAAAGCAATTGCATCATTTACTCCATCTCCAACCATCGCAACTAAGCCTTTATCATTTTTTAATAATTTAATTACACTTCCTTTATCTACTGGTAATACCTCTGCAATTACTTCTTTAATTCCAACCTCTTTAGCAATTGTTTCAGCTGATTTATAATTATCACCTGTAAGCATTACTGTTTTAATTCCTAAATGATTTAGCTTTTCTATTGCTAGTTTACTGTTTTCCTTAGGTAAATCCTTTAAGGCAACAAGCCCAATTATTTCATCATTTTTAATGATTATTAAAACTGTTTTTCCTTCCTTAGATAAATTATCAATTTTTTGTCTAACAGAAGGTACTATAACACTTTTTTCTTTTAAATATTTAATATTACCAACAAAATAAATATCATTATCAATTTTAGCCTCTAAGCCTTTACCTTCTAGCAAATTAACATTATCTAAATTTATTAATTTAGAATCCTTTGTGTATTCAATTAATGCTTTTGCTAAAGGATGATTACTTGAATTTTCAATTGAATAAATAATTGATTTTAAATCTATATCATCATTATAGCATTCATAATCTGTAACAATTGGATTTCCTAATGTAATAGTACCTGTCTTATCAAAAACAATTGTGTTAATTTTAGAAGTATTTTCTAAGATACTAGCATTTTTAATTAACAAGCCCTTTGATGCACCCTTTCCTGTTCCTACCATTATCGCTACAGGTGTTGCAAGTCCTAAGGCACAAGGACAGGCTATAACTAAAACTGTTATTGCAAAATTAATTGCTAATTCTATTGTTACTAAATTTGTTGTAAAGCTCAAAATTAAATTAATTATGAATGTTAATAATGAAATAATTAAGATAATTGGAACAAAAATTCGAGATATCTTATCAACCATTTTGGAAATAGGAGCTTTACTATTTGAAGCTTCTTCAACTAATTTAATAATAGTGTTTATTGATGAATCCTCCCCAACCTTTGTTGCCTTTAGCTTTATAAAGCCTCTTTCAACAATAGTTGATGAATAACAAAAATCATTTATATTCTTATAAATAGGTAATGCCTCACCAGTAATATTTGATTCATTTATTGATGCATTGCCTTCTATAACTATTCCATCAACAGGAATTCTATCTCCATATCTTACAATTAAAATATCATCAACCTTAACATCTTCAATAGGAACAACTACTTCTTTTCCATCCTTTAATAAATTAGCCTTCTTAGGAGCTAAATCCATTAAAGAATCAATTTCTTTTGTAGTTTTTTTCTTTGATAAGCCTTCTAAATATTTTCCTAATGATACTAAAGTTAATATCATACCACTTGCTTCAAAATATAAATTCATGTGATATGTTTCAATATAATGTAAGCCATTATCATTTCCAACAGATACTAAATAATAACCATATGAAATCATAAATAAAGATATAATGCCATAAATAAGTGATGCAGCACTTCCTAAAGCTATTAAGGTATCCATATTAGATCCACCCTTAAATAGCTTTTTAAATCCTGAAATGAAATATCTTCTATAAATATAACAGATTGGTAAAACTAATATGAATTGAACAAGGGCAAACCCCATCTTATTTTCCTTCATATCAATGATAGCAGGAAGCGGAAAATTCCACATCATATTTCCCATTGATACATACATTAATAAGAATAAGAAAATAAATGCTATAATTAATTCCTTTAATGAATTATCTTTTTTATTTAAAATTTTTGTTTCTTCTTTTTGATTGTGAATTTTAGCACCATAACCTGAATCAACAACAGCTTTTATAATTTTTTCTTCATCAATAATATTTTCATCGAATTCAACATCCATATTATTATTTAATAAATTTACATTAGCCTTTTTTATACCTTCAAGCTTTGATGCAGCCTTTTCAACATGAGCCTGGCAGGCAGCACAGGTCATACCTTCTATATCAAATCTTACCTGCTTCATTATTGAAACCTCTTAAATAAATCTACTATTTCATCTATTACTTCATAATTATCATTTTTAATATTTTCAATTAAGCATGAATGCATATGCTTATCTAAAACTAAATTAGCTAATGATTTAATTGATTTATCAACTGCAGATAATTGAATTAATACATCATCGCAATATCTATCATTTGCAATCATTTCCTTAATGCCATTCATTTGGCCTATTATTCTATTTATTCTTGTAACTATTGCTTTCTTTTCTTCTTCAGTTCTAATTTTTATTTTATTATCATTTTTATTATTGCAGCAATCCATAATATCACCTCTTGAAGCACAATTATTATATACCCCCATAGGGTATATGTCAAGTGTTTCAAAACTAATATATGTCAATTGCAATATATATAAAAATAATATATAATCTAAAAAGAGTGTTGAGGTAAGAATTTATGCTGAATTATATTTTTTTGATATTGAAGGGAATATTATTTGGAGCATCTAATTTAATTCCAGGAGGTAGTGGTGGAACCACACTGGTTGTCTGTGGAATTTATGAAGATACCCTAAATTCCATAACCAATTTAAAAAAGGAATTTAAAAAATCGTTCTTCTTTTTATTATTCTTATTAATTGGAACATTAATAGGAGTTATAACAGGATCTTTATTGATAAAAAAAGTATTATTAGCCTCAATCCCATTTATTACATATTGTATGTTTTCTGGTTTTATAATAGGCACATTACCTAGCCTAATAAAGCCATATATCAAAAAAATAAATATTAAATATGCAATTTCATTTTTAATAGCTCTTACAGCTGTTATATTGTTATTATTCTTAGGATTTTCATTAAATAAAGAAGCTATATCATTTGGAGATAAGCTAGTATTTAAAGATTATTTATTATTATTTATTTGTGGCTTCATAGGAGTATTTGCCATGATAATTCCTGGAGTATCAGGAATATTAATCTTCTTAATTTTAGGTTATTATGGAATATTCTTAGATGCAATTAATAATGTTTATCATATTCATACAATGCTTGATGCAATAAAGGTTGGTCTTCCTGTAGGGCTTGGAATGATTGCAGGAATTATTCCAGCATCTATCTTAATGAAATTTTTATTAAAGAAATTCCCAACTGGTACATTCTTTGCAATATTTGGTTTTGTAGTTGGTTCAATAATTTGCTTATTCATAAGCTTCTTCCATGAATATCCTATGCCTAATGCTTTAAATTGGGTTTTAGGTATTATCGCATTGATATTGATAGCTGGATTAAGTTTTTATATAACTCTTAAAGCAAACAAAATTAAAAATAATAAATTAGATGAAGAAAAAGAGGCACAATAAAGTGTCTCTTATTTTTTTAAAAATTCAATTACTTCAAATAAATTATTTAAAATCAATTTACAGTTTTTAATACAAAAATCATTTGGTTCTATTAAATCCTTAACCATAATAGGAATAAACCCTCCATTATGAGCAGCAATTATTCCATTTATTGAATCTTCTAAAACTATTATATTTTTAGAAGGTATATCAAAATGCTTTGAAACTAAATTAAAAATATAAGGATCTGGTTTAGATTTTTTGCCAACATCATCTGCACAAACAATAAAATCAAATATATTTAAATCTAGATTTTTCAATCTAAATAATTTTAAAATTCTTGGCTTATCACTTGATGTTGCTAAAGCTATTTTAAAATTGTTTTCTTTTAAAAATTGAATTAATTCAATAAAGCCTTCCTTTATTTCAAAAGATCCCTCATCAATTTTTTTATGAACATATTCATGAATAGTTTTTCTATATAAATCTACATCTAAATCAGGATATAAATTTCTTAATTCTTCTTTTATTTCAAGCTCACTTTTACCACAAAATGATTGTCTTAATTTATCATCAATATTTAAATTAAAGATTTTATTAGAAGAAATATCGGCATCTCTCCAAATATTTTCCGTGTTAAAAATAACACCATCCATATCGAATATTACTGTTTTAACCATATTATTTGCTTTCTAATTCTAAATTTGAATCAGCATTAAGCTTTAAGTCAGCTAATGTCTTATTCTTTTGATATTGATAATAAGCTGCAGCTGCAATCATTGCGGCATTATCTGTACAATATTTTATCGATGGAATAGAAATATTAAAATCCTTTCCTTCTTCCATAAATCTTTCCTTTAAGCCCTTGTTTGCAGATACACCACCAGCAACAATAATATTTTTAACGCCCTTTTCTCTTGCTAAAGATAATGTTTTATTAACTAATACTTCTGTTACTGAATTTTGGAATGACGCACATAAATCATTAACATTTAATTCTTCGCCTCTTTGGTGAATGTTGTGAGCCAAATTAATTACAGCACTCTTTAAGCCTGAAAAAGAGAAATTATAGCTTCCATCCTCTAAATAAACTCTTGGTAAATGATATGTATCTTTTCCTTCATGAGCCAATCTATCTACATGAGGACCTCCTGGATAAGGTAAGCCAACTACTCTTGCAACCTTATCATATGCCTCACCTACTGCATCATCTAATGTTTCACCTATAATTTCAAATGAAAAATGTTCCTTCATATAAATTAATTCTGTATTTCCACCTGAAACTAGTAAAGCAATGCAAGGAAATTTCATTTCATGCTCAATAGCATTTGCGTAAATATGACCAGCCAAATGGTGAATTGCAATTAAAGGCTTATGATAAATCATAGAAAAAGTCTTTGCAGCATTAACACCAACAAGCAAAGAACCAATTAAGCCTGGTCCTTCTGTTACAGCAACTAAATCTATATCCTCAGGCTTTACACCTGCAACCTTAAACGCTTCTTCAAAAACCATTGAAACCTGGTATACATGGTGACGTGATGCTACTTCAGGCACAACACCACCAAATTTTTCATGTATTTTAATTTGGGAATTTATAACATTAGATAAAACCTCTTTACCATCTTTCAAAATGGCAACTGATGTTTCATCACAGCTTGATTCTACTCCTAATATAAGCATATTAATCCCTCCTAATATCTTTAAATTCTACTTTAATTAATTTATTTAAATCATTTGGATTCATTTCAATTTGAAGGCCTATTTTTCCGCCTGAAAAAATAATTTTATCTAAGTCAATTGCCTTCTTATCAACTATTGTAGGAAAAACTTTCTTCATTCCTAAAGGAGAACATCCTCCTCTAACATAACCTGTTAAAGGTAATAATTCCTTAACTGCAATCATCTCTAATGATTTAACATTAAATTCCTTTGCAGCCTTTTTTAAGTCTATTTCATCACAAACATTTACAACACAAACTCGATAATGCTTTGTATTATCTACACATACTAATGTCTTAAAAACATATTTAGGATCTTCTCCTAATAGATTAGCAACATTTATACCATCTACAGCTTCTCCTTCAACATGTGGATATTCAAAGACATCATATTTAATTTTCTTTTGATCTAGCATACGCATCGCATTTGTCTTATCCATACTATACCATCCTATATGCAAAACAATTTCCTATTATGATAAAGCCCATTTCTTCATACATGTATTTTACTGTATCATCATTATCAGCAATTAATGCAACATCCTTTATACCTAATTTTTTATAATAATCAATTACATAACTAAAGATTGCACTACATAATCCTTTATGACGATACTCCTCAATAGTAACTACATCTTCAATAAAAATAGCTTCATTATTTTGATATACTAATATATTCGCAACAATTTTATCATTTTCAATAATTGAAAAATAATCAAATTTATTATTAATTAAATTATCTTTATTTCTTAATGCATTACCTTTAGCAAATTCTATTCCAAATTCCTTTGAATCATCAAAAACATGATTATAAAGCATATCAGCATGATTTTCATTTAGCTTAATGACATTATAATTATTATTCTTTAAGGGCTTTAAACCATAAATTGATGAATACATATAAATTAATGAATCCTTTTCATATTTATAATCTAAGATTTCATCAATTTCTTTTTCTGAAAAAAGCATAAAATAATCTCTAAATTGTTTTTTCTTTAATTCATCAATCAATCCTTTGGTTGGATTAATAATTTTAAAATAATTATTATAATATTTATCCTTTTGAACATCATCATAAAATTTATAATAATCATCATACTTTTCTATTTTAGAATTTACCAAAATATATGAATCATATAAATCAGAAATAGAAATAAATTCTTTATTTAATACTAAGGCATCATCACCATTAGAATAATAATTTTTTCTTACATGAATTTGTTTAAATCCAAATTTTTTATAAATATTTATTGCCTTAATATTATTGAATCTAACCTCTAAAATCATATTTTTAGCTTTTAGATTATAAAAATAATTATTTATAAAGCTTAGCATTTTAGTTCCTAAGCCTTGATGCTGCAATTTTGCTTTCACACAAAAATTTAATATTTCAACAGTTTCTCCGTCAAACATAGTTGAAATGTAAGCTAAAATATCATTATCTTCCTCATCGACAAAAAAATATGCCATCTCGTTATCTAATGAATCATTTAGCATATCTGCACCTAAAGATGTATTTAATGTCTCATTTTCTAATTCAACAATTTTTAAAATATCATCCTTATTAAATTTCCTAATCATTTTAAATTCCTTTCGGCTTCTGTATCTCTTAAATAATTAGGAACTAATAAATGTGGTTCATTAACTAAATTTGCATGCTTAACAACAAATAAAGGATCTACAGTATATTTTTCTTCTGTTACTGTAGCGCCCTCATATTCATTTAATTTTTCATAAGGATACATTCCTTCTTCTAATATCACTTTATCATTTAAGATATCAAATACACCAGAAAAAGCATTTCCACGTCTAGCATCAATTGAGGCCTTTACAACACCCTTTTCACCTGATGCCATTAATAATAAGCTTGATATTGTATAAAGCTTTACCTTAGCAAAAACAGCAATCATTTTAGCAACTGTAACAGCCATTCTAACACCAGTATAAGAACCAGGACCATATCCTACAATTACCTTATCTAAATTAAAAGCTTCTATGTTTGCATTTTTTAATGCTTCATCAACAATAAAAACTATATTTTTAGCATGATCATTTTTGCCTTCAATATATTTTTCATAAACAATTTTATCATCATTTACTAAGCTTACATATAAAACCTTTGTTGAAGAATCCAATATTAAACTATACATTATAATTCACCAAGAATCCTTTCGTATCTATTTCCTTTAGCATCAATTGTGATTTCTCTTTTATTTAAATCTAATATCTTGATGCTTACATTAATATATTCACTAGGTAATAATTCATCAACCTGGTGAGGCCATTCAATAACACAAACAGCATCTGTTTCAATATATTCTTCTAAATCAAAATCATTATTTAAGCCATCCAATCTATATAAATCTAAATGGTATAAATCAGACTTTGTTCCTTTATAAGTTTTAACAATAGTAAATGTTGGTGAATTGATTATTCTACTAACACCTAAAGCCTTACCGATACCCTTAGTTAAAGTTGTTTTACCACCTGATAAATCACCAACTAAAAGGATAACATCACCCTTATTTAATAGAGCGCCTAACCTTTCACCTAGCTTAATTGTTTCTTCATTTGAATTTGTAATAAATTTTTTCATAATTTAACACCCAACACATTATAACACTAATTTAATTAAAATTAAATTAAAAAGCAAAAGCTGTGAATAATCACAGCCATTTTTTTAAAATGATAATACTTTTTCCTTTTCAAAAGGTAGCAATTGCATCTTTGAGGCCTCAAGCATAATAACCTCTTCTTTTGCAATTTTTGAATATGCCTTAGTAACTTTAGCAGTTAATCTAACATAATCACCAACATGCAAATCCATCTTTTTAGGCATTTTAACTTCATATCCTAAAAATTGAATATCAGCAGCACAGCAAGTCATTACCTGATGACCTACAACAACTGTTTCTTTAGTAACATCAGTTACAAAAGCTTCAAAGGTAAATGTTTTACCGGCATATTTATCATATTTATCAAACACTTCAACATACCATGTTGGATAATCCTCTTCCTTTAAAATGATATTATCAGAATTAATATCATAAGGTAAATCCTCATCAAGCATTGAAGTAAGCTGTCCATCAGCGCCTTCAAAAGCGATTTGAGCTTGAGGATTTATTATTCTTATCCATCTTCTATATTGACTTAATTCATTATTTCCATCAGCACGATTAAAAATAACTAAGCTTGAATCCTTAACCATTTGTTGGAAAACCTGACGCATATTTTGGAAATATACACCGAATGTTGTTGTATCAATCATTGTTATTTGTTGATATATAGCCATATATTCAGGGAATTCCTGTTCATCCCAATTAAAGAATGAATTATATTCAATAACATATTGATCAGCCATATAATGCTTATCAAGCTTTTTGAAATATTCAACAGTAAAATCCTCTTGATTTTCTATATATTCTACATGAACACCGTATTTATCACACCATTCCTGGTCATATTCTACTTCACCTTGTTCACATGCAATAACAACAGTTGTATTATTTTGATAATTTCCATTATTTTCAATGATTTCTTTTATAATAGTAGTTTTACCACTTTCTAAAAAACCATTTAAAATAAATACTGGTACTTCTTTCATTTAAATCAATCCCTTAAAATAATTTTTTAATTTCGTCTTTATTGATCTTAGAACCAATAACAACAATTTTTCCTGTAGGAATAGCTTTACCATCTTCAATTGATACCTCTTCAGGAGTTAAATTGAATGTATGCCACTTTCCCTCTATATCAGAAATGATACCCTTAGCTCTAACGATGATACCAAACTTACCTTCTGCCATATCATCTAAAGTCTTCTTTAATTCATCCATATTGTATTTCTTAACTGTTTCAATACCAACAGATGTAAATACCTCATCGGCATGGTGGTGATGGTGATGACATTCACAGTTTGGATCATCACATTCTTCTCCATCATGATGGTGATGATGGTGCTCATGCTCATCTTCATCCTCGTCATCGTCATCATCGTGGTGATGGTGGTGGCATTCACAGTTTGGATCATCACATTCTTCTTCATCATGATGATGGTGATGATGGTGCTCATGCTCATCTTCATCCTCGTCATCGTCATCATCGTGGTGATGGTGGTGACATTCACAATTTGGATCATCGCATTCATCTTCATCATGGTCATGGTGATGATGATTCTTAACATCTTCAGTTAATAAATTTACATCAAAGCCTTCATAAGCCTTTAAAATTTCTTCATCAGATAAAACAGAAATTGGAGTTGTAACAACAACACATTTTTCATTATGCTTTCTAATTATTTCTAAAGCGATTTGAGCATTTTCTTCCTTACAAATATCCATTCTAGATAAAATAACTGTTTGTGCATTTTCAATTTGGTCAACGAAGAATTCACCAAAATTTTTATCATACATTTTTGCCTTTTTGGCATCAACCATACAAACTAAAGAATTAATTGCATCCTTTAAGCCTGCTGATTCAATAGCTTTAATAATATCTGATAATTTACCAACACCAGATGGTTCGATTAATATTCTATCAGGGTTAAATTTGTTGATTACTTCATTTAATGATTTAGAAAAATCACCAACTAATGAACAACAAATACAACCTTGTGATAATTCCTTAATTTCAATTTTAGAATCTGTTAATAAATCAGAATCAATTGATACAGCACCATATTCGTTTTCAATTAAAACGACCTTTTCACCATTTAAGCCTGTATCTAATAATCTTTTAATAAAAGTAGTTTTTCCTGAACCTAAAAAACCAGAAATAACATCAATTTTTAACATAATAAGTACTTCCTTTCTTTTTAACAACAATATTATATATCTTTAAGAACGATTAAACAAGTATTTAATTGAAAATAATTTTCAAATTAGAAATATAAAAAAATAAAGGGGATACTAAAATCCCCTTATTATTCATCAAAATCATAGCTTCTTGTGCCAAGATATTTTTTATAAATTTTTCTTTTTCTTTCATATCTAGCAACTCTAATTATATTTACAAATAATGTAGCAGTAATAACGAAGCAAACAGAAGATAATACTAGCTGATATATCTTTTCAGCACCGCTAGAATATAAGCCAATTATTAAAAAATATACTGAGACTGTTAACATGCCAATAAAGCCGATAACACTAGCTGCAATCTCTAGCTTTACATTCCTCACAAATAATCATCTCCTAAAAATAGTATATAGTATTTTTTAATTAAATCAAGTGTGATTTATATATTTTTTTAAAAATGTTGATTGAAAAACTAAATTCCGCTATAAACAGTTGAAACATTAAAATTGTTTTTTTGAAAAACTAAATTCCGTTTGTGTTATAATAATTATCACTACTTTAGTCTTTGGCTTTTTGGAGGTAGCCTATGAAAAAGACT
>JAEEGL012645489.1_pt1 | contig 17766 bp, 9 predicted proteins | sample 9134231 | NCBI WGS metagenome assembly JAEEGL01 (sample SAMN16246548, study PRJNA631951) | gut metagenome | biome: gut microbiome; feature: rumen; material: fiber-attached | host: Bos | place: Iran: Karaj | collected 2018-10 | reverse complement strand
TAAAATATCATTAGGAGCACAAAAATCATTAAATTTATTTGGTGTATTTGATGGACATGGTGGAAAGGAAATATCTCAATTTGTAAGTAATCATTTTTCTGAAGAATTACTACAAAATAAAAATTTTTTAAGTGGAGATTTGAAAAGTGCTTTAAAGGAAAATTTTATAAAAATGGATGAAATAATGCAGACATTAAATGGTAAAGAAGAAATAAAAAAATATGCACGTAAGAGTAAAGAAGAAGATGATATTCAAAGTAAAAAAGAGCCTCCAAATACTCAAATGCAATTATTTGCTCAATTTATAGGTCAAAAGAATCCAGAAAGTGATGAGATAGCAAATAGAACAGGATGTACTGCATGTGTATGTGCAATAGATGAGAAAAGTAAGAAAATGTATTTTGCTAATGCAGGTGATTCAAGAGTTGTTTTATGTAAAAAGGGAATTGCTTATCCAATGAGTACTGATCATAAACCTGAGTTAGAAAGTGAGAAGGATAGAATATATAAAGCAGAAGGATGGATTAGTGAAGGAAGAGTTAAAGGAAATTTAAATTTAACTAGAGGCTTAGGTGATTTAGAATATAAAGGAAATAAAAAATTAAAACCTGAAGAACAAATTATTACTGCCAATCCTGATATTTTAATTGAAGATTTGTCTAAAGATATTGATTTTGTTATTGTTGGATGTGATGGAATCTGGGATTGCTTAACTAATCAACAAGCTTGTGATTTTGTTCTTAATAGGATTAATAAAGAAAAAAATCCAAAATTAAGTAAAATTGTTGAAGAAATGATGGATCAAATTTGTGCTACTGATTTATATAATGAAACTGGAGTTGGATGTGATAATATGACTTGTATTATTATTGTTCCAAAGAAAAATTAAATTTTTTTATTTTTTTTTGGTTTAAATGTGATTTTTTAAAAACGTTTAAATGGAGTTTTTTGAGTTTTTGAAAAAGTTTTTTTGTGTTTTTTTTTGTTTTTTTTTTGAATTATATAATATCTAAACTAAATTTAATTTGGATTAAGGTTTTAAATGTTTTTATTTTTTTTATTAAATTCAAAAAACAGTAATATTAATATTAATAAAAATAATGGATTATACTGAATACATAAATGCAATAAATGAAATAGATTTAAAGAATTCAAAGCCAACATTAAAAATATCAGTAAACAAAGAAGAATTTCAAAAGACATTATCTTCAAAATATGAGTCATCACCTCATATAGTAAAAAGTACAATAATAGATGAAATAATTGAACAAGAAAATATAAAATACTTAATAAAATATTTAAAAATAGACAACACAAAAAATAAGCCAATATTAATAAATAAAAAAGAATTTAGAGATCCATTTGCCCCTCCATTATTAGAGGATATGGTAGTAACAGATAATTTTTGTGATTTAAACTTTCATAGAATACTCTTTACAAAATTTCCTTTATTTAAAAATCAAGTTCTTTTAGTTTCAAGAGATTTCTTATCACAATATACACATTTAACAATAGAAAATATAAGAGATTTATTATATTTAAATTATTTAATTGATGGATTTGGATTTTTTAATGGAGGAATGAAATCAGGAGCTTCTCAACCAAGAAAACATTTACAAGCTGCTCCTTATTCTTCTTTACCTCATAAAGATTTTGGTTTATTTAAACATATCAACGATGATAATAATTTAAATCTTATTAATTTAAATGGAATAAAATATTGTAATTGTTATACTATTAAAGATTTAATTAAAGAAAATATTAATCATGTTTTATTTAAATTTGATAATGAATTATGTAATGCTAATCAAAATTTAGATTTAATTGAATTTTCTTCTAAAGTTTTGTTAAATGTTTATAAAATTGGATTAAAATATTTAGGAATTGATGAAAAAAATGAGAAAATTGAAAGTGATTATACTTTACTTATTACTGAAAGTTTTATGTTTATTACTAAAAGAAAAGCTAATGAAGTTTTTATTTCTGAAAAAGATGAAAAAAATAATAATTTTATTAATTTAAATTCATTAGCTTTTTATTTTATTATTGTTTCAAGAAGTCCTGAACAAATTGAAGAAATGAAGAATGGAAATATTATTAAAGATGTTTTAACTAAATTATAATTTTAAAAATATTTATTTTTTTGAAAAAATAAATTAATTATTTTAAGAAGAAAAAACATAAAGTAATCTATTTAATCTTTTATTTAAAATTTAAAATATAAAATAATTTAGGAATTATGAAATTAAAAAGATTTAAAAAAAGTTTGGAAACTCAAAAATAAAATAATTAAATAATCATAGAAAATAATTTATTTTAAATTTATTTTACACATTAATAATTTTACTTATTTCTAATTAAAAAATCTACTAATTAAGAAAAAAAAATGTCAAAAGAATTTAATTTATTTCAAAAAGAAAATTTATCCTTTAAAGAAAAGTTTAATATCTTATTAGATTTATTATTATCAAATCAAAATACTTCAAGATTTGGAAATATAATATTTTTAGGAATATCATATATTCAAATAATTTCTGGTTTTTTTTCACAAGAAATTGGAGTTTTTAATAAAAATAAATCAAAGACTGATAAAGTATTATATGATATCAACAAAATTTTAAGATTTAAAGATTTACTTTTAAATAAATATTCTGTATTTAAAATTTGTATTATTATTATTTTTACATTTTTGATATTATTTACTTTTTATTTTTTATTAGTTTGTTCAAAAATAAAAAAAAATTCATTTTATTCATTCAATGAATTATTAATTAATTATTTCATTAAATCTTATATATATATTGCTTTTAATATTATTTTAGATTTGGTTTTTTCAAATTTTTGTTTTGGAAAAGAAAAATTAAATCCAAATTTTAATAATGTATCATGTAATTATAAAGATAATATAATAATTAGTATTATTTGTGTTCTTTTATTTGTTCTTTCTGTTTTTTTAAATATTTTTATCCAATTTTTTTATTGTGACTCTTTTTTTATTGATTCTTCTTTTTATTCGAGAATGAATTGTAATTATGAAATATATTCAATCTTAAATTCTATTTTTTTTTCTTTTTTATTAATTCAATCGAAATATTTATCAAAAGAAATTTTTTTAATTTATAATATATTTGCAAGTATGTTTTTTTTTAATTTTTTTTTTAAGCATTATTTTTACTATGATCAAATTACAAATAGTTTAGTAGGTTCATTTCATATTTTATATTTATGGACAAGTATTTTTACTTTATCATTTAAATATCTTAATTTCAATGAAAAAGGTATAATATATTTAATTTTAAGTCCAATAACAATTCTAATTTACATAAATATAAAAATCAAACTAGAAAAAAAAATATTTTTGGATACTCCTTATTTTAAAATAACGAATAAAAATTATTTTTTATTTTACATAAAAAATATAATAGATAAAATAAATAATATAAGTGAAAATCCAGATAATAAAGCAATTCTTACTGGAATAATATATATGCATCATATAGAATGTCCAAATCATGAATGTATATCAAAATATGATAAAAAAGTATATTTACCAAAAACAAATGAATGGAGTAATAACAATAAACCAAATATTGATGATAAAGTATATTTAGTTAATTTTATTATTAAATTAATGAAATATTTAATTTCTCAAAATTACTATTGTCCAGATATGATAATGAATCTTTCTCTTTATTACATTGAAAATATTGGAAATTATTGTCAGGCTTTATTTTATTATACAAAAGTAAAAGAAATGAGATTAACTTATCAAGAGAAATCATCTTTTGAAAGATTGAAATTAAAAATATCAAAAACTTTAATTGAAAATTTAAAAGAACCTAATGAACAATGTGATTCTGTTGAAGATTTAGATGTTTCTTTATATTTTAAATATGAATATTTAAGACAATATTTCATTGATGAAATCAATAAAGATGTTCATTTATCTTTAGATTTTTGGATTATGTTTTATAATTCTAAAATAAATCATAATTATACAATTGATTTTAATAATATTTTTCTTTTAACAAATAAAATTAGAAAAACAAAGAAAAAAATAGAGAATTTATGGAAAAAAATAATATTAACATATAATGGTGTGAATGATTTATTTGATTTATATAATGAATATATTGAACAAATAAATGATGATGATTTAACAAAAAGAGATTTAGATAATTTAAGAAAAAAAAATGAAAATTTCCCAGAACCAATTTCAAATAATTATTATTCTATTTTATTTAATAAAGATACTGGAATTATTATTGCGAATGGAGATAAAGGAAAAGAAGGAATAATTGAAAAGACAAATTTAGAAATTGAAAATATATTTAAATATAAAAGTGATGAATTAAAAGGAAGTAATATTTCTATTTTATTGCCTAAAAATTTTTCTAAATTACATGATAATTTTATTGAAAGATATTATGAAATAGGAGAAAAAAAAATTATAGATAAAGAAAAAATAAGGAGTATTGGTAAAGATAAAGATAATGCAATAATAACGTTAAATATATTTTTAAAGTTATTTCCAATATTAAATCAAAATGTGTTTTTTATTGCAATATTAACAAAAGAAAAAATTGATGATATTATTTATATTGATAATAAATTTATTATTCAAGGAATGAGTATGAAATTAATGAAAATATTAAATATTGAAAATAAATTATTATTTCAAGATAATGAAATACCTTTTTATGTTATTTGTAAAAAATTTATAAATTTTTATAAAATATTTTTACAAGGAAAAAAACATAATGTGAAAGAAGAAAAAGAAAAAAAATATCCTTCTTTTTTAGAATCATCTTTTTCTAATGATATTTTAGATGAAGCAGTCATTAAACCTAATAATCAAACAAAACCAAGAAAAAGTGAAATTCATGAAAATATCGAAATTAATGAAAATATTGAATTAGAATATGAAATATGTTTACCTCAATTTTTATTGGATTTTTTAGGGATATCTAAAAAAAAAGAAAATAATGAACAATTTGAAAATGTATCAAATCAAAAAAAAAATGAAAGTGATGATATAAGTAGTGAAGAATGTGAAGATGATGAAAATGATTCATTAATGGATAAAGAATATAATATGAATGAATTAATTTTATTTTCTCAAGGAAATAATAATGAAAATATATATTATAAGAATATTAATATAAATGATACACAAAAAAATGGAAATAATAAAGATAAAAATGATAATAATAAAAATAATCAGAATAATAATTTGAATGATGAAATAAATAAAAAAAATAATTCAAGAATAACTCCAAATGACTATACTCCAAAAGAAACTCGTTATAATTTAACAATTAGTAAAATTAGTGAAGGTTTATTCCATAGTAATAATGCTTTAAATTTAAATATAACTCAAACAAAAATAGAGCATAAAATTTTAAGTAATGAAGAAAAAGAATTTAATTTAAAAATTAAAAAATATAAAGAATTATTTGAAACAGGAAGATTTAATGAATTACAAGATTTAATAGAAATATGTAATTTACAAATAGAAAAAAATGAATATAAATTTAATTTCACATTTGATAAATATACAATTGGAAATGAAACAGAATCATATATAATAAGATGTATAGATAATAAAAATGATTATTCAAATTCTGTATGTGAATCATTTGAAAATTTAGATTTAAAAATGTTGAAATATAAAAAGCAAAAAATATCTTCAATAAAACCTTTGTTTGAAATAATTGAAGAAGAAAAGAAAAATATATTAAATCAAATAAATAATTTTTTCAAATTATCAATTAATAATACGAATTTTCAAAATTTATTAGATTTAAATAGAAAAGATATTAATAAAATGAGTATGGTACATGGACAAAAAAAAGAAGAAATAATGGATGATGAAAATGCTTCTCAAACATCTCAAGTTGGATATAATTCTGATTTAGTTAAAAAACATAAAATTGAAGAATTTAGAGCAAATCTTTTAACAAATGTTTCAAATTTATTTCAATTTAAATATATTAGAATTTTAATAATTTTTCTATTGTTTTTTTCTTTCTTTTATGGTTTAGTTTATTTAATTATTTTTATCCAAATTTATCATGATTTAAAAGAAAATAGTAAATTAAATGCTGAATTATTTCAAACTGCAATATGGATTTCTCATTTATTAGGAAGTTTAGTTTCAATAAGAGCTTTATTTGATAATTACATTAATAATATTTATGAATTTAATTATTTTGTTGAAAATAAAGAAATGTATTATTCTTTAATGAAAAAATTAAGTTATAAATGGTATATTAATATTACTGTAAGATTTGGAGATTTAGAATTTAAAATAGGAAAATATTTAAATAGAGAAGATCATATGAAATATTTTTGGGATAATGAAGAAATTTCATATTTAAATCCATATATACAATTTGATCATGAATCTTTTCCTTTTGCTTTATCTCAAATGTTAAGTAATGTAAATTCTCTTTTATTAGATAAACAATTCGATTTGTTTTCTGATGAAATTATTGATCCAAATGTTATAGATTATTTACAACATATGACTTATTTAAGTGTTGAAAATACATATGACAATATAATTCCTAATTTATTTAATAAAATATCAATAATTCCGAATTTAATTAAAGATTATAATATTTCTTCAAAAAAAATATTAACAAAAATATCAATAATTTATGGTTGTTTATGTATTATTTTTTGTTTAATATATTCTATTTTATTACATAAAATAAATGATATTTTGAATGAAGGATTAGAAAAAATAACTAAAATAAAAATAGATAAAATTGAAGAGACAATAAAAAAAATAGAATCTTTTCACATATATTTAAAAAAATTTATTGAAGAAGGTTCTGTTAAAAATAATAAAAATGATAATATTGAAAAAACAAATATCCCAATTACAACTTCTAGAATTCCAAATAATATTTTAAAAAATGATAATAATATTTCTTCTTTAAATAGTTTTAGTTTAGATTCAAATAATTTTATTCCTTTAAAAATATTATCTTTTTCGTATTTACAAATTTTATTCTTTTTTCTAATGATAATTATTTTTTTAATTATAATTTATTTAATTACAGATTCAATGATAATTTCAACAAATAATTTTATTGATTTTCAAAATTATATATTTAGTAAAATATTAATATCAAGTATTTCAATATTAAAATTAAAATGTAATTTAATATTATGTGAAATAAAAAAAGAATTAGATTACTCTAAAATAATCGAGGAGAAAGATATTCAAAAAATAATCAAAGGAATAAATCATTTTGATGATTTAAAAACTTTTTATCATAAAAATTATTTATTAAATGCATGTAAAACCGCATATAAAATTAATGATCCAGAATATGAAGAATGTTTACAAGATAATATAATTAAAAGTGCTAATAATACAGATTCTTTATTAAAAATTATTGATGTTTTAGTTGATGATTTAAATAAAGAAAAAGAAATTAATATTAATAATAATAATTATATTTTAAATAATGGAAACATTGTTCCATTTAAAAGTGTTTATTTATTTGGAGATGAAAAATTTAGGGATTTAGAAAATATTTTTTATAAATTCATTACTCCTGTTTCTGATAATCTTGCTAATAATTGTGGTATGAGTTTATTTAATTATTTAAAAACTAAAAAAAGAAAATTATTTTTCTTAATGTTTATTTTTTATTTTATGATTTTTTTATTTTGCCTTTATGTTGCGTTATTTTTTATTGATAAATTAATTCGTTTATTTACTATAAGCAGATGTATTTTCAAAATTATTCCAACTAATGTAATAAGTAACACAGAAGAATTAGAAAGTTGGATTGAAAATAAACATTAATAATAATTATTTACTTTAATAAATTTTAATTTTACATGTATAGAATGAGTTTTTTTAATTTATATTTAAATAATTAAAATAAGTTATATTTATATTAAATTATATCAATATCATTTAAATTTAATTTTTTTTTTAAAAAATTAAAAAATTTTCCTAAATATTTTTTCCAAAAAAAAAGTAAAATAAAAGTATAATATATAAAATTAAACCTTTAATTAATAATAAATTAACAAAAATTAAATTTAATATATAAATTATATATTACTACTAGAACCAAAAAGGCATTTTTTAATAAGTTCTTTTTCCATTAATTGATTAACATTTAAATTAGATTCATCATCATTTAATCTTTCTTTAAAAATTTTAATTTGATCTTGAATAATTTCTTTTTTATGTAAATTTAAATCATCCATTCTTTTTCTAATAAATAAAATTAAACTTAACACTCTTTGATGTTTTTCATCACCTTGAAAAATTTTTAATAATTCTCCTTCTTCATTTCCAAAATTACCTTTTCCAAATAAATTTTGTTTTAATTTATTAATTAATTCTTCATCTTTATTATCTTCTAAAGATTTATCTCCAAACATTTTTATAGTATCATCATTTCTTGTATATAATCTAAAAAATTTTTTATTAATTCTTATTTTTTCCAATTCATAATCAGTTAAATTTTTTTTATATTTAAAAATATCATTATTATTAATTTGATTATCATATTTTTTTGAAATAAAATCATCAACTTGTGACATTCTTCTTATATTTTCTTTTTCTTTTAATTCACTTTGTTTTTTTCTTAAAGCTTTAAGAATGATTTTTAATTGTATTTCTTCTAAAGAAATTTTAGCAATTCGAATTAAAAAATCAATTTCTTCATGACTTAAAAATTTAGGGAAATGATGATATTCTAAATTAGTTTGTAATTCTAATAAATTTCTTACACACCAAATCATTCCTTCTCTTCTTGAATCAAATCCATTTTTTAATATTTCCATATAATATTGTCTTTGTTCTTTTAATAATTCTTCATTTACTTGTTTGTAATATAATATTTCTTCTTCTATTCTTTTTATGTCTTTTATACATTTCTCTTTCTCTTCTTTTATTTTATTCATATTTTCTATATATGATTCTCTCTCTTTAAGTAAATTTTTACTTATTTCGTTATTTTTTTTTGATACTTTTATATTTTTTAAAAAATTATTAAAATTAGTATTTTTTTTATTTATTCTTTTCTCTTTTTTCCTTTTCTGTTGTATTTCTAATTGTTCTTCAAATTTTTCTAAAGCTGATTTTCTTTTATTAAATAATACATTAAAGGTTTTTGTTAATTTATTTTGTTGATTATATATTTCACTTAATTTAGCATTTCTTTCTTTTTTTTCACATTTTTTTTCATATATATCTTTATTAACAGAAATTAATTCTTCATGTAATTGATTTTCATATTTTATTTTATCTTTCATAACTTTAGAAAAATATTCATTATTTATTTCTCCTGCATTCATTGCTTGAATTGTTTCATTATTAATTCCTATATTTTGTTCAATTTCTTTTTGTTGTTTTGGTAAAAATAAAGAAAAATTAAATCTTGTTTTTGTTTTAATTATATTATTTCTTAAAATACTTCCTTGATCTTTATTTCTTTTATTAAAAAACTCTTGCATAATTTTATTTGTATTTCTCCCTCTTTCCATTATTTTATTTAAATTTGATTTTGATTTAAGAAGTGAATTTAATTGTTCTAATTTTCTTTTTTCTTTTTTTAAATTTACTTCTTTATATAAATTGGATAATCTATTATATATTGATTCGGGATTTTCTTTTGCCATTGATATATGTTCTTTATCCCAATTTTCTAATTTTTTCATTAGTATATTATGTTCTTTTTCTATTGTTGAAGTTTTAAAATTTAATTTTGGATGTGATCTTTGTTTTAATGATATTATATTTGAAAATATTATTTTTGATTTTGGAGTTCCCATAAAATTTTCTACTGATAAATCAGGTATAAAATCACTTTTGTTTTTCTTTAATTGAAATAAATTTGGAGAGGATTTTGCTTGAGTTGTTATTGATTGTTCAGTTATTGATTTAATTGAATTAGTTTTTTTTAGTCTCATTTTTATTATTATAATTAATTAATGTTAATTATTGTAAAAAAAGTTTCAATTAAATAACTATTAAATAGTATTAAATATGAAGAATTATAAAATGTGAATTTGTCATATTAGGAATTTATTTTAATAAAATATTAAATCTTTGTTTTTATAAATAGAATATTAAATTTTTAAATTATTTATTAAATGTTTTAATTGAAATAAAATATTATTTAATAATGATAAAAAATTTAATTAAAAATCTTATTTAATAAATTTTAATAATCATTGAAAAAAAATGAAGATTATAAATGAAAATGCATACATTCCATTAATAGGAAATATGATTCCTATAGGAAAAACAGAAGAAAAATTTGAAAAACCAAAAGATAAAAGTTTTTATTTTGATAACTCAAATTTATGTCATTATTATGGTCAAACAAATATTGAAAAATGTATAATTCTTTTATTTTTTCTCATAATTTATATTTTTACCTTAATATATTATTATAGTCATTTAATGGGAAAATTACTTTATTGTACTTTAATTACAACTTTAATTTGTGATATTATTTCATTATTAATTTATTTTTACATTTTATATAAATTACAATCAAATTATATTTTTGATGAAATACCAGATTTTATTATAAAAGTTAATGATTATTTAATTTTATTTAATTCAATTGGAAACACTTTATTATTAGTGTTTGCTTGTATACAATATATTTCTTTGAATATTTTATTATTATTTATTGGAAAATATATTTTAGAAATTTTCTTTCTTTTAAATTCTCAAAAAATATTTATGTTTATTCCTTGTGTTCAAGGCATTCAAGATAAAACTGAAAAATGTTTATTATATATTAAATACTCAATTTTTTGCTTTGAAATTGAAAATGAAAATGATAATGAAGAATATACTAAAATTGAAGATATTGAATCATTTTATTAGGTTATTTAAATATTTAAAAAATCAATTTATTTTAATCAGTTTTTAAATATTTTAAATTTTTTTTTTAAAAGTTAAATTTTTAAGGTTGAATAAAAAAAATGACAGAAGACATTCCAAAATATAAAATAATATTTTTAGGAGATCAAGGAGTGGGTAAGTCTTCAATATTAAATAGATTTTCTCACGATAAATTTGAGGAAGAATACCAATCGACAATAGGATTAGATTTCCATAGTAAAAATGAGACAATAAATGGAGCAAATGTTCGTTTATTATTATATGATACAGCTGGACAAGAAAAATTTAAATCATTAATTCCAATGTATATAAGAGATGCAAATATTATAATAATTGTATATGATATTACAATAAAAGATTCTTTTAATAATACTAATCATTGGGTTAATGAAACTAAAGATTTAAAAAGAGATGATGCTATTTTTGTTCTTGTTGGTAATAAAATTGATTTAGAAGATAAAAGACAAGTTTCTCCTCAAGAAGCACAAAAGTTTGCTAATGAAAAAGAATTTATTTTTTATGAACTTTCGGCTAAAACTGGGAAAGGAATTCATGAATTATTTCATAATATTATTTTCCCTGAAATGGCTAAAAAATTCCAAATTGTTGGTGATGAAGAGGATAATTCTAAAAATAATGATAATAAAAATAATGATGGAAATAATGATAAAGTAGTTTTAGATAATGTAGATAAAAAAACAAAAAAGAAATGTTGTGGAGGAAAAAAAAATAATAATAAAAATAATAATATAGAAAATGAAGGTCCTAATGAAAATAATTAGTTTTTTTCCTTTTATTTAAATTAATAGATTTTTTAATATATGTTTTCTATTCAAAATTAATAAAATTAATTAATTTTTATTGTTTTATTGGAAGAAATGTAAAAAAATATTATTTATTAATAATAGAATTTAGTTGAAAGAATTTAAAAAAAATTATGTTAATATTTTACCCTATTTTTTAAAATCAATATAAAAAAAGGGATGAAATGACATAATATATTATAAAGACGACTAAAATTTAAAATTTAGAAAAAAAATTAATGGGATTTTTTTCACTAATAAGATCTGTTTTTTGAATAAAAGAAAAAGAATTAAAATACCTTTCATTATTTGTTGAAACAATTGATTTAGAAATGTATCAATTTTGGGGTTGTTTAAAAAAAGAAAAAGAAAAATATAAAAAAAATAAATAAACATTATAATTTAAATATTAATAAAATAATTCAATTGAGTCCTGATGATAATTTATATGATTTAAATTATAAAAAATCTTTTTATAAATAAAATAAAGTATATTCAAGAGTTACATGTCGTTTTTTAATCTAGAAGTTAATGTAAGCTTATAAATGGTTTAAACCATTAACTTTTTGTTCTTTAGAAAAATTTTTTATCAAAAACTCTTTTTAATGAAATCATTGATTTATAAAAGGTTATTGAAAAAATAAATGTTACATAAATAAATTCAATGAGATTTCTAAAGACTTAATTAAATATGCAAATATCAAAGAAGAATATAATAATTAAGATTTTCAGGAAGAAATGAAATTATACAAAATTCAAATGTAATTTCTTTAACTAATGAAATTTTCTTTATAAATGTTATGAAGATGAAAACTTTTTTAAAGTTCCCAATTAATATATTTCTTTTCTTCTTGATTAATATTAAAATTTTTTATTATAAATTATAAACAAAAAAATGTCATTTAAAATAAAAGGTGATTGTTCTTTTATTGAAGAATTTCTTGATTTGACAGTAAATTTACCTAGAGAAATTATTAGACTATTAAAGTTACTAAGAGAAGTAGATGAAAAATCAAATAAAATTAATACATTTTTAAAAGAAAAAAGAGAAACATTTATTTCTTCAATGAAAACAAATCAAAATAATGATGATTTATTACAACAAATAAATGAAGAATACTCAAATGCAATTTCTCTTTGTGATTATAAGAAAGAAATAATAAAAGAAGTACAATATTTATTACTTAAATTTTATATGGATAAATTAAATAATGTAATAGATCAAGGAGAAAAAGAATGTAGAGAACAACAAAGAAATCCTTCTAATTTAATTCAAAATAATTTTAATCATTCTACAAATTATTATAATGATAAATCAAATGATGGTGATTATAATTCAATAACAGGAATTCAACATGGAAATAAAAAGAAAGGTTATATCGATTCAAGTTATCATAATTCATCAACAACAAATTCAAATAAATTATTAGGTAATAAGACTAGAAGAGTAACAAAAATAAAAAATAATAAAAAAGGAAATAACAATATTAACAATGAATTATCTGAAACTGAAATAACACAAAATGGAAAAGGGAGTGAAACTTTTATAAACGAACCAATATATTGTATTTGTAAAAAACAAAGAGATGACATAAAAATGATTTGTTGTGATAATCCTAAATGCAAAATTCAATGGTTTCATTGTGAATGTATGAATGTTTCTCCTTCTGATGAAGAAAAAGAATGGTTTTGTTCTGAAGAATGTAAAAAACAAGCTAAAGAAGATAGAAAAAAGAAAAAGAAAAATCACTGATTTTTTCATACTCATAATATATATTATTATTAAATTATTAAAAATAAAGTTATATTTTATTATTATTTTATACACTAAATAAAATTGATACTTGAAAAATATAAAAATTCAGAAATTCAATTAAATTTCCTTTTTAAACATTATAAATATTTAAAAAAAAATTAAAATATTTTAAATTAAGAAAAAACAATTTTTAATTTTATTCAACTTTAAATTGATTTTTAATAAGTTTAATGAAATGAGCATCATCATCAACTGCAACAGAGATTCCAGCATAATAATCATCCCATTCTTTTTTAGTCACTTGAGCTTTAACTTCATTAGAAAAGTTTTTTAAATATAAATAGAAAATTTGATCTTCAGTTAATTCTCCACTTAAAAATCTAGGATGTTTAACACAATTAAACACTTTTCTTAATTCAGTAGCTTCAGCATAACCAACATGATTTTTATCAAATTTACTATAAACATAATCAATAGTTGCCTGTCTTTCTGCATTTGGTTTTCCTCTTAAAGCATATAAAAATTTTTCATAATTGATTTTTTCATTTCCTGTTATATCAAAATATCTACATAATAAAACTGCATCTTCTTTTGTTATATGAAGACCATATCCTTGTAATCCTTCAAAAAAATCTTGGACTGATAAATCTGAATGAGAGTCAAATGATGGTTTTGATTTAAATACTTTTGGTAATGTTGCTATTGTGTTTGGACCTAATTCTAAAAGTTTTTGACGCATACGAGATAAAAGTTCGAAAAGATCATTTGAATAAAAATCAAGAGACATATTTTAAGTTATATTTTTTATTTATCATAATTTATATATTTATTTAATTGAATTAAAATAATACAATACTAATTTTTATTTAACAGAATACTTTTTAACAAAAAATACTTTAATATAAGATTTTTAATTGTTCTAAAATATCATCTCGTATTTTATAAAATTAAAATATTATTATTTTTAAATAACTATCATAAAGAAATTATAATTAAAAAAATGAAATCCCTTTCAATGCCAAAACAAAAACCTAAAATAGTTTCTCGTGAGTTCCAAGTGAAACGATTTGCAAATGTACCTCCTTCTGATATATTTTATAATCCAAACTCAATAAAATGGTTTCGTAAAAAATATAATGAAGATTTAATTAAAAAGAGTATTTATTCTTTATTTCCAAACAATTGTTTGCCTTGTATGAATGAAGATGAAATAACACCAATGTATATATTATTAGAATGGTTATCAACTTATTTAAAACCTAAAGATAAATACAAACATGTTTGGATAAATCCAAAATATTTTTTTACAAAAGAAGTATATGAAAAAGTATTAAAGTTAAAAGAAATTTTTTTACAATTTGATGAAGATGGTTCAAGGAAAATGGAAATTGATGAAATGGTTACTATGTTTAAAACTAATCATATTAATGTCACTGAGGATGATTTATGTTCTTTATTTTTTAAAGGAAAAAAATTTAGAAAAGAAGATATTAATAAATTATATTTAGATTTTTTCCAATTTATGAAATTTGCCCTTTCAAAAGCAAGTGATCAAGATTTTAGAATTTTTATGAGGAATATTAAAGAAAAAATAATAAAAGAAAAAGAAAAAGAAAAAAAAGAAGAAGATGAAGAAAACAAAAATGGATTAAAGAAAAAGGAAGAAATACAAGATGATTTATTTGTAGATGAAAAAAAAGAACCAATTTTTCTTCCAATGAATTTTAATCTTTTATTAGATTATTTTATAAATAAAGGAAAGGAAAGAAAAAGTCAAAAAAAAATAAGAAAAGCAATAAAGATGATGAGAAATATTTTAAAACCAGGATCTTATCCAGATGATGATAAAGATTTTTTACCTGATGAAGGAGAAGAAGAAAGTAATAAAGGAAGTGCAAGTAGTAGTGATAGTGAAGAATCAAAGAATTTAGAAGATGAATATGATAGACAATTAAAAGAAATAAATACTGAAGAAATTATGCAAGAATTTGAAAAATTATTTAAAATGTCTTATGTTACAAATGATGGTAATGATAAAAAAAACAGAAGAAGAAGTTCGTTATTAAATCAAAATTTAGTTAAAGATATTCAAATTGATATAAATGTAAAAAAACAAATTGAAGAAAATAAAAAAAAAGATGATGATTCTAGTGAAAGTGAAAAAAGTAATAAAAATGAAGATATTAGTTCTCTTAAAAATAATTTAAATGAAGAGAATAAAATGAACACAGAAGGAGGAAGTCAAATTAATAGTTCATCGAAGAAAAAAATTTTAAGTAAAAAAAAATTGCTATTCACAAATGTTATAAATGATGAAATGACTATTCCAAATATTAAACAATTAGAAAGATATTATTATGATAAATATCACAGTGTACAACTTGCAAAATCAGAAGCTAAAAAGTTTATGGAAGATTATATTAAAGAACAAAACAATAAATTAAATAAAAATAAAAAGAGTGATAAATTACCTACAATTAAAGATAGATATGCAACTACTACTTATATTGGGAATAATGCTATAAGACATTCAAATGCCCTAATAAATAATAAAGATTTTGGATTTAGAAGAAAATTAAAAAAATCTAGATTTTTATATTAAAATAAAAATTATTAAAATATTATATTATATACTTTTAGTTGTTGGAAAATTATTAAATAAATTTAAAAAAATATAAAATTAATAAAATCTAAAATGGAGACTCTATAAAATATAATATTAGAATATAATTAAAAACTTTTATTATTTAAATTATTTATATTTATCAATAATAAAGTATATTATATTTATATATGTTAGATTAAAAAATATTAAATCAAAAGAGAAAAATTTTTTACAAAAAAAAAAAATGAAAGAGATATTTGAGGCAATAGGAAGAATATTTGGAGGAAAAAAAATATTGAATGACCAATCGTCCGAAATATCTCACATCCTAATATTAATAAAAATTTTTTATGCTTTAAAAAAAGAAAAAAATTATCTCAATACCTAAATATCTCATTCATTTTATTATTTTTATTTTTTGATTTTTTGGTTTTTTTTCTGATTTTTTTTTATCATTTAAAATTTTTAATTTTTAATTATCTTTACTTATTATTTCTCTATTTTAATTATTTTTTTTATTTACTCTATTTCTTGAATAATTTTTTATTTCTTTTATTTCATTTTCTATAAATTTTTTTTCTTTATTTATATCTTCTATATCTAAATTGATATAATCTATCATTTGTTTATTAAATTCATTTGTTTTATTTATATCTTCATGATTAATTTCTTTTTTATTTTTTTTATCTATATTTTTATAACTATTAAATAAATGTGTTTCACTTAAACTTCCTAAAATACTTTTTTTTTTATCTAATTTTTTTTTATTATCATTTATCATCTTTTCTTTTAAAATTATTTTTAAATGTTCTTTTATATTTTCTTCACTAAATAATATACTTTTTTTAATAATATTAAATTTTCCTTCAACTTCTCTTTTTATTTTAAATATATCAAATTCCTCATCTAATGTTTTTTCTTCACTTTTCATTTTTAATAATTTTTTTAAAAAACCAGTTTCCCTATCTCTTAAATCATTAATATATTTTTGTTTTTTTTTAAAAGAATATGAATATTCAAAAGTCTTTTTTCTTATTTTAAACCTTTCTATTCTATTTTTATTTCTTTTATTAATAAGATTCCTTTCTTTAGAATTTTCATTTCTATTTTTATTATATTTTATTAAATTTGGACAAGAACTAATTTTTTTGAATATAATATTTTGTGAAGCACAACTATTAACATTGTTATTTTTATTATATTTTTTAATATTATTATTATTATAATTACAATAATTAAAATATAAATTATTATTTGTATAATTATTATTATTAATGTAATTACTACTGTTTATTCGATTTAATTGTGTTAAATTTTCAGTTCCAAAATATAATTTATTATTATTATTATTTTTTCTTAATTGAAAGTGTGGCATTGTTTTTTTTAATCTAATAGATTTTCTTAAAAAAGGATTACATTCTTTTTGATAGTAATTAATTGGGAGATTCTTTTTATAATAATAATCAAATAAATGATTATTTGATTGTTTTTGTAAAATTTTTTCAATTTTTTCTTTTGTCTGATAATCTAAGTCTATTATTTTAATTTTTTCCATTGAATTTATTGCTTCTTTAAAATCTTCACTTGAGTAATCATCTAATAATCTTAAATTAGATAAAACATAATTTTTATAACTGATATTTTTATCACTTGATGATTTATGAAAGGTTTTATTATTTGAAACTCTAAAATATTTATCTAAATT
>JAEEGL017038455.1_pt1 | contig 17768 bp, 24 predicted proteins | sample 9134231 | NCBI WGS metagenome assembly JAEEGL01 (sample SAMN16246548, study PRJNA631951) | gut metagenome | biome: gut microbiome; feature: rumen; material: fiber-attached | host: Bos | place: Iran: Karaj | collected 2018-10 | reverse complement strand
GCCACGATATGAAAGATATTGAGTTTGACGAATATGAAGAAGTAAAATGAAAATCCCCCCCACTATATGTAGTTACAGGTCTATGGCACGGCAAAAAGCGCGAGGCCATCAGCCTGCCATGCAGCCGTCTGAAGGCCGTGGAGTTGAGAGACTGGACGCGCAGAACGTTCCAGAACATCAACGTGTATGTGGATATTCAGATAAGGGAGGTAGCGCTATGAAGTACGTAGTGACAGGCATCAACAGGCTGACCGGAGAGCGGGAGGCCATCAGCCGGCCGCATGAGAAATACAGGGCCGAGACGCTGAAGCGCAACTACACCCAGCGCTATACCGGCATCCATAACAAGCCTTTTATCCTCCTCCGGGTGGAACCGGCAGCCTGCGAGGCAGACCTCTTCTGAAAAGAGTATTTTACTGCCTGCGTGGGAATCGCTACCTTTGCGGGCAGGTCCTAAAGAAGCAAGAAGTGAAAGAACCGAAAGTATAATCTGTAAAAATGTATATATATGATTGACCGGCAGCGTGTGATGGACGGCACCCGTCAGGGGCTTGACATCCTATTAGACCTCTATCCCCAGGCGAAGGACTGCGTGGGGACGAAGAAGCAGTTCAAGATGCGCCTCTCTGAGAAGACGGCGAGCGCGACGATACGGCAGAACAAGGCCGGTGTGTGGGTGGTTCATGACTTCGGCGGCGAGGACGAGGACCTGAACGCCGTCGACGCCTGGATGCGCATGCATGGCTGGGATCGCAGCCGCTTCGGTGCTGCCGTGCTGGCCATTGCGCAGGAGTACGGCATCAGGGACGAACTGTCGCCGGACAAGAACTTCGCCCGTGTGGTGGAGCGTGCGGCAACGGACGAGGAGCTGGAGGGCCAGTGGTACTACGAGATACGCGAGTTCACCGACCGCGAGCTGAAGATACTCGGCCCCGGCGTGACACGTGACACGTGCGAGCAGCTGCACTGGCACGCCCTGGAGTGGTTAGGCAAGGTGAAGGACCGTCGCATCAAGGAGTTCCACTCGAACGAGAGCTTCCCGATATTCCTGCGCGAGTGCTTTGTCGAGAACCCGGAGGAGGGCAAACCCGACCGCTTCTACAAGGTGTACCGACCCTACGAGCCGGACAAGCGGTGGCGGTTCATGTACTTCCCCGAGGGTGCCAAGCCCCAGAACTACATCAACGGCCTGTACGAGCTGCGCAAGGAGCACAAGCGGCTGAACGAGAAGCGTAACAAGGAGCTGGACGGTGAGGAGGTGGGCGGCACGACGGCTATCGGCAACATCGAGAAGTGCATGGACCGTGGCGTGCAGCGCTACTATCGTGTGGTGCTGTGCTCCGGCGAGCGCGACGCCCTGTGCATCAAGGCCCGTGGCGACTGTCCCGTATGGCTGAACAGCGAGACGGCACGCCTCGATGCCCAGGACTACCGTGCCATCATACGTCTTGGCGGCGAGCTGACCAACATCCCCGACCTGGACGCCACCGGCATAGCACGCGGCAGTGCCCAGGCGCTGAAGTACATGGAGATGAAGACGTGCTGGCTGCCCGAGACGTTGCGCGATATGCGCGACAACCGGGGACGTCCCTGCAAGGACTTCCGCGACTGGTGCCAGTACTTCCCCTCGAAGGAGGACTACTACGACCTGATGGACCGTGCCGTGGAAGCGAAGTTCTGGACGACGAAGGTCAGCGAGAAGAGTGGCGAGCGCCGCCACCGCATCGATCCCACGTGCCTGCACCAGTTCCTGCGGCTACACGGTTTTGCCGTACTCAAGGACGACCACGACGACGATCCGCAGCTCATCCGCATCAAGGACAACGTGGTGTATGAGAAGACACCACGCGACGTACGCGACTTCGTGCGGCTGTGGAGCCAGGATGCCCGAGACCCCGACGTGCCGACCGAGACATTGCGTCAGGACACGCTCATACGCATGGAGCACGGAGTGAGGAACCTGATACTGACCGACGTGGCCTTCACGCCTGCCTACCTGACTGCGCTGCCGTCGGTGCGTCCAGACTTTACCAGCTACACGGCACGGACGCAGGACTTCTACTTCCGCAACGGCCTGGTACACTGTCATGCCGACGGCTATGACTTCCATGCCTGGCGCGACCATACGCTGGAGAACTGCGTGCGTTCGGACAATGTCATCCCCCACGACTTCCGCAAGCTGCCAGACATGTTCGAGGTGGAGTGGTTCCCAGGCGAGACGATGGCCGACGGCATCACGCCGCGTTTCCGGCTGACTGTGACCGACAGCCGCTCGAGCCGCTTCTTCGGCTACCTCATCAACACCTCGCGGCTCTACTGGCGGCAGGAGATAGAGGAGCGCTTTGCCGACAGCCCAGACGCACAGCGTGCCTACATGGAGCTGCACCCCTTCGACATAGCCGGTGAGGGACTGACCGAGCAGCAGCGCGACGAGCAGGCCCAGAACCTGCTGAACAAGCTCTTCACCCTGGGCTACCTGTTGCACTCGTACAAGAACCCGTCACGCCCCTGGGCGGCCTTCCTGATGGACAACCGCATAGCCGAGGGCAACGAGGCCAACGGACGTTCGGGCAAGTCGTTCTTCATGAAGAGCGTAGAGCTGCTGACCCGAGTGGGCGTGCTGGCCGAGAACGGAAAGAAGATAGATGCCAAGAACGATGACCACCTGTTCTCCGACTGGAAGCCCAAGATGCGCCTGATAGCCGTCGACGACATCCGGCAGTACACCGACATGACCGACTTCTACACCTACATCACGGGCGACATGCGCGTGAACCCGAAAGGCAGAGATCCATACACCGTACCTTTCTCCGACAGCCCCAAGCTTATTTTCTCCACCAACTATGCCCCTGCTGACTTCGATGCGTCGAGTGATGCCCGCATGCTCTACGTCACCTTCAGCGACTGGTACCACCAGCGCACGCCGGAGAACCCCTTCGGCTACCAGTCGAGCCGTTCGCCACAGGATGACTTCGGCAAGAACCTGTACGACTCATTCTACAGCCCCGAGGAGTGGAACGCCGACCTGAACCTCTTGATGCAGTGTGAGCGGTTCTACCTCTCCATCGTAGCCAAGCCGTGGAAGATCCAGCCACCGATGCAGAACATTATCCTTCGCAAGCTGAAGACCGAGATGGGTCCGCAGTTCGAGGAGTGGGCATCGGTATTCTTTGCCCCCGACGGCCCCAACGTGAACCGCCAGCTGGTGCGCAAGAATGTGTACGAGCAGTACTTGAAGGACTGTCCTGGCGTGAAGGACTCGATGAAGCGCTTCACGCTGCGTCTGAAATCCTTCTCGAAGTGGGCCACCTGGATCTTCGCCCTCAACCCGCAGGACATCCTGAACACACAGGGCCGCAACATCCAGACCACCCGCGACCCGGTAACGCAGGAGGTCATACAGCAGGAGATGGTACACCTGCGCACCATGGAAGAGGAGAAGCGCCTGAAGGGCACCACGCAGGACATCTGGGGGGCTTCGTAGTCTATTGTGCATATTTATAGTTTGGCGGTCGCCGACATCCCACATACGGATGCGGTGGCCGCCAACTGTTTTGTGCCGTTGATGCGCCATGGTGGCCGCCCTTCCCTCATTCACCCTTTTTTCTAAAGTAGCAAAAGATTTGTATATCTGTATATCGGCATTTGCGAAACGTGAAAAACCCTTTCGCAATCGGCCTTTTCCTATATACAAATATACAGATTGGATTTGTACTACAGAGTAGGGATTTGTATATTTGTATAAAGGAGGTTAAAGCGCCGTTTACACTTTTTAACGCGAGAAACGGCCTTTCCGGCCATATACAGAAGGGGTAGGGGGTTGGGAGCCGTGCTTACAGTTCGTTCTGTATGAACATCACCCCTCTGAAACACCGATAAACAGGCGGTTCCCTACCTGCCGCACTGACTGTTTACAGAAAATACAGAAAAAACGCCCCTAAAACGCAGGGAAGGAAAAAATTGCTCAGCCAGCAGTCCTCGTGTGCGCGAGAATTTTCCGCTTAAAAACGGAAATTTCGAAAATTATTGCTATCTTTGCACCCAAAACCTAATAATATGAGTTGCATACAGATATATGTCAAGCTGCCGCTTTACGAGCGGGAATGGTGTGAGCATCATTTCGGAAGCCCCTGCTCCTTCCCTCCAGCTACCAATCTCAACAATGTCATTAGGCATTTCTCCCGCGTGCGACCCGACGGAGTGGATCCGGAGACTCGCCAGCCTGGTGACCTGGCCATCTGCCTGATGGGCAGCAAGTCAAAGAAACCTGAGGTTTTCAACTACATCTCCCGTCATGGAAAGGCAGCCATCGCCGAGGCCATAGATGACCTGTTTACCATGCAGATGTGGGAAGACCTGACAGATATCGGGTGTCGCTCGGTGCAACTGTCAAAGCTGGTCATGGACTGGATGGAGCAGAATGGCATCAGTATGACCGGCAATAACTACGAGAACCTGCGCATGAAGTTCCAACGCATCAAGGATGCCTACAAGAAAGGTGCCGGTATCAATGTCTCCCGTGGCTATAAACACGAAAATACTTAATAATGGTTAAATATCCAGTATTATCTTTCCACTAATTTAGCAAAAAGTTTCAAACCCGTTAAACTGCGTTCAACTATGTTCAAGCCAGTACACATCAATAAGCTCGAAATGGTGAGAGTTGAAGAACTCACCCCAATGCGCATCATCTCTGACACCGAATGTCGGTTTACAAGAGAGGTTGATTTCTCGAAAATCGATATTCAGGAACTGGTAGGAGTGACAATTGAGGATTCCTACGAAAACAACCAGAGAGTATTCACGACGACGGCAACTTTCTCTACATGCTGCAAAAAGCCGGTAACGGACAGGCGCATGGCATTCCGGGTTACTTCGGTAGACGGGAAACGGTATATGATAGGCACCAATGCCCGTCCTTTCCCTGTCGTAAGGGAAAAGAACCCATATCCTGACAGGCCTGCAGACAGTTCCCTGAAGACGGTGACCATTGTCTGGAAGTCTTTGCTTCCCATGCTGCATATTATAGAATAAGGTATTTTCTTTTGCCGTTCCTGCTTTATACCTTTGCGGAAAAGATTCCCCAAAGTATGAAGTACGATTTTTATATTACCGGAACAATCGGAGAGGAGTTCGACTGGTGGACAGGCCAGCGAGGTACCACTTCCGATATGGTTAAGGACTTCCTGGATCGTCATAAGGACCAGGAGGTGAATATCGCCGTCAGCTCACCTGGTGGCTACCTCTATGAAGGTATCGCCATGGCAGAGTTGATTGCCGCACACGGCAAATGCAACATGGTTGTCGTAGGCATGACCGCCAGCTCTGCCACTGTGCTCTGCATGAAGGCAAAGAGCGTGAAGATAGCCCGTGGCTCTCTGATGCTTATCCACAATTCTTCTCAGTACATCCTCGGACAGGGACTGTCTAACAAGCGGAAGCTGGATGCCTTCATCGAGAATCTCAAGAAGACCCGTGTCAATCTGGATACCTTTGACAAGGCCATCGCAGACTTCTATTCCTATCGCAATGGTAAAACCATCGAGGAGAATATGGAGATGATGGACAAGGAGAAATGGATGACGGCACAGGAGGCCGTCGACTTTGGCATCGTCGACGGAATCCTCGATGATGACGAGTCCAAGGCACAGACCAAGGCCATACAGAACGTCTATGCCTCTTACAATGGTATCGAGGATCACTTCTTCCTGCCTAAGTTCCCTGAATTCGAGAAACCTGCCGCCAAGGTGCCCAAGGGTATCATGGCAAAGGTGAAGGAGTTCATCCAGAACATAGGCAAGGATGTAGACGACTGTGATGATCTTTCCCAAAATGATAATAATAACAATTCAAATTCCATCAAAGCAATGAAAACGATTGTACTGAATCTTATCTGTGCAATCCTTTCCGTTAAGGATTTCACAGTCGGTGATAAGGGCGAAGTCTCTGTCACCGAAGACCAGCTCAATTTGCTGGAGAATGCTCTGAAGGAGAAGGATGACCGTATAAAGGCCCTCGAGGGGGAGAAGCAGACGGCCATCACGGACAAGCAGGCTGCAGAGAATGCCAAGGCTGATGCAGAGACAAGGCTTGCCGACCTCCAGAAGGAGTATGAAGACTTCAAGGCACAAGCCGGTGGCGACACCGTTCGCAAGCCTTCCTCTAATGGCGGCAGTCACGAGCCGACTACAGCTAAAGAACTTTACGACGACATCAAAAACCTCTTGTAATCATGGCAAAGATTGAATACATGACCGTGGATGAGATGGCTGAGGTCATCACCCCGGAACTTCTGCGCGAAAGCGCCCAGCAAATCCGGAAGGAGCTTCTTATGATGCCCTTCCAAGTTTTCCAGGACCAGACAGCGAAGTATGTCACGGTGCTTCCTGGTGTCCGTAACCAGGTAATGTTCAACGAACTCGACGGTGACGCCGAGCTCGCACCGTACAGCGTCCAGAACCATGACACTGCTGACTACAGCATCACAGGCCGCATACTTGAAGTATTCCCCGGCAACTGTGCCAAGGACTTTGACCCCATGCCGCTGTTCCACAGCATCTATGGTGAGTCGCTGGCTCTTGGTCAGGCTCTGACCAAGCACCAGATTGCCCGTAAGCTGCTGGCCCTCTTCGCTGCCAAGATCGGCAAGCACATCAATGATGTCGTGTTCGTCGGTGGCGTCCGCAATGTCAGTGGCAAGACTACCGCTGACCTGTTTGACTCTTTCGATACCATCATCGGCAAGGAGATTACTGCAGGTAACATTGCAGCAGGAAAGAACAACTACATCAACCTCGGCACCATCGACAAGACGAATGCCGTTGAGGTCCTGAAGGAGTTCTACCGTTCTTGTGACTCCGAGCTGAGAAAGCAGAAGACCTTCATGTACATCCCGCAGGAGGTATATGATGCCTATGTCGACGACTATCAGGCTCGTCATGGTTCCCTGGTCTACAACACCAGCTTCGACAAGCTGTACCTGGAGGGGTCCCGCGGCAAGTGCGAACTCGCCGTTCTGGACAACATGTCAGGTTCCAACTACCTGAAGATCTCGCTGAAGCAGAACTTCCTGCTCGGTACTGACATCATGAACCAGCAGAACAAGGCCAACATCGGCAAGTACAGTCCTTGGGCCTGCACCTTCGAGTATGCCGGTGTGTATGGTGAGCAGATCCGCTGCATCAACAAGGAGCTGCTGAAGGTCGGTGCCTTCGAGCTGGGTACTGGAACGGATTCCGCTTCCGATCCTGAAGAGGATAACCAGGAGGCCATCGTGGTCAAGGGTGATGTGACGGTTGCCTTCACAAAGGCTGTTGACAATGCCCAGGTGGGTGAGGAGTACGCCGGTCAGACCGCTACCACCGATCCCGCTGGTAAGACTCTGGCCTATACGTCGTCTGATGAGACTGTCGCTACAGTCAACGCGTCTACGGGTGCAGTGACACTCGTTGGTGCCGGTACCACGCTTATCACCGCCTCGTTCGCAGGTGACAGCACGCACAATCCTGCAAGCGCAAGCTACGCTTTGACAGTAGCAGCTGCAGCACAGCAGGGTGCCGGATAAACTCTCTGTATAGGGCGGCGGTATTGGTTTGAAGGCCTCGCATCCGCCGCCCGCTTTTTATTATAGGTATATACGTTAACGATGTAAAACGAAACAACATTATGTCTTGCACAACAAATTCGCTTTATAACAGCATAGAGGCTTGCCCTGGCAAGAAGGTGCTTGCGGGCATTCGTCGCCGTCTGTATTTCATTCCTAAGTCCCATATAGCTCAATTCCCGGCTCTTGGAGATGCGGCAGACAATGGTGCTACCATGGAGAAACTGGCGCAGCTGACAGGTGACTTTTCTCTGGTTACTGACAAGTTCTTCCAGTTCATTGACCTGAAGGACGAGGCCAGCAACGTTACCTTCGAGAGCGTGGGAGAGAATGGCTCCAAGCTCTTCAACAACCAGGCCAATGCCATTATCAGTGGCATGGAGGATGCCGTGAAGGGCTTGGCCCGTCAGGCTAACAACGACGACCTGGTATATCTGTACCAGCAGCGCGACGGCTCGTTCTGCCTGCTTGGTAACGAGATGTTCCCGACTCACACATCACCCAGCGGCGATACCGCCAGTGAAGTGACCGGTGCCATCACTACCACACTCGCCATTCAGGTGTATGACGAGTGCCCTGTTCCTACCTACAAAGGTAAGATAATGATTGATGCCACCCACTACGTCGACGCAGCAGACGGACAGGTGAAGCAGACGGCATAGGGCAGGGTGGTAGTCTGTTCATCATAAAGCTAATACGGAATCTGGGGCGGAATGCGGCGTAGAGCCTCGTTTCGCCCTTTTTAATTGAAAGATTATGGATCAACATTTCACAGACAGGATACAGCAGTTCCTTCAGCTGAAGAATCCCTCCGATGACCAGATTATCGAAGGTGCCAAGATGCTCCTGCAACTGTCACCGTCACGTAACCGTGGTATCTACAATTCCGCTTTGCGCAGACCGAAGTCCATGCTCCCATGGATACGTACTGACCTGAGGAAATACCTGAATATCCGGAAGCGCGGCCTTGAGACTGGTGACGTGGAACGCTACAACCAAGAAACTCTGGTACGTGTGAAGAATACGCTTTCTATGCCCCCTTCTACGGTGATGCCGGAGAAAAAGGAAGTCTCTATCCCTGTTCTTGGTTCACGCGGAATCCGCGAGGACCATAACAGCTTGCCGGAAGTTATCCGCACGCTATGGGATAAGAACGCTGACAGGTGGCGGCTGTTGAGCAAGCTGCATTTCCAGTTGGCGCAGATGATTGCCAAGCCGGGCTATGCACCTTGCGACGGAAACGAACTCTGCTTCCAGATGCGCCAGATCGATGATGCGTTGCGCAAGGATTATGAAACCTATGATTCCTGGCAGCCGTCAGCTGCAGGACAGTCATCAGAGGACGCAAAGCCTGACAGTGTGGATGTGTTCACGGACAATGTGAAAGTCATTCAGAATGCCCGTACGGCTGTCTCTCGTGGGTTGGCACGGAAGACACAGAACGAGGAGTCCCTGAAGAACATACAGTCTGCCGTGAATACGCTTTTTGCCCTGAAACAGGTCGTCAAGCCTGTAACAGTGGAAAAACTGAAGGCCATCGGAATCACTATCCCCAAACAATGAGCCGATGCCGAAGGGAAAGAACATTGGCTTACTGTTGCACCCTGTCCGGGAAAGGCCTATACAGGCTTATTTCGGACAGGGACTTCACACGCTTGGACTGCTCGGCTGGTTGCTGCCGCAAATGGGACAGTCTGACGTGTGGGTGAGCAGCTACAGCACCAGTGAGGCGTTCCTCAGCGGTTTCTGTCTGCTAAGGAACAAGAGGCTGATAAGGCACTCGGCCATCCTGCTCGACCAACGGGCGGCACGCAAGACCATCCAGCTGGAACAGCTTCTGGGGGCTGCCTTCGAGCATGTCTTCCTCGGACAGAACCACTCAAAGCTGCTGCTGCTACACAACAGTTCCGGCGAGTGTGTCTCTGTCGTCACATCCCAGAACCAGACGTACGGCGCACGCGCCGAGAGTACCATTGTCAGCACCGACCGTGACGTGTTCAATGTCTTGATGGAACAGTATACGGATATCTGCGGTGACGGTGCCGCTGAACTTGACCTGAAGAATGGAAAAGGAATTATATCGTTAAATGAGTGCAGAAATTATGGAGAATCAATTATTACAGGAAGTAGAGAAACTCGCCAGGCTGCTGCTGACTCCATCCCAGATTGGAGCCCTTTTGGGATTGAATGGTGAGCAGCTGTCCGAGTTCCAGAATCCATGGAGCGAGACAGGGAAGCTCTATCGTCGCGTCCTTGCGGAAAAGGCCAGGGAGCTGCATGAGAAAACCCTCCGGCTGGCCGATGTGGGTTCTCCCTCTGCACTGGAGGATGCCAACGCATGGTTGAAAACCGCACAGATAAGTATTGAATGAGATTCAATATTGACATATATGCCGACAACCTCATGCTGCCTGTCGAGGAGCTGAGGGCCAGACGTGTGGAGGAACAGACCATCACACGCATTGTCCGATTGCGCGACATCTACAACTACATGCTGCGCAACCCGCTGAAGAAAGACCGTGAATACATTGACTATATTCAGGCAAATTATCAGGACGGTCAGGGTAACCCGCTCTCCAAGCGGAAGGCTTATGAGGATATCGAAATCCTCCATGCCGTCATAGGCAACCTTCAGCAGTGCTCCAAGGAGTGGCACCGCTGGCGCTTCAACAACATGATTATGGAAGGCTATGCCATCGCCCTCAGGCATGAGGACAGTGCTGCCATTGCGAAGCTGGCCAGCACATACGGCAAATACAACCAGCTTGACAAAAACGATGAGCGCGACAACGGCCTGACGGAGGTTCCGCATATCATATTCGTTTTCGATGTGACTGTGCAGGGCTTCCAGCCCATACCTAATGTGTACCAGGTTATCGATGAGCTTAATGCCAAGTACAGTGGACGATATGACCGTATCGCTGAGGATGCTGATGCCGTAGAAATAGCCAACGAACCCGAGAAACTACCAGCCAATGCAAACACAACAGCAGTATCTCAATAGGGCACAGGCCGTCATGCTGGGTCTCAACACCAGGAACATGACTATGGTGGCCGGCCGTGGCGTGGGTAAGGGACTGGTGGCCGCCTGTATCCTGCGCCGCAATATTGAGCAGATGCCAGGATCGAACACCGCACTGGTGGGGCCGAACTCCAAGCGCATGTGGACAAACATCATCCCGTCGTGGGACACGCATCTCAGACGCTGGGGATTCATAGAGAACGTCCACTACGCATGGGGTAAGAAACCCGCCAAGGCATGGGGATGGAAGGAGCCTATCATCAAGCCCATGAACTGGGAGAACACCCTTTCCTTCTATACCGGTGCCTATGCCACGGTCATCTCCCAGGACCGCAAGGGTACAAGTAACTCTCAGTCCTTTGACGGCGTGTTGGTCGACGAAGCGAAGTTCATCGACTTTGCCCAGTTCAAAGATGAGACGCTGCCTGCCAACCGTGGCAACGGCAATGCGTTCGGTCACCTGTACTTCCATCATGGTATCTGGAAGTTCTCGGATATGCCTACCACGAAGAAAGGCTCGTGGTTCCTCGCAGACCGCGAGAAGTGCGAGGCGGAGAAGGTGCAGGTGCTGGGTGGGCTTCTGGCCTCGTTCTGGGAACTCAGGCAGCAGATAGCCCGTAAGGTGGAGAATGGCATGACGGTTACGGCACAGGAGCGCTATTACCTGAAACGCTTGTCTAAGACAATCAATATGCTGCGTGCAGACACCTATCTGTATAAGGAGTTCTCAAGCATAGAGAATCTTGAGATTCTCGGCGAGGAATTTATACGACAGTGCCACCGCGACATGCCGCCGGCCACCTTCCGCACCACCATCATGTGTCGGCGAGTGGAACACTCGGAGGATTCCTTCTACAACGCCAAGAGCGAGCGCAACCTCTATACAGCCGTCGACAAGACATACATAGACTCGCTGGGCTACGACATGGAGAAGCTACGCCATGTGGACTGCCGCATGGATGCGGACATCAACATCGAGGAACCGCTGTATATCGCCTTCGATGCCAACCTGAACATTAACTGGTGCGTAGTAGGTCAGCCCGGACGCGACCTGAAACTGCGCATCCTGAAGTCTTTCTATACAAAATATGAACGGCGTCTTCCGGAACTGGTAGATGACTTCTGTGCCTATTATGGCCCGCTGCGTCACAAGGAAGTGGTATTCTGCTACGACTCTACCTTCGTTGGGAACAACTTCGCCGTCGACAGCAACGACTTCCACACCGTCATCAAGCATTGTCTTATGGAGCACGGATGGACCGTTCGTGAAATCTACATCGGCTCGCCATGGAAACACCCTGTAAAGAACTCCCTTATCAACCGCATGTTCCTCGGACAGGCAACATACCAGATAGTCATCAATGAGGAAAACAATCCTGACCTGCTTGTAAGCATTGACTCGGCTATGACCGTTGGTGGTACCAACCAGAAGGACAAGTCCGGGGAGAAGACTCCCGAGACTGAGGAAGACCAGCTGCAGGGACGCACCGACGGTTCTGACGCATTCGACACTTTATGTATTGCCGTAGAGACAGGCAACGGTCTTTCTTACGGCTCCGGAGGTGGCGGCGGTGGCATCTTGTAACGGGCTTGCATACGTGCTGCTCATGGCCGTGTGGACTGTTCCCACGAGGACAAACGATGCGCCTGGACGTAGCTGATACTCATGCCGTCCGTCTGCTTACTGATAACGGTTTTCTTTCTCCTATCGATTCTTTTGTTATACTTCCCTATGGCGATACCTCCCCATAGGTGACTCATACTTCCTGACAGGGCGATTGGGAAGTAGCCTTTTTGTGTGCCGGCTTCACTGCTGCCTCGCACTCCTGTGGCGTCTGCACCGCTGATGATAGCCAGTGGAATGTCCGTCTGCATTCTGCTGCAGGATGTATTGTCTTGTCTGGGTGTTGTCACCATTGTCTTGACGGCACTTTCCGCTGGAGGACTTCCTGATTTTTCCTTTGCAAAGGTAGCGCATGGCGGCACCACTGCAAGTACCGCAGGGCTATCCGCTTCACAAAAACAGCAGCAGCCTTCCGCCATTTTGCTGATGCCAATAAAATGGGGTATTCCGCTGTTTTTCCTTGGAATTCCTTGCATTCCGGTGCCTATGTCCCTGCTGCTCTCTGATGCACGTAAAAATTACAAAAGCCCCCGGGCTTCAAGTTTAACCCATCAAGACAATAATTATGACAACTACAATCCAGACATCGGCAATCAACATCCAGCTCTCGCACAGAAGCAGAAGGACAAATGCTTACTCCATCATCATCAACGGAGAAGATGGCAACTATCAGGAATACGAGGTAGAAGCAGCATCAGACAGAGAGGCACACGCCAAGGCCGACTCGCTCGCCCAGGAGAATATGATAGATGTCACCTACGTGGAAGTATACAAGATAGCATAGGGAATTAATTGTTTAACAAATAAATCAATAGGAGACTATATTATGGAAAATCAGAAAGCAAACCAGCAGATCGTTGCTCAGCTCGTCAAGTCAAACGCATCAGAAAACCTCGTATGGGAGGTGTCAGTCACCAACAGCAGGTGCAAGAAGCACTACTGCAAGACCGCCCGCAAGACGCTATCCTTCCTCTTCATCCTCAGGAAAGAGAAAGACCTGCCCATCGCCTACGACACGCTACGACATCTCAAGGCTGTCATAGCAAAGCAGAAAGCGGCTGCCTCCAGTACCGTTGCTAACCCTACAGAAGCCCAGTGAAAGCTGGGCTTCTTCTGTCTAACCATTCAAACAATGAATGTTATGAAAACAGTCGAATTAAGCCTTTTCAAGCCCTCCAACCAGTTGGACTTCTATTGTCAGGACGGTTATTTCAGGGCCTATGGCGAGGATGCCATGCTGGCAGCAAAAGCCACAGGTTTCCGCTGCGAGACACGGGATGGAATGCCGGTGTTGTCGTTCTCTCTCATCAGACAGTCCGATATTGTGCTTCCTCGCCTGGTACGTGCAGGCTTCAAAATCAGAATGATTGGACTATGATGTACGCACTCTATGACTACGTGCCTCGCCGCTACTGGCACAGGGCATCATTCGAGCAGCGGGACGTCTGCCGGATGATCCTCGGCTTCAAGGATGGCCGGAACGTCTACACCCGGTGGGCTGCAGGACAGTTCGCAAGGGCGTTGGCCATGACAGACCTTTCGGATGTAGTCATAGTCTGCGTACCGGCAAGTACCAGGTACTCACACGTACGCCGTTGGAAGCGGTTCTCTCAGCTGCTGTGCAAGCTGACTGGAGCTGTTGACGGATTCGACCGCATACAGGTCAGCGGCAGCCGCAAGCGGGCACATGTCACTGGTGACTACGAGCTGGCCACGAACATCAAGCACTATGTGCATATCGATGCTGCTTTCTTCAACGGAAAGCGTGTCCTGGTCATCGATGACATCTATACTACTGGACAGTCGTCCAAGGCTTTCATCGGTGCCGTCGAAGCTGCTGGTGCAACAGTCATCGGTGCCATGTTCCTCGCTAAGACGAAACTTTACAGGAACTTAATACGAACTTAACAGGAACTTAATACGAGCCGGACAGTGCATGACGGTTTCCCCGTCATGTATGAGGTATCGCGCCCTCCGTGTCCCGCCCAACCCTGGGCCGCTCGCTGTGCTCATGCCCGGGAACGGAGGGCGCGATGGGGCAAGGCCCCTGTTTTCTTATGGCCCGCCCGCAATCCCCTGCGCACCTGAACGCCTCCAGATTCGGTGAGTGCCTGGCACACACCCTCGTCGTTCCCCATACAGGACGCGCACCATGCCACCCGCCCCGCAAATCCTGCACTCGCTCCTTTCCGTTCCGCATGAGCCGGATGAAGAGCCTAACCGGCTGCAAGGTGGTGGTTCGCATCGAAGAGAGTATGACTGTCATCACGCAGGCTTAGACAACAGTCATCCACACATCGATGACGTGCCAAGGGCACCACCGCCACTTTGCTGCCAGGCACATCATTCGGCTGATGCTCCTCTGCACTCCACGGTTCCGGTTTTGCGGGTGCCGGGTGCCATCGTGCCACCTTGTATGTACGTCTTGCGACGTGAAGGTGCTTGCCTGTAACCGCCACAAAAAAGTGGCTTTTTCTTAAATAGGATTAAAGTTGATACTTTTTCATGCAAAATATTTGGTGATTAGTATTATTTTTATTACCTTTGTATCGTCAAACAATAAAACAATACAACAATGAAACGTTACAAAGTAAGAGAGGTTGTCGAACTCCTGAAGCAAGACGGATGGATTCCCCTGAAGACAAAAGCAACAGACCACCGACATTTCAAGCATCCGACAAAACCGGGAAAGGTTACGTTAAGAGGTCATGACAACGAGGTGTTAAGTCAGTTCCTTCTAAACAGCATCTGGAAACAGGCAGGGTGGAAATAACCACCCCTGCCTTTAGAAATAATCATAGTGTTAACTAAAACAATTTTGAGATATGGAAAAGATTGTGGTAAATGTGCAATGGTGTGACAAGAACTTCGGTGCATCGCTGAGCGAAAACGTGCCTGGTGCAGTGGTTTTCACGGCCAAGACTTTCCCTGAGCTTCAGAAAGAGGCCAAGAAGTCGCTTGACTTTCATCTGGAATGTATGCAGGAAGATGGCGACAAGGTGCCCCAGTGGTGGCTCGATGGTGACTATGTGTTTGAATTCAACTTGATGGATACTACTACCGTGCTACGGGCTTACGAACCATACGTGTCGCTGGCGGCCATCAGCCGTGCCACGGGCATCAACCAGCACCAGCTATCGCACTATGCCAACGGCATCAAGCAGCCGCGCCCACAGCAGCGACAGCGCATAGTGGACGGTATTCACGAGATTGGGCGGCAACTTATGGCTGTTGTATAGTTTATTGTTTGACGGCAACGCTTTACACAGCTTGGCCAGGGCTTCAATGCTCTGGCCTTTTCATGTCGCATAGGTGCGCCATGACCGCGGATGGGTTTTGCCTCTATCTCTTTTTGTCTGTTAACATTTGTTTACATATACCGCCTTTTTTCAAAGGTTGTAATTACACGCTGGGCGTAGGGCGGTGTCGGGGTCAGTTCCGTCGGACTTCCTTGCTAATCCAAGGAAGCGAAGATTTTTAGTTTGAGTATCAGCCTGTTGCGAAAAAGTGGTGTTCACAACTTTTTTTTCGGCTGATGCGGGCTGTCATGACAGCCTTTTTGTCCATGCCTTCCGGTTTGTATTTTCATGTTCATGTCGTTTTCCATATCTTTGCGTAAAAAAGAAAAGACATGGCACAGATAATCTCTCAACCGGCTGAACTCTGCTTCTCATCCATGCTGGATGACATAAAAATCTACAGCGATATGGAAAGTGGAGTGCTCACCCTTACCATCACTGTTGGCAATGAGCAGACGACCGTGCTGCAGGAGACACTGTACACGGACCTTGACAGCATGATTGTCATCAGCGACCTGCCTGCGCTGATTGAACCCTATGCACGTCAGTATGGTCGCCTTTCGTTGGGCGGTTCCTTTACCGATGATGACGGAACGGTGAGCCTGACTCCCGTTACCGTCCTGTTTGGCTTGGTGGACGTAGGCGATACTGCGGCGTCTTTCACCCAGAGCCACTTCCTGACCATCCTGGACGGAGAGAAGCTGACAGCCTACCGGCGGGAGGAAAGACTGTATGCCTATGATGCCGATGAGGTGACGGTGAATGCAGAGATACGCCTTCCGACAGGAGTCTTTGCGACGCGTACAATCGTGCTGCAGGCTTCTTCCACTGTGGACGACATATCACAGTTCGACGTGTCGCCCAATGTGATTGCCGATGCGCTGAACCTCGTGGGGAGCAGGCTGCTGTGCTATTCAGTAGAGGCAGGATCCAGGCGCCAGGTTTTCCGGGTCATCGAGGAAGTGCGTCCTCCGGAGCCTTCGCTGCTGTTCGTGAACAGCTTCGGCTGTGAGGAGTTCCTGCACTGCTGCGGCACGCTGAAGCGTAGCTCGAAGTATGAGCGCAAGTCGGCGAGAATCCGTCAGCAGCTTCGGAACTACCGCATCACTGAGGAGAGGCAGTTCAGTGCAAATACCGGCTGGCTGAATGATGCCATGGCAGACTGGGCCGACGACCTGTTCCGGTCGGAAGAGGTCTTCCTGTGGGAGAACAGGACACGTGGCCGTGAAGTGCTGATTAGTGACTCAAAGGACGAGTTGACGAATGAGGATGACTACATGACGGCATACGAGTTCACCTATACCTACGTCCAGCGTGTTCATAACGTCTTGCAGAGAAGGACGGCAATGCGTATCTTCTCCGAGCAGTTTGAGGACATCTACAACTGATGATATGGAAAAAGTAAAGAGCGCAATAAACCTGAAGGAGGCACAGCTGTTCCTGGACGAGTGCAAGCGTACCCGTGAAAAGGTATGGGTGACGGCTTTGTCGCAGAACGGGGAGATTCACCGTTATGATGGATGGCTTGTACAGAGCAGCTACTGGCGTGCCGGTACCCATGATTTCTACAATCCGCAAAGCCGCCAGATACGAAAGGTTCGTGACGTGCTGATATTTGAGATTAACGGACACCCTGTGTATATATAGCTGAATGATAAATTGATAATTGAGAAATGGAGAGAGAACAGTATTTCTTTGATATCGTAAGGGTAAACAACGTAGCCACTGAAGCCGTGACCGTCAGCAATGCCTTCTCCAGTCCGGAGAAGGACAATATCATCAAGGTGAAGGCTTCCGACGGTGGGCAAGATACCGCATCCCTGAGGGTATTTTCATTCCCCAATCTTTTATTGTACCTTTACGGAAAAACGAGAGCATGAGACAGAGACAGGAATTCAGCGTCAGGGCCTACGGACGGCAGGAGCTGGCGCAGGCCTACTGCCCGCACCTGACGGCAGACGCGGCTTGGCAGAAGCTGAAGCAGTGGATGGACTTCTACCCGGGGCTGATGGAACGGCTGCGACGGGAGGGCTACAGGCCTGAGTCGCGCACGGGCTTCACGCCCCGCCAGGTGCAGATCATAACCGACGCGCTGGGCGAGCCGTAGCTTTGCATAGTGCGAGCCGTAGGTTCGCGCATGGCGAGCCGTACCTTTGCCGGCGGCGGGCCGGGCGGTGTCATGCCGCCTTGCCCGCCGCCGTCCGTCAGCTGTCCGTGCCT
>JAEEGL014665263.1_pt1 | contig 17768 bp, 11 predicted proteins | sample 9134231 | NCBI WGS metagenome assembly JAEEGL01 (sample SAMN16246548, study PRJNA631951) | gut metagenome | biome: gut microbiome; feature: rumen; material: fiber-attached | host: Bos | place: Iran: Karaj | collected 2018-10 | reverse complement strand
TAGAAGGTATGAATGTTATATTTGTTCATATGGAAAGTATTCAATCTTTCTATAAAGACTTACATATTAATAATGTGGAATTAACTCCTACATTAAATAAGTTAAGTAAAGAAGGTTTATACTTCAGTAACTTCTATGCTCAAATTAGTATTGGTACTAGTAGTGATACAGAATTTACCTTAAATACTTCTTTAATGCCTGCTAATAGTGGTACAGTATTTGGTCAATATTGGAAGAAAGAATATGTTAGTATTCCTAAGTTATTAAAGGAAAAAGGTTATTATACATTTAGTTCTCATGCTAATAGTGCTACGATGTGGAATAGAAATAATATGCATCCTAGACTAGGATATCAAGATATGTATTTTAAAGAGAGTTTTGATGTTGGAGATGAAACTGATCCAAGATGGGTTGGTTTAGGACTTAACGATGTAGATTTCTTTAAACAATTACAACCTATTCTAGAGAAGATTGAAACTGAACATGAAAAATATATGGGTACATTGATTCAATTATCTAACCATTCACCATTTGCTGGTACAACTGCTCATCCTGAGTTATATAATTATTTTGGAACATTAGATTTAACTAATACATATACTTATTATGATCAACGTAGTGGTAATATGGTTACAAAGACTGATGATTATTTACAAGGTACTAAATTAGGTAATTATATGATTAGTGCTCATTATAGTGATATGGCTTTAGGAACATTTGTAGATTATGTTGAACATAGTGATTTCTATGATAATACAGTATTTGTATTCTATGGAGATCATGATGCTAGATTAGATAAGAAAGAATATCAATACTATTATAATTACAATACAAAGACTGGTAAGTTATATGATAAAAATGATCCGGATTTTGTTAATTATGATTATTTTGCTCATGAAGTAAATAAAAGAACTCCTTTAATTATTTGGACAAAGAATAAAGAAGTCCAAAAGAAATTAAGAGGAACTAATAATAATGTCATGGGTATGTATGATGTATTACCTACAGTTGGTAATATGATGGGATTTGAGAATAAATATGCTTTAGGTCATGATATCTTTGATATTAAGGGTGATAATGTTGTTATCTTCCCTAATGGTAATTTTGTTACTAATAAGGTTTATTATAATGCTTCTACTGGTGATTATATGATTCTTAATAATAATACTGGTAAGAACAGTGCTGTTAATTCAGTAGTTATTAGTGAAGATTATATTAAAGACTTGAAGAAATATGCTGAAGAAAGATTAGAAGTATCTAATGATATTATCTATCATGATTTAATAAAGAACGAGGGGGATAATATTGTTTTACAACAAGAAGGAGATGGATTAAATGGCTAGAATGATATTAACAGAACAAGAAAAGAAAAAAAGAAGAAAGAAGAAACTATTATTTATATTGATTATCTTAATTGCTTTAGGAGTAGGTGGTTTCTTTACTTACAGACATTTCTATAATAAAGCTCATCCAAAAGCAGTAGTAGTTACAGTTGTCGATCAAGTAGATGAATTTGAGTATACTTTAAGTGATTTGGATAGTGAATATTATAAGACAGAGTTTAAAAAACTTAAGGAAATAGTTACTGCTGATACTATTGATGAAGAAGCTTATGCTACACAATTAGCTAAATGCTTTGCCATTGATTTATATACTATTAGTACAAAGATTAATAAGTATGATATAGGTGGACAAGAATACTTCTATTCTGATAAAAAAGATGAATTTGGAAAAGAAGTCCTAAGTACTATATATGATACGGTTGCTGATAATACTTATGGTGATAGAAAACAAACTCTTCCAGAAGTAAAAGAAGCTACTGTTCAAAGTACAGAAGCTACTAAATACTTAATGGGTGAAGAATTAGTAGATGGATATTTGGTAAAAGTTACTTTAACATATAAAGATGTTAAAGCTGATGAAGCTGTATCAATAGTAGTAGTAAAAGAAAAAAGTGGTAAAAAAGTTGGAGTAGTAGATGTTCAAAATACTTTAGAACCAAAGTATGAAAGTGCTCCTAAACAAACACAAAAGAAAAAATAAAAAACATCAATTATTGATGTTTTTTTATTTCTATAATCATTATCTTTTTAATAAAGAAGTGATCAAATAAACTAAGTTTACGAGTAGAATTAGATAGTTTAGATAAACCTTGATAGATGTAACCATCTCTTTTAAAGATTCTTCCTTGTGAGTATTTAGGGAAGAATTTTTTATTAGGAGATACTAAACTTCTATTAGTATGAAATAGTTTATTGATTAATTTAGTAAACCAAAATGGTATTACACCATTATGCATATGTCCAGAAAGAATTAAATCGGTTTTATTTAGATTATGTTTGGGATTCTTTTCTAAATAATCATAGATATTAATTGGAGTATGAATAAGGGTTATATTATAGTTTTTATCATTTAAATGAGGTTTAATATGATTCATTTCTTCAACGAACGAATCATATTGTTCATTATTAATATAGTGTTCATATGATAGCTTAAAACCATAGAAATTAATATTGCCTATTTCATAGTTACTATCTTCTAAATAATGGAGATTTCTAATTGATTTTAATAGTTTAATTAAATCGTTGTTTTTAAGGCTTTCCCAGTGATGTCTATAACCACTTTTTTCATCGTGATTACCAAGAATAACAATAGTAGGAGCAATACTAGCAATGTTTTCTAAAAAGTCCTTTAAATTGTCTAAATTAGTACAATTTGTACTATCTAGTATATCACCGAGAATGGTTATGTAATCTGGTTTAGCTTCTTTGGTTTGATTAACTATTTTGTCTAGTAGTTTTAATGAATAATCATCATGATAATGAATATCAGAGAAGACTACTAAGCGGAAATCATTAATATCTTTATTTGTGTAAAATACTTCTTTATGCATGTCTATCTTCCTTTAGTAAAAAAAGTACCTAATGGTACTTTTTATTCTCCACCGTTGTCTTCAGGAGTTGTAGGTTCAGTAGGTGTATCAGGTTGTGGTTCAGGCTCAGGTTCAGGTTCTGGCTCTGGCTCTGGTTTAGGCTCAGGCTCTGGTTCTGGCTCTGGTTTAGGTTCTGGTTCCGGTTCTTCAGGAGTTGTAGGTTCAGTAGGTGTAACCGGTGCAGGTTCCTCTTTTTGTTCTTCTTCTTTTTTAGGTTCTACAGGAGTAGGATTACTTGGTGTAGGATCAGGGTTGCTTGGAGGAGTAGGATTTAAGGGTTCATCAGTTGTCCCAATCCCACTAGCATTACTCATGTAGTATGTAACATTAGTAACATTCTTCATTAGAGTTCCTTCATGAACACTTTGATCAACGATAACACCATAAGGTTGATCGCTATCTCGATATTCGAATGTACAATTGATTCCATTAGCTGTACAGTATTCACTAACTGTAGATTGATTAGAACCAATATGATTAGCTAAAGTAGTTAATCTAGTTCCACCATAAATACCTTTTCCGGTAATCTTTTCTTTATAACCAGTATTGTAATTGAAACTGAATGAGTAATCTGGTGTAGCGTGTTCTATTCCTAGATTTTCTTTCATTAGTTTAACAATAGCTTTTAATGATTCATCATAATATCCTAAAGCTGAAGTATATCTCTTACCACGCCATACTCTTAAGTTGTAGTAAGCAATATATGTTTTCTTAATTGCTATTTCATTAGTATTTGAGTTCAATAACATATTCTTACCAACACTATAGAATGATAAGATTTGTTCTGGAGTCATGTTAGTTTCAATGTTATGTGATACTGTATTTAGAATATCTTCAATTTCAGATATAGAATTAATCTTTCTTAATTTCTTTGTCATAGCGGCAATGATATCTTGTTGGTGACGATTACGAGCGATATCTGATTCTGAATATAAGTGACGGCATCTTGCATATGCTAGAGCTTGTTCACCATTAAGTGTTTGTTTACCAGGATCTAAGCAGATTAGGTTGTTACCAAATCTTCTACTTGAATCTTGTTCACACATTTTACCAATGTGTTCTTTCTTTAATGAGTAAGAGTAGTTAGGAGTTTCTACTGTAACTTCAACTCCTCCTAAAGCATTAACTAATTCAACAACACCTTTGAAGTTTATTTTTACATAATAATCAATATCAATATCAGTTAGTTTTTTTATTGTACTAATTACACAACTTGAACCATATGCTGCTGAAGAGTTTATCTTAGCATAACGATCATGGTTACAAGCTATTGGTACATATAAGTCTCTTGGAATACTAAACATTGTAGCTGTTAAAGTATTTGGATTAAATGTTACAAGAATTAAGGTATCTCCATTAAATGCTTGATTAGCTTTTAATCCATCTCTAGCTGAGTCAACACCCATTATTAGAACAGTGAATGGCTCAGTTAGTTTTTTATCTTTACTAGCTTCTAGTGTTTGAGCATCTTGATTTTTCATTTCTTCTGAATATGAATATAAAACTTTAACACGATCTTTTAATGGTACTTCGTCTTCTTCATCAGTAAATGTTTCACCTTGGAATGTTACTTCATAGTTAGCTGTAATGAAACATCCACCAATCTTACCATCGTATAAGTCAGAAATCATTGCTGAATAGTCATCATAGTAATTAATCTTGTTATCTAGTTTTTCTTTTTTGATTAATTTCTTAGCTAATTGATTTCCTTCAATATCATTTTCAGATTCAATCATTCCTATTTTTTGACTACTATTAAAATTATTATCTTTTAGGGATATTAAGTTAGTAGTATATGTTAGTTTATCACTATTAATACCAGATATTTTGTCCATGAATTTATTTACGATAAATGATGAACTAACAAACAGTGGTGTAAATAGTAATGTAATGATTGTGAATGTGACAAATGTTTTGTTTTTCTTGGTTAGCATTGTTACTAATCCTACTAATAGGTAAATTAATAACCATACTCCGAAAAATCCTATTACTATATATCTTAAAATATCTTCAATTCCTTTTAATCTTAGAATGCCAATTACGAAATAGATGAAGGTTCCTAAATAGGCTAGTAGTGTAAGATTATAAAAGAAACGATTTACTTTGCTTGCTTTTCTTAATTTTTTGTGCAAAACTCTCATCTTATCAGCCTTCCTTTACTTTTAATATTATAACATAAAAGAGTGCTTATCTCAAAGGGAAGAATAAAGCTTGAAAAAGGCAGTGTAATGTTTACAATTATAGACAAAATAATGGTTTAAAGTGTGTGTCAACAATGATATAATTAAAATGTAAAATAATGGATAGGAGGGCTAACTATGAAAAGATGTTTAAAGACTATTTCTATATTACTTTTTTGTGTTGGAACTCTTATTTGGGTATTAAGTACTAAGAAGGTTGTTTATGCTGAATTCAGTCCTTTTGATGGAATGGTTGATGCTGATTCATTAATCATTAGAGAAAAACCTGATCTGAAATCAAAAGAAATAACACAAATAGTATTTGGTTCTAAGGTAACAGTAACTGGTGAAGATGATAATTGGTATGTTATTAAATATGATGAAAATAAAACTGGTTATGCTTTAAAGAAATATATTATTGATATTAATAAGTATGCTTCGACTAGTGGAGATTATAGAACCTATTGTGATAGTTTAATTGCTAAAGGATTTGTAGAAAGTTATTGTCCACAATTATATTATTTACATATGGCTTATCCTAATTGGGAGTTTACACCTGATATTACAGGATTAACAATTGAAGAAGCTAGTAAAGAAGAAGAGAATAGTGCAGTATTACAAACTGGTAATAGTAATTATTATTTAAGAGCAACTCCTATTGAAACAGATTATTATTATATTAAAGCTAATGTAATTGCATCATTCTTAGATCCAAGAAATCTAATGTATCCTAATTATATATTTCAATTCTTAGATTTAGAATCTTCTAAAGATATTGTTAATGATGCAGCTTTAGAAAATATTTCAGGAAGTAAAGGTAATTTTAGAAATTATTTTGAAGAATTTAAACAAGCTGCTCTTAAGAATAATGTTAATGCTATTCATATAATGGTAAGAAGTAGACAAGAAGGAGCTAATGCTAGTACTTATGATGAAGAGAAAAAAATAATTCTTCCTAAGTATGCAGCTGTTACTGGTTTATATACAACTAATAGTGGTAGAACATCTAAGCAAGGATTTAGTCTAGATCATTACTTTAACTTCTATAATATTGGTTCTTATGCTGATAAGAATTATGATTTCCCTGTTCAAAGGGGACTTGTTTATGCGGCTGGTTTCTTAGCTAAAGATGAATGTATTAGTTATAAAGAAAATGAAGATAAAACAAAAACACCATATTATGATGATACTAAGTGTGGAAACTTAAGTTATCAAAGACCATGGAATGATGAAGCTAAAGCTATTAGTGGTGGAGCTGAATTTATTGTTAAGTCATATATTTCAAGAGGTCAAAATACTTTGTACTATCAAAAGTGGAATGTATCTTCTAAACATTATTACAATTTATATACTCATCAATATATGACGAATTCAATGGCACCTATAAGTGAAGCTACATCATTATATAACGCTTATAAAGCTGGCGATTTATTAAATTCTAAATTTAATTTTATTATTCCGGTTTATAAAGATTTAGCTTCAGAAGTAGCAGCACCTATTGATAAGAACGGTGATGCAACATTAAAAGAAATTAAAATTAATAACCAATTAATTACTGGTTTTGATAAAGATGTAGTAGAGTATCCTTATAGTTTAAAAACTAACGAAGAAGAATTTACTGTAGATGCTACACCAAGTAGTCCATTAACTAAAGTAACTGGTACTGGTAAATTTAACTTTACGGAAGGAACTGCTGAAGTTAAAATAGATACTGTAGCAGAGGATGGAAGTAAAAAGACTTATACAATAACTGTTAAACAAGTTAAATATTCAGAAGAAATTAAAGTATCTGATGTTACTGATAAATTAGATGTAAAATTAGATGAAAATTATATTTATGGAATAAGTCCTGGAATGACTGCTCAAGAATTAATAAATTCAATTAGCAGTGCTAATGGAACTGGAGTACTCTTAGATTCTGCTGGTGCTACTAAAGAAAGTGGTATACTAGTTACTGGAGATAAAATAAAAATTCAAGGAACAACAGAAAGTAAAGAGTATATAATAACAATAACAGGGGACCTAAATGGTGATGGTAAGATAAGTGTATTAGATTTATTAAGATGTCAAAAACACATTTTAAAGAGTACAAAATTAGAAGGTGCTCAAAATTTAGCAGCAGATGCTAATTTTGATGGTAAAATAAGTGTAGTGGATATGTTAAAGATACAAAAACATATATTAGGTAAATCTAAGTTATAAAAAGGGAGAGAGTTATGAAAAGAATAAAATATTTTCTATTTATCTTATTGATAGGAATTGTTGGGGTTTTAAAAGTTAATGCAGCTGGAATATCTGTTAAAGCTAATTCGACAGTTCCTACTGTTGGTTCAACTGTTAAAGTTACAGTAAATGTTAGTGGTTCAGGAACTGAAGCAGGTAAAGTTGGAGCATGGGAATATTGTGTATCTTATGATTCAAAAATGTTAACATTAACATCTCCATCAAGTTCATGTGTATTAGATGGTGTTGCTGGTTTCTCATCAACTTCAACAACATTTACATTTAAAGTAAATGCTAAAGGATCTTCAGTTGTAACTTTAAAGAATGTTGCATTATATGATTTTGATACAGAAGCTAAAGTAAATGGTACTATTGGTTCTGTTACAATTAATGCTAAATCACAAAGTGATATTAGTAATCAAACAGTTACGAAGAGTAAAAATGCTTACTTAAAATCATTAGAAGTAGTTGGATATGAATTAACTCCTGCCTTTAAAAAGGATGTTAAATCATATGAATTAACAGTTGCTAATGATGTTAAAGAAGTTGGTATTAATGCCTTTAAAGAAGATAACTATTCAGTTATTAGAACTAATGTAAGAGATATTGATCATATAGCATTATCTGAAGGTGTTAATAAAGTAGTTATTACTGTAACAGCACAAGCTGGTAATAAAGAAGAATATGTTGTTAATATTAAAAAAGAAGAAGAGAATCCTCTTACAGTTAAAGTAGATGGTAAAGATTATGCTGTTATGAAATCTTTTGATAATATTGATGTTCCTAAGTATTATAGTGAAAGTACTGAAGAAATAGAAGGACAAATAGTACCAGTCTTAGAAAGTGAAGTTACTGGTATTAAATTAATATTATTAAAAGATGAAGAAGGAAATCTTGATTTATATTTTGAAGAAAATGGAACATATAAAGAATATATTGAAATAGCTGATGAAGTATTAACATTAATTCCAGTTAAAGATGTTAGTGCTCTTAAAGGTTATGAACAAAGTAAAGATATAAAGATTAATGGTAATGATGTTAAAGCATATTATGCTGATGCCAATAGTGATTTCGTTTTAATCTATGCTATGAATGTAGCTAATGGTGAGAATTCTTGGTATACATATGATATTAAAGAAGGAACTTTACAAAGATATGTTGAAAAGAAAGAAGCTACTGTTAAAGAAACAGATAATACTTATGTTTATTTAACTTTTGGCTTTGCTTTTGTAGCAGGTGTTGCTTTAATAATAGTATTCATAGTAATGGGTATGAATAGTAAATTAAAAGATAAAAATGATATTATACTTGATAGATTAAGACAAAAGAAAACAGTTAAAGTATTAGAACATCCTAGTTTTGATAAAACTAAAGAAGTAGAAATAGTAGAAGAAAATGAGGAAGAAAATGACGATTTAGAAGATACTATTACTGATGCTGAAGAAGAAGAGTTCTTCTCTAGAGATGAAGAAGATACAATGTTTAAGATAAATAGAGATATTGAGATTAAACCTGTTGAAGAAGAGAAGAAACCTAGAAGAAAATCAAGAGCCGAAAAGAAAGCTGAAGAGGAAGAACTTAAGGCGATGAGAGATGATTTCTTAAAGACTAGAGAACTAGAAATTACTAAGGAAATCAAGGTACCTAAAACAAGAAAAACAGTAAGTAAAAAGAAGAAAAAATAATTTCTTCTTTTTTTATGTTATAATTGATTTAGGTGATTTTATGGATTTACGAGTAAATGACCATAATATTTTTTTAGTTATATTAGTTACATTCATAGCTAGTGCTATTTTAGTACCAATAGTTAAAAAGGTAGCTGAACATGTTGGAGCAATGGATATACCTAATGAAAGAAAAGTTCATAAATATCCTATCCCTAGAATGGGAGGATTGGCAATATTTGGTGCTTTCTTATTAGGATATATGTTATTTGCTAGATCTTCATTACAGATGTTATCTATTTTAATAGGTGGATTTATAATTGTTTTAATGGGTATTTTTGATGATATTAAACCAATACCTGCTAGATATAAGTTTATCTTACAAATACTGGCTGCTTGTGTGGTAGTATTCTATGGAAATATCATTTTAAGTAAAGTTACAGTCTTTGGTTTAACAATTGAGTTTCCAGAAATAATAAGTTATATTATTACAGTTTTATTTATCGTAGGTATTACAAATGCTATTAATCTAATTGACGGGTTAGATGGTTTAGCTGCTGGTGTATCAAGTATTTATTTTATGACAATTACAATCGTTGCTTTTATTTTAAATAAAATGCAAGGATTAGATACAATGTTAAGTTTAATTATGTTAGGATCTACTTTAGGATTCCTATTACATAATTTCCATCCTGCTAAAATCTTTATGGGTGATACAGGTAGTTTATTCTTAGGATTTACAATTAGTGTTATCGCTTTATTAGGATTTAAAGGAACAACATTAACATCATTGATTGTTCCATTATGTATTTTAGCAATTCCAATCTTCGATACAGCATTAGCTATATTTAGAAGATTATTAAAAGGTAAAGGAATTATGGCACCTGATAAGGAACATTTCCATCATCAATTATTAAAGATGAAATTCAGTATGCCAGTTACAGTATTAATTATTTATGCTATTAATATTCTATTCTCATCAGTATCTGTTTTCTTCGTTTTAGGCGATAAGAAGATAGCAATGGGAATATATATTGTATTAATGTTATTATTACTATTCTTGGTTGTTAAAACAGATATCTTATTTGAACATAAGAAAAATAAAAAGAATTCTTAATGAATTCTTTTTTATTTGTCTAAAGCATTAATTTTAGATTTTGCTTGGTTAACACTAGAAGCACTTGGATACATTACACTACCTTTAACATTACTGAAGTGTACTTTATCTCTTCCGTTTTTACCTCTAATAGAGTTTGTTTTAATTGACCAACCTTTATTTAGTAATTGTTTAACACTCTTAGTAATTAAATCTCTTGGAATAGATGTTGTATACATACCACTAACATCATTTAAGATTGTTGTATATTTAGAGATGTTAGCAGGTTTTTTCATTTGTTCTAGAATATCAAGCATGATATTTGTTGTATTTTTATCTCTTTCAACAGCACCCATTTCGAAAGCTAATCTTTCTCTTGCTACTGTTAATGTTTCAATACCATCTAGATGTTGACATCCTTTAGAAATATGAACTTTATCACCAACGGAATCGTCATAGGTTCCAATTACTTTAGCATGAACTGTTGTAAATTCTAGGTTAGAGCAGTAGTTAATACCACCAACATCATCTACTAGTTTAACTAATCCTTCTGTTCTTGCTACTAAGTAGTAATTAATTTTAATATCTAATAGTTTTTCAATAGCTTTAACATTATTCTTTAAGCCATATACTGACATAGAACTTAAAGTATTCTTTTGATTATAACCAGGTACATCTAAGTATGTATAACGGTGTAGGTTGGTAATTAATATTTCATTAGTCTTAGTATTGATAGTTATTAATTTGTTCATATCCATACGACGACCAGAGAAGTCATATCCTCCTAAGAAGATGTTGTAATAGTGATCACTATTATTTGACTTTTTCTTTTTAGTTTCTTCTTTTTTATCTTTACCATTACTTTCTTCTTCAGGTTGTTCTTCTTCAGGATCTTCTTCTGTATCCATTTCGTATTCTAATTCTACAGAAGTTACTGGATGAAGTTTTGAACTATCTAATTCGAAATCTTCAACGAACATATTGAATGTTGATTCATCTACTAAGAAAGTTTTTTGTTCAAAGACTTTGGCTAAATCATCTAATGATTTGAATTCTATATTATATTTTTCTTTTAACTTGTTTATGGCATCATTGATATGAATAGCATCTTTATAGTAGTAAACTTCTTTTTTATCTAATGATTTTTCATCTATTACTTCATCACTGAAGATAGAAAATTTTATTTGATAAGTTTTTTCAGCATTGTTGAAAGCTTTATTTAAGAAGTCATTTGCTACATATGAGAAGTGAATACCAATAATTGAGATGGCTATAATTAAAATATGAATAATAATTGTAATAATTTTTGGCCATTTCTTTTCACTAAATAAACATAGATTAGCAATTGTATTTATTGATAGTAGTAGAACACTACCAATAATTAAATACTTATTTGGTACAATGTTTAATGAATTAACTGCTAGTACTAAACCGACAGATACGATAAAGAAGACGATAGCTATTAACCATTTAACTCCAGTAAAATCTCTGATCTTTAGTGTTTCACTTTTATTTGATTTCTTTTTATTATTTATTGAATCATTTTTTATGTCTTTTTTTGGATTGTTTTTATTTTCTTTTTTGATATCATTTTTGGTATTTTTTAAATTGTCTTTTTTGGTTTCTTTTTTCATAAAAAATCCTCCTCCTTTAATGACTGCTATATTATAACAATTATATCATCGAATAGCAAAATAAAAAGATAAATAAGTGTAAATCTGTAAAATATGATATAATCTATGGGACGAAGGTGAGTTAGATGAAATTTGATTTATATGACTTTGATGGAACTATATATGATGGAGATAGTGGAGTAGATTTTATTAAGTATTCTATTAAGCATCATAAAGGAACATTAAAGTGTTTATTCGCATCTTTAGGTACAGTTATTTTATTTCTTCTTAAGTTAAGAACTAAAGAAGAAATGAAAAACAAGTTATTTAGATTTGTTAAGGATATTAAAGATATAGATAAGTTTGTTAAAGGATTCTGGGAAGAACATGAACATAAATTAAAAAGTTTTTGGACAGAAAAGAAAGATCATAGTAAAGACATAATAATATCTGCTAGTTGTCGTTTTTGGTTACAACCAATTGCTGATAAATACAAGGTATATGATTTATTTGCCACTGATATTGATATGAAAACTGGTAAGATTATTGGTAATAATTGTCATGGTAAAGAAAAAGTTAGATTATTCTATGATAAGTATCCTAAAGCTAAGATAATGAAGATGTATACCGATAGTGTTAATGATTTACCATTAATAGAGGAAGCTAAAGAAGGTATTTTAGTTAAAAAGAATACTTTATACAATTACTATGAATATAAACCTAATGCTCTAGTAAGATTCTGGAGATGGGGTTGGGGAATTTATCATAAGAATGAAGAACTTTGGAATTATTTAATCGTTGGTGGTTTAACTACGGTAGTTAGTTTAGCTAGTAAATGGATAATGTGGGCAACAGTACTAGATCCTCAAGATGCATTTGAATTACAAGTATCAATTATTATTTCTTGGATAATTGCTGTTTTATTTGCCTATGTAACAAATAGAATATATGTATTTAAGAGTAAGAGTAAAGAAATATTAAGAGAAATGGCTAGTTTCTTTGGAGCTAGATTACTTACATTAGGTATGGAAATGGGTATTATGTGGTTCTTTGTTACATTATTAGAATTAGATACACCATTATTAACTAAGATATGGACGATAGTTACCCAAGTATTAATTATTATTTTTAACTATATATTTAGTAAAATATTTGTATTTAAAAAGGAGAAGTAATTCTCTTTTTTTATTGACAAGTATTTATAATGTATATACAATATATATATGAGGTGACGATATGGCTACATTATGTATTAGAGTAGATGATGATGTAAAAGAAAAAGCTAATAAAGTGTTTTATGATTTAGGAACTAATATGAGTACAGCAGTGAATATGTACCTAAATTATTGCATTAGAGAAGAAGAAATCCCTTATGAAGTTTGTAGTTTAAAAAAACCAACTAAAAAACTACAAAGAGCATTAAAAGAAGCTGATGATATAATCAGTGGTAAAGTTAAAACTAAAAATTATGATAATGCAGATGAAATGATGAAAGATATATTAGGTGACGATTGCTAAGTATAAAATCAATACAACTGCTGATTATAAAAAAGATATGAGATTCCGGATTGTAGAGAGTGCCATATAGAGCCAGATTGGCTTTTGGTATATAAGGTTTACAATGATAGATTGGTTTTGCTATTAGTTGCTACTGATAGTCATAGTAATTTGTTTAAATAAGAGAAGTGATTCTCTTTTTTTATGGTATAATTTATTTATAATAGTGGTGATGTTTTATGAAAAAGTTAATATATTTATTATTATTTCTAATCTTTATTCCTCATGTTTTTGCTGTTGAAAAAACAGAATTTGAAAAGGCATTTCAAGAAGTAGAATGGGCTTATTATATGAGAAGAGAGAATATGCAATATAATTCTCAAAGAACGAATGCTACTCAAGGATACTATCCACCTGAGGATGCTACTTCACAAAATAGAAATTATAGTGTTTGTTCAGGTTTTCCAAGATATGTATATAGAAATATGTTCGGTATAGTAACTCCTCCTTTTACAGCATCATCTCTTTCTTATGCTAAAAGTAATATTGGAACTAGTGGTAATGTTGAAAGAAAAGAAATTGTTGCTTTTGGTGAACAAAATGACAATGGGGATTTAGTATTTCGTATTCAAAATAAAAATGGTCAAGTTTATGATACATTAACTAATCCTACAATAACGGATATTATTCCTTATTTAAAGATTGGTGATGTTTTAACTTATACAGGGCATTCAATTACTATTTATGATTTAGTATATGATGATAATGGAAATGTTACTAATGCTATTGTTATGGAGTCTGGCCATGGTAAGGATGGTATTTATATTAAAACAAAGATACCTGCTACTTTAAAGATTACCAATAGTGCTGATAAAGTTGTTGAATTCCATAGTAGTGCTAATCAATATTTTTATTCTAATACTGGTACACTTAATTTTATTTCTAAGTTAGTATCTAATGAAACAGTTTGGGGGAATCTAACTGCTGCCAAGAATAAAAAACGTCAATATAGTATTTTAAGATTTGTTACTACAAATGAAAATGGTCAAATGGTATTAAATTATATAGATAAACTTACTCAATCTGAGACAATTACTTATACAGATAAAGTTGTTACTTTAGAGACTTCTGCTCAGAACAGGTTGAATCATAGTAAACTTTATATTGAAAAAACGGTTGATGTTTGGAACGGAAGTAAGGTAGAAGAAGGAGATAAATTAACTTATTCTATTAAAGTTAAGAATGCTAGTGATGAGAATTATACTACGGATATAATTGTTAAAGAAAATTTATCTGAGTATGTAACATATGTTAGTAGTGATAAGAATCCAACAATTAATAATCAAGAATTATCTTGGGATATAGGAAAACTAAATAAAGATCAAGAAATTATAATTAATTATACTGTTAGAGTAAAAAGAGGAACTTTTGGGAAGACGATTGTTAATACTGGTACTGTTGGAGGAATTCCAAATTCTTATGTAAGTAATGAAGTTAGAAATAATCTTTCCGATGAAGAAAAAACAAAAATAGTTAATGCTTATAATTCGTTGAAAGATACTTATTCTGGTAAAGAATTAATTGATAAAATATACCAAAATGCATTAAGTCAAAACCTTGAATTAACTAATTTTAAAGTTACAGATTTAATTAAAGATACTAATCCTGCTACTACAAGTTTTACAACAGTTAGTTTGGATAAAGATAATGCTATGTATAAAATGATTCTTAATAATTATTGGAGTACTTTGTATCATAAGGAACATACTTTAAAATCTAATCAAAAGATTACAGAGTATTATATGTATACTTTAAAACCATATAGTGATAGTGCTAGAAGAGAAGATACAGTTTATCATGATAATTTCGAAACTGGAGATATCTTGATTTACAATAATACTAATGATGTTTTATATACATATAATTCAAGTAATTATACTGCAACTACTACAAATGTTACTTTAGAAAATGGAGAATATGCATATATTTTCATTGAAGGTACTGGTTTTGTAGGTATCAATCACAAGGGTGAAGATGCTGAAAGAAATATCTTTGATGCTTCTTATTATACAAATCATAGCTTACCTTTATATTCTAATGGAAGTACACCAACGGATTTTGCTAATTATCAAACGTTATTAGCTAAAGATAATTATGTTGTATTAAGACCTTCTTTACTAAAAAATGAAGCTGATCCAGCTCCTGAATATGAAATAACGGAAGGTTCTAATCAAGAGTTTGAATTAGAAAGTTCTAATTCCTTATCATTTAAATCATCAGGAAGTAATGATTTGATTGAAAATGTTAGCGTAGATGGGAATATTATTCCTAAATCTAATTATGAATTAGGAACTAATAATACAATTACTTTGAAAAATGATTATTTAAACAATCTAACAGCAGGTGAACATACTTTAGTTGTTAATTATTATGATGGTGGAAAAGCTTCTACAGCATTTTCAGTAAAGCAAAAAACTGTAGAAGAGCTTCCTACTGAAGAAGATTATGAAATAACTGAGGGTTCTAATCAAAAATTTGAATTAGGCAGTGATAAGACTTTATCATTTAAATCATCAGGAAGTAATGATTTAATTAAAACAATTATGATAGATGAAAAAAATATTTCTGAAGAAGGATATGTTTTAGGAGCTGATAATACAATTACTTTAACAAATGAATATTTAAATAATTTAACAGTAGGTGAACATACTTTAGTTATTAGTTATTCTAATGATAAAACAGTTACTACTACTTTTGTAGTTAATGCCAAACCAGATGTTCCTAATACTGGGGCTTTCTTAAGTATTGGATTTATCATTACATTATTTGTTTTATTTATAGGTGTTAATCTATATAAAAATCGTTTTAATAAACTACATAAAATATAACGTGAGTAATCACGTTTTTTTATGTTATAATTATAATGGTGATAGTCTATGCTAGACGAGAGAAGAAAGGCATTTTTACAAAGAGTAAATATCAAGAGTATTAAACCTAATGGGGTTCTTTGGATATTTGGTGAGCAAATAAGAACTTATCAATTAACAAAGGAAGATATTAGATATTTAAGATGGTATTATAATGATCCAAGTATTGCTTATCAAATGGATACAAGTGAAGAAAGAAAAACATATGCAATAGCTAGTGATCGTAATAAATATAATGAAAAATGCAGAACGAAAAAAATAATTAATCCTAATGGTGTTAGAACGAAGATAATAGTTGGTACTTTATTAGTAGGTATTATGGTTGGTTCGGCATTGATGAATGGTAAAGCTAATGTTCAACCTGATTATGCTATGGATATAGAGCAAGAAATAGGTTATGAAGATAATATCGAAATGGGAGTAGATCGTTTAAGTATAATTAAACATCTATGTGATATATATCAAGTAGATTTTAATCAAACTTATAATAAACTAGTAGAATTAACTGATAATTTTAGCGGACTTGATTATACTAAAGGTTGTATTAAAGGAGTTACTTGTAAGGGCGTAGATGTCCATGCAAGTAGTGAAGAAGAACTACTACTATATGCTGTTAGAGCTATTAAACAATTACCAGAAAGATTTGGTTTAAATCCTAATACTTTATATATTGATAATGGTTATGATTCAGGAACCGATTATTTTGCACAAATAAGTGATATTTGTGAAATATTAGGATTAGATAGAAATCTTATGTATGCTATTGTTCAATCAGAATGTGGCTTTAATAGTGAGATGTTTAATACAATTAATAATCCAGCAGGATTAAGGGGTGTTAATGGTAAAGATCCTTGGTGGGTATTTCAAAATAAAGAAGAAGGTTTTATCGAATTAGGTATGGAAATGCTTAAGTATTATCGTTCAGTAGGACGTAATCCTTTAAATGTTGATTCAGATACTATTAGATTAATTGGAGATATACATGCTCCAGTAAGTGATGGAAATAAGAATTGGGTACCTAATGTATTAATTAATTTAGAATATGCACAGAATAATGAAAATGAATTATTCAATGGTGAAGAAGTTCATGGATTGGGGAGATAGAAATGTATAATATTATTGATGGAAATAAGGCTTGTGCTGATACAGCATATTTATTTAGTGAAATAGCTAGTATTTATCCTATTACACCAAGTAGTCCAATGGCTACTGAAGTAGATGTAATAAGTCATACTGATCGTAAGAATTTATTTGGTGATTCTGTAAAAGTAGTGGAAATGCAAAGTGAAGCAGGTGCTGCTGGAGCATTGCATGGAGCTTTAATTACAGGTAGTTTAGCTACAACATTTACAGCATCACAAGGATTACTTTTAATGATTCCAAATATGTATAAAATAGCAGGTGAATGTTTACCAGCTGTTATTCATGTAGCAGCTAGAACAATTGCTTCTCATGCTTTAAGTATTTTTGGTGATCATAGTGATATTTATGCTACACGTGGTACAGGATTTTGTATGTTAGCTTCTACTAATGTAGAAGATGCTAATATGTTAGCAGCTGTAGCTCATTTAAGTGCTATTAAAGGTAGTTTACCTTTCTTACATTTCTTTGATGGATTTAGAACAAGTCATGAAGT
>JAEEGL014288271.1_pt1 | contig 17768 bp, 13 predicted proteins | sample 9134231 | NCBI WGS metagenome assembly JAEEGL01 (sample SAMN16246548, study PRJNA631951) | gut metagenome | biome: gut microbiome; feature: rumen; material: fiber-attached | host: Bos | place: Iran: Karaj | collected 2018-10 | reverse complement strand
TGCGTATGACACCACCGAAAGCCCAATCAAGTCCGACACTTGCACGTGCACCACATCAGGGCAAAATTCAGAAAGGAGTTTTTTAACTTTACGATACGGAAATGCCGACACTTTTAACCCATGTTTATAGACTACTCTTGGAAGCTCCCGCCCAAAAGCCTTTTTCTTTGGCGCAACGTCATGTATTTGGTCTGGGTAAATCTTGATCGTGGATGATTTAAGATAACATACTCTCACCCCATCTTGTATCTCGGTATGAAATTTCTTGTTTTGTGATGGGCAAATCACCATCACTTCGTGCCCGCGCCTAGCAAGCCCCACCGCCAAATTATGCGAAAATACTGCCACCCCGTTTATCATTGGATAGTAAACAGCCGTAGCAATTACAATTTTCATCACATAGCCTTCGCCGCGTCCATTTGCGGGTCGCGCATTTTATTAATATCATCATAGCTGCGTTCAACGATTTTGTCCGGAGTAATCCCGTCACCATTTATGGACCTATCCAGCGGCGTATACCAGCTCGCGGTCGTGACCTTGAGCGTCCCACCATCAGAAAGATTATACAAATTTTGCACTACGCCCTTGCCATAGGTCTTTTCGCCTACGATAGTGGCTTTTCCATAGTCCTGCAAAGCTCCCGCCACGATTTCCGACGCCGAAGCAGTCGAGCCATTTACCAGTACAATTGTCTTCATATCTTTCAGAATAGCCCTATTCTTGGTCGTATATGCAGCGCTCTCGCCAAAATGTTTAGATTTCTGAGTCAATATCTTTTGGCCATCAATCCAAAGCGCCAGAAGGTCCTGCGCGGCACTCACGTAGCCCCCGCCATTACTACGAAGATCTAAAATCACCTTCTTTATACCCTTACTCTCGAAATCTTTTGCAATTTCCTGAATCTTCCTACCCGTATCAGTATCAAATCTCACTACCGTCACGATTGCCGTCTTGCCATCATATTCCACATACGTCGAGACGTTGTTAATCGGCTCGCGCACCATTTTAAACTCTTTTTCCTTACCATCTCTTACGACCGTGACACTCACCTCAGTCCCACTATCGCCACGCAGCCTCACTGCAATCTCTTCAGAATCAAGCGTATATACTTCTTCACCATTTACCTTGTACAAAATATCACCTACCAAAATCCCTGCTTTTAGCGCTGGATTGTCTGGAAGCAGGCGCAGCACCCGTACATAGCCATCACGAAGCCCCATTTCTACACCGATTCCATTGCCTACATTGCCATGAAGGTCATTATAAAAATCCGAGCTGACCTGGGCATCCATATACTTCGTATAGGCGTCCCCTAGCGCGCTCGTCATACCTTTTTTAGCGCCATTTAGCATCGCGTCAATCGAAATCTCACCGTTAAAAGTACTACTCAGCTGGTTATATACCTCGTCAAGCGAAGACCAATCCATCGATGGGGTTTTGTTAGCAGAAAATCCCAAAAATGGTGCATAATGAGAAAACCAATTTCCGCCATTTGCCCCAACAAAAACACCAAAAATCGCAAGTGCGGCCGCTATAATAATAGCGTTGCCAAGACTAACCTTTCTCTCTTTCCACTCTTTTTTCTTCATTTTATTATTATAGCACAAGTGCTATTTTAAATGAATGTAGTTGTAGTTGCCTACCTGACTTGCCGGAATTTTGCGTGATCCAAAATCGCCCATGTGATACGAGCCAGTAAGTTGCCCCGTAGACCAGTAGTTGTTATATTCCGTAATATCAATCGAGCCATCATAATTTACAGATTCAACCCAGAAGACGTGCCCATAAGGACCATCATCTACCTGCCCAATTGAATCTGGCTCTGGCGTATGATCCACTCTGTATCCATAGGCTCTAGCCCGATCATCCCAGCTATAAGCATTACCCCAAGCAATCGCTAATCCATAAGCCTCGTAGGCCTTCCACCCAGCGTAACTCACACACTCGCAAACATACCCACCAATGTAGTAGCCGTTCCAACGTGTACCATAGTAATCCTGCTCCTGCGGACAATTCCCCTGCCATGGATAAGTATTAACGCCATAGTAAATACTACCACCATATCTCTCTGGATGTAGCTGTTGCTCTCTACGTTCTGCCTCACGCTGCGCTACCTTGGCCGCTTCAGCCACCGCCGCATAAGCCGCTGCATCATTTTGGTATTTCTCAACCAGAGCCTGCTGCTCCGCTCTTTTATTAATCAATTCCGCTTTCGCAATCTGTTGTTGCTCTAGAAGAGCCTCTACTCTAGCCTTATCCTCTTCAAGTTTTACTTTCATATCTTTAATTTTGGTCGCAGTTGCACTAATTTGTTGCCTCACTACCTCTGCTCTAGCTTGTTTTTCTGCCAAATCAGAAATCGAGTTTGAGCCAGCCAAAATCGTAATCGGCTCAGCATCCCCCTCAAAATGTATATTCACCAAAGCGACAGCCAAAGCCTCTTGCTCTGCCTTCAACTTCTCTTCGGCCTCTTTTATCTGTACATTCAAATCATCAATCTGTGCCTTTGTTTCAGCGATTTCAAGCTCTCTTGCCGAAATTTCATAATTGAGCTCACTCACCTTCATCTGAAAATAAGACATCGTCTCCGCCGCCGCCGCCGCATTATAATTGGCTTCTTTTTCCTTGTTCACGGCCGCCATACACTCAGCACTATTTCTACAAGCCAAAGAAATTGCTTCGGCTTCTTTTATCATCATGATATTAGTAAAAACAGGCGCACCAACAAGAAACGCTACTAGGACAAATACAAGAATTTTTTGTTTGTTTGTTTTATGACTTTTCGCCATAATTTTATTATAGCATAAGAACTATGTTTTGTGAAGATATTTCGATACGGCCAACCTTGCCGAGACTCGCCCAATCAGGATGCCGATCAGTACGAATACCAAATAAACCAAAATCAATTGGCTAGATTCCATCACCCCAGTTATCGAGCTGACATCGATGCCATATTCCGCCAATCTTGGTGCCAAAAAAGTAAAACCAATATAACTAAATGTAGCCGCAGCCACCCCAGCAATCACGCCACAAATTTCCGCTTCTACCAAAAACGGCCCACGGATAAACCTTTTGTCTGCACCTACAAGTTTCATCATGTAGATTTCTTCACGTCTAGAGAAAATTGCCATCCTAATCGTTGAAAAAATAATCAAAATCGAGATAACTAGGAAAACTATCGCAAGTATTATCCCGCCAGTCCTTGCAATCCTAGCCCAGGACGTGATAGTCGCAATTTCCACTTGGTTTACATCGTAAGTTGGGGCTTTTTCTCTGTCCAAATTCTTTTGGAATACCTCATTAGTCTCCACCAACTCTTTGATACTATCCAGATTATCTACATTATTTACCTTTATCCTCATCGTCGCTTGCATTTTGGAAATCATCAAAGCCTTCATCTCGTCATCAAGCACGTTTATGATTTCGTCGCTACCAGCATTTTCGCTTAAGAATTTATCATACTCCTGCTCAGAAGTGGACACCACGACGCTTTTTATATTGCTGTCCTCGCGAATTATCTCGTCTAGTTGCCCCAACACTTTTTCCGACGTGTTTGGCTTGAGGTAAATCGTGATGTCGATTTTTTCACGCATCATGTCGGCCGTATTTGTCAAAATCACGCTAGCGACCACGGTCACAAACAGAATCACCAAGGTGATTACCATTACCACAGTCGCCGCCGCTGAGAGCCAAATATTTCTTGCGAACCCTTTACTACCATATTTCAAAATCCTACCTTCTTCGCGAAGAGGGTGTTTCGACTTGGTCTGACGCATCACCTTTAGACCACGCTTCGCCGCGGCCCTCAAGCTCTTGTCGTTTATCTTAGTGATACTACCCATTAAATCACCTTCTTTCGCCTAATGGCATGCCCTGGCGTCTGAATAATCCTACCCGGAATCTTGTCTGCAGGCTCTGCGTCTAGCTTGTAAATGCCATTGTTTTTCTGATCATCGGCGATTTTACCATTTTTCAAAGTAATCACACGCTTCTGTAGGCTATTTACCACGGCCTCATCGTGCGTAGAAACAAGAATCGTCGTGCCAAAATCATTAATTTTCTTGAGAAGCTCCATGATTTCGTTGGTGGTAAGTTTGTCGAGATTTGCCGTCGGCTCATCTGCAATTAGAATCTTCGGCTGGCGTGCCACGCTTCTAGCAATCGACACTCTCTGCTGCTGCCCGCCCGAAAGTTGATCTGGGAATTTTTTTGCCTGATCAAGCAAATCTACCAACTCTAGCACCTTTGGCACCGTCTTGGCAATGTCTCTATTACTCACCCCAGCAATCTCTAGCGCAAAGGCCACGTTCTCATAAACCGTCCTTCTCGGAAGCAGCTTAAAATCCTGGAAAATTACACCCAGTCTCCGCCTGTAGCTAGGAATATGGCGTTTCTTCACATAATCAAGATCAATCCCGCCTACAATAATCTTGCCACTATCAGGAATCTCTTCCTTTGTAATCATTTTAATCAAAGTCGACTTGCCAGCACCAGACTGCCCCACCAAGAAAACAAATTCATTCGGCTCAATATGGAGCGACACAGAATCAATCGCTGGCTTTGCATCACCAGGGTATTGTTTTGTCACTGAATCGAGCAAAATCATAACTACATAATAGCATAAACGCTACTAGGCTTCAAGTTGCTGCATCAAATCGTCGCTTACCGTCTCGGTAAAATCTAAATGCACCGAAATATGCTTCTTGTCCCCTTCTGGCTGATAAATCGAAATTGGGGTAATCTCGGCTTTTGTATTGTTTTTGTCCAAAATCTTCTGGATGTTTGAAACGACTTCGCCGTAGCTCTTGTCCGTAATGATGGTCAAATCCCTAGTATCCTTCACTGGCTCCATATCTACGACTTTTGTCGGGCGTACCGCCTCCAAAATAGCCTCGAGGTCAATCTCAAACCCGGCCAAATACTCAGCCAACTTGAAATTATTTCTAACTTTCTGCTTGAACTCCCCCACGAACCCCACCAGCTCGTCGCCGACGTAAATTCCCGCCGCACGCTTGCCCTCAAATGGCTTCGCCTCTGGAGCATCACTCTTCAATGCTTTAAATACCGGCACAATATTAAACTCACGAAGAAGCTGTTCTACATAATATTTTGCTTTATAATACGCAGTGCCTGCAGTCTTTCTCTCCGCTAGCACAAAGCCCATTCTCATAGCCTCTATCGGAGTACCATCTTTATCCATACCCCAATTCTTGTGATAGACTTTGTTCATCTCGTAAATCGCAAATTTGTCAAACGGAATTTTTTGATTCATATAAGCCTTGTCTAGGAGACTCGGCACGATAGATTGGCGAATGATTTGAAGCTCTGGGCTAATTGAATTGACGATTTTATACGAGTTCTTCGTATCTAGCCCAGCCTTCTCGAGCAATTTTTCACTAACAAAGCTATAGGTCAGGACCTCGTTTGCACCAAACCTCTCCATCGTCTCGCGAATCTTAGATTTTAGCACAAACATTGGATTCTTTTCGGCCGTAGCATGGAGCGGCAAAGTCGGCTTGATATTATCATACCCAAGTAGTCTCCCTACCTCCTCGATAATGTCCTCTTTGATATGGATATCCGTACGCCAAAGCGGGACTTTTATTTCCAGTACATCGGAACTAGTGATTTCAAAACCAACATTAGAAAGCGTACTAATAATCAACTTCTTGTCGTAATCCGTGCCGAGTAGTCCATTTATTTCATCTGTTGTAATTTTTACAACATTTTCCTTGGCTGGCGAAGGGTATTCATCTACTATTTCGGCTATTTCAAATCCATCAGCAAGCATCCCTGCGCATCTCTCCGCTACAGCTAGCGTTTGATAGGCTGGCTGGCCCTTAGTAAATCTCGTAATCGCCTCCGAGAAAATCCCGTGCGCCATCTGAGTCTTGCGCAGATTATAAAGGCTAAAAGTCGCCGATTCCAAAATGATATTTCGCGTATTTTCATCGATAGCTGTACTCTCGCCGCCCATCGCGCCTGCTAGTGCCACCGGCTTGTCGCTACTAGTGATAACAATGTCATTTGAATTTAATTCAATTTCTTTGCCATCAAGTAACGTCATTTTCTCACCATCACGCGCCAAACGCACACCGATAGCTGGGTTCTTTCCACCGCCCACAGCTACGAATTTATCGTAATCAAAAGCATGTAGCGGCTGGCCCGTAAGAAGCATTAAATAATTCGTAGCGTCCACGATTGGCTCCACTGGGCGCATCCCGGATTTAGCAAGAATCGTATCTTGCCAAGTGAGATATTTCTTCTTAATTTCACCATGCTTTTCTAGGATTGCTGCAGAATAACGCGAACAGATGTTGGAATTTTCAATAGAAATCTGAATCTGGTTTTCTCGACCCCGCTCCTTCGCGCCCGTCTTCACGGGGCTCTGTCGCTTCGAATTTGTAGCAACAAATTCGGGACACGGTCTCGAAAAGTCAAATTCAAACTTCTCCCCCAGTATTCCAGCTACTTCTCTCGCAAACCCGATAATACCAAAACAATCTGGACGGTGAGTAAGTGATTTGTTCTCAATTTCAAGAATTTTGTCGTCAAGCTCAAAAATCTCCTCAAGCGTATCGCCTGGCTTAGCAGTTGCAGGGTCTATTTCTACAATTCCGCTATGATCATCGCCGAAGTCCAGTTCGTCTGCACCAGCAAGCATACCATTCGACTCGTATTTGCCAAGCATTTTGCGCTTGCCAATCACGAATGGCGCGTCCTCATGCACGGACGCTGGTACAGTTGCGCCCGGCGCAATCCATACAGCAAGCATACCCTCGCGCACATTTGGCGCCCCACAGACTACCTGTACTAGCCCATCTACCTTTTCGACCTTTGAAATTTCAACATTCCCGACGTTGATCTGGCAAAGCGTCAGATGTGTCTCCGGAATCTTCTCCGCTTTTTCTACGCGCACCACGTAAATATTATCGTATTTGGCGCTTTCATCCACTACGCCCTCTACTTCTACGAGACGCGCACCGATTAGCCGTACCAGCTCATCGTCAGAGATTTTAATATCTACATATTTTTTAAGCCAGTTTAACGAAATTAGCATATTAAAACTCCTTCAAAAAATTAAGGTTACCTGATTCAAAATTACGTACATCCTTGAGCCCGAACCGAAGCATCACGAGCCTATCAATGCCCCCGCCCCAAGCGAAACCATGATCATCATCTGGATCGATCCCGGCCATTTTGAGGACATTTGGATGAATCATCCCACAGCCAAGCATCTCTAGAAAATCGCCTTTCTTACCACCAAGTGATTTTGGCTTCTCGATCATAAATTCTAGGCTCGGCTCTGTAAATGGGAAATACCCAGGCTGCGTCCGGATTTCCAGCTTTTGCTCGTAATATTTCTCGAAAAATTCACGCAAAATCCCAAGCATATCACCCATCGTACAAGTCTTAGACACATACACTCCCTCACATTGGTAGAAAGTATGCTCGTGCGTAGCATCCACATCCTCATTACGATAGACTCTGCCTGGGATTACCACGGCAATATTCTTGCCCTCATCTAGATTGTGTTTGTAGGCTTTGAGCGCACGATTCTGCATCGTAGAAGTATGAGCTGGTGGAATCAAGCCTTCCTCAGTGCGGAAAGTATCGTAACCATCCCTTGCTGGGTGCTCCTTTGGAAAGTTGAGTGAATCAAACATGTGGTACTCATCATCTAGCTGGCGGCTCTCCATTACATCAAATCCCATCGACTGGTAAATCGAAATCACACGGTCTAGCTCAGCCATCAAAGGATGCTCACTTCCCTCAAGCGTAGGATAAAAATCCGGCAAAGCCTCGTTTGGAGCACATGGCGCCGTGATATCGAGCGGCTCCACACTCACATTTAGAAGTTCTTCGTTTGCTTTTTCAATTTTTGCCAAAATCTCATTTTTCTTCGCATTTAATTTGCGACCAAATTCGCCCCGCTCCTCTGGTGCAATATTGCGAATATTGGCATATTCTAAGTTTAGCTGATTCAGCTCAGCCTTCAATTTTTCGAGCTCTTCCATACGCTATATATTATACCACAATTATACTAATTATGCTGCCGTGGTTTGACGATTGCGTACATCTGCGTAGAGGATTGGATTTACCAAAATATAGTAAGTCTCAGCAATCTCGCTCTCGCTATCAAACCAATTCGTTTCCGGCTTTTCAATTTTATCGTCACCAAAAGCATATCTCTCCGAGGCATCATATTCATCTAGAAATTGCATATATTCAATCAAAGCCAGAGTATCTTCCACTTCGTCCTTGGTCATACCGGAAAATCTTGCCAATGTACCTTCAAATGAATCGTCAATTGGATTTTTCTCATAATCATCTTCAAGATATGCTGTCACGATAGAAGTGTAGCCTGGGTTCATATTTTCTACAAGCCTCATGTTTTCACCAAAACGCTGATACCATTTAAATTCTTCCCAATTTTTATTATTCTCGGAAGCGACACAATTACTGCCATTCACCCAACTATAATTTGTCGCTTCAGTTAACGCACCAGCAAATTGCATCCCATCGCTAACTATCGGAACCCAATTTAGTAATGAACTTGTCGACGAAGACGCTATTTTATCAGCAATCGCTCCGTCTCTCACCCCATAAGGCGAAGTCCTCTCTCCACAATAGGTGATATATTTGGCCAAATCGGAGTTGTCTTTAATGCCAGTAATCTTTCCGTTTTCGTCTGTCTCGAAATTGTCACTATCAACTTTGCCATCAATTTTTAAATTCACTCCACTGGTCGCAGCAAGAGTAGTGTCACCACCCACGTATACTATATCGTTTACGGCTACTGGTGAAGTCCGAATAGTAGAAACATCCGTGATTATATATGGGTTGCAATATGCATCAGCCATAATCCCCATGGATGCCAAAAGCGGACAATCCCCCTCCGACGTCATCGCGACATTTTGCGAAATCGCGCCAGCAGTAGGTAGTATCTTGGAAATCATTGATGTAGACAAGCTAGACACCTGCCGAAGTGTAGACATTATTCCCCCACCAGAAAACGCAATCGGTATCATCGCATAAGCCAGGCTACCTAGGAATGTATACGGCGATGTAATATCAAATGGGCTCCGAATAGACCGCTGGTATCTAGCTTCCTCCGCTATCACTGTGTCGCGCTCACCCATATATGACGCCACCATTTGCCTACTGCCTGGGCTCTGCTGGCCACTAGTACCATTACCGCCAAGATATTTGCCCGGAGCGTTCGCTACCGCATTACCAAGATCTTCGCCAAACCATTCAGTCGCGACATCACTCACTACAAGATTAACGATACCAGGAGCAACCATACCAATAATTGTAGAAATCGCGTTGGTAACAGTTGGAACCAGTACGCCATTCCATAATATGGCCTTAGCAAATTTGAACACCACTCCAGTAAACCCAGCCGTAAAATAGCTCGCGATTGTTACGGCTACGTCAACCCCCTGAGCTATTGTCTCAATATACCCGCACGCTTCAAAAGTCGCTACAGTCATCGACGCACCATCCACTACTTTGCCAAAAGTACCAAGTGCATCTTGAAAACTATTATTTCTCACACTCACGTCGCCACTGCTCACCGTGGTGCCGTTAAAAAGCCATCCCATGCCAGCCGACTCCATCGCCGTCTTACCCTCTCTCCCAGCAACCACTTCACCAGTGTCACTGTACCTGTTTATCGTATCCGCTTTTGCAGTCATACTGTTGCCATAATCATTATATGGGCTCGGGTTTCCAGTTTTCATTTTGTCTACAGCTTCAAGAAAACCCGTAATCATATTTAGATATTGCATAGCCTCATACCCAGACGCAAGCGTGTAAACCGACATAATCCCCTCCAGAATAGTACAGGAAACAGTCGTCGCTTGGTTTATTCCCTTCGCCACACTCATAGCTTTATTTTTTAAAATAGTCCCAGCTTTTCCGCTTTTGGCAGACTCCTTTGTCAGCCGTCCGTCGTTATCAATATCGGGATTAGTGCTTACCGAGCTGGTCTTTTTCTTTTTCTTTACTTTTTTCTTTTCCCCTGTATCAGGATCTATTTCTTCTACTTCAACCTCTTCATCAGACTGAGAATAGTTTTCACCAAAAATACCAATACCTTCTTCATCTGATTGTGCTCCATCCACATTGATACTCTCCAATTCATAACCGTCTATGCCATCATATCGCTCTTTTACCGATGCGCCATAAGGAGCGTTCCCATTATCATCCCCATACTCATACTGATACACTTCCTGATTCGCTACCCTATTTTTCGTCTTAGTTCCGCCGTCCACTCCGTCTATATTGGCAACCCTAGCCGTTTCTAAGAAATCCTCTTTTAGGTCTTTTAGCCCTCGCCTTGCATATCTCGCCCATCGATTTCTGTTGAGGCTAAGTTTCTGTGTAGTAACTTTTTCCATGACCCCGTCAAACCACCCGCTCACGCCTCCACGCCAAGTCTTCGAGGCAGTAATATATGGTATTTTAAAATCATCGTCAGCAAAAGCCATCGTCACAGATACCGGAGCCTGCACGTTTTCATGTTTGCTTGCAGCTTGCACTGCCGCTTGCAGCTCATCAGAATACTGGCTCAAATACATACTGCCCACTACCGGAATCCAGCTATTATCATCTCTTTCATAAAGAATCGCTGCAACCGGCTCTTTTCTCTCCCCCACTTCGGCTACCACTACCTCAAATCCCTGATTTTCCAGCGACTGTACCTGCCACTCAGAAATCCCAAACAAATTCAAATCCGAATAATCCCCCTCTTTTATTTCGCCTCCCCTTATACCCAAGTTCAATTGTGTGTCCAACCACGAATCACTCGCGACTGTACTAGACACACCAATCGAGTTGAATTTTTCAATAATCATCTCTTCAATCGCTACCGGTAGCATCGATTGCATCCCCATCATCATACCACTAGTCCCCACAAGCAACCCAAAAATTATTCCTAGCGGCCCCTTCTTCTTTAGTATGCCCTTAGCATCGATTTTGCCTTTTTTACCAGACTTGCCTTTGCCGTCTTTTTCTGAATCACTCTTTCTAAAAAGTCCCCGATTTTCTTTGTCGCCAGAATAAAACCCTCTTGCACTCTCTTCGTCCTGAAGAGCACCATCAAGCGAGTCCTCAGCCTGCGTCGGAATTTTTTCGCTGGCTTTTTCCTCGGCCGACTTCAAATCGAAAGCCGTTTTATTCCGATCATCCATACTATATATTATATACCACTTATGCTAAATTTAAAAACTAAATGGTCCAAATGCTAGAAAACTAACTATCACAGCCACAATCACCAGCACAATAATCACCCACGAGAATTTACTAGTCTTTTTCAAATCCTTCACGTACTCGGAATCTTCTACTAGGTCTGCATCTTTTTCTACCTTTTCGCTTTCAATCATCTTAGCGCGAAGGTCAGCACCGATTCTCCTAGACAGTTCGTCGCCGGCATTTTCTTTGTTTACAATTACACCCATATTACCTCACAAATTATTAACTTTTTTATTATATCACATAGTTTTGTGCTATAATTAACTTAATTATTATTAATGGAGGAACTGTATGGCAACTAAAAAGCCAAAAGCGACCAAGACTACCGTGTCCAAGTCCGCTAAACCAAAAACTGCCGCGAAGACTGTAGAAAAACCAGTGTCCGAGGCCACAACCAATTCAGCAAAAGCTGAAAAGAAGTCTTGCTTCAAAGGTTTCTTTGCTAAAAAATACGAAGAGAACGAAAGCGTCCTTACGATTTTCAAAAATCCTAAGTTCTATGGCGCTTTACTCGGCGAAATACTCGGCACTGCGCTACTTGCAGCATTCATGCTATCAATGCTGCTCATAGGCGGTCTCGCCAATATCTCTGGGTTCGTCTTCGTAGTCATTGCAATCCTGATTGCAGTCTACGCATTCTCTGGTGCTTGTCTCAACCCACTTATTACTATAGGTATGATGGCTTCCCGCCGTATGTCCGTCATTCGCGGCGTCATGTATATTATCGCCGAGGTTGTTGGCGCTTGGCTTGGATGGGTTATCATCAATTCGTTCCACCTTGCTGGTGGCACCACTGCAATGGATATCAAGACGCTCTCCCCTATTGGTGAAGATCAATTCTGGCTCTTTGCCATGGTCGAGCTTCTTGGTGCAATCATCATTGCTTTCATGTTTGCTCGCGCACTCAAATACAAGCGTAGTGTATTTACCTTCGGCGCAATAGTAGCCGGTGGTCTCGTTTTTGCTATTACCCTCGGACATGTTGTTTCCGTTGGTTTCCTTGGCCTCTCAAACAACTTTGTCTTCAACCCAGCAGTTGCATTGATGTCTCAAATCTTCCCAACTACTGGTGACAACTTCGGTGAAATCTTGGGCGGTATTTGCCAAGCTCTCACCGTGTTTGTGCTCTTCCCAGCAGTCGGCGGTGTCTGTGGGTTCTATCTCTCAGACTTTGCTTCCAAGCTCTCTGGCGAGGAATAAAGTTATTTAAAAAGAGCCTCCTTGAAAGAGGCTCTTTTTTGTTTGTGACTATCTAGTTTTTTGGGAAAAGCGGCGTCTCTGGTGGCACAATTTCGCCAGCAAAAATCTCAGAAATCTTGCTAGTAGCATTTGGCAAAAATGGCTTCAGCATTTCGTTTACTTCTAGAAGCTCAGCCACCAAGCTCTTCATTACACTATTTAGTTTCTCAGTTTCACCATTTTTAGCAAGAGACCATGGCTTTTCATCGTCAATCCTGCGATTTATCGCATTCACCTTTTCCCAGGCATAATCAAACGCCCGTGAAAATTCAAACTTATCCATCAGCTCCCTATATTCTTCTGGGAGCGAGATTTCTATACCTTCCGCACGAATGCCGTTTTTGTGAGCCAAAGTTGCAAGCCTCTGCACTAGGTTGCCCAAATCATTTGCAAGCTCATTATTATAAGCATCTTCAAACTTTTCCCATGTAAAATCCGAATCGGCAAATGTATCGATATGACGGAGGAAGAAATAACGAAATGCGTCCACGCCGTGTCTGCCGAGCACCTCAACCGGATCAATCACGTTGCCAATCGACTTGGACATTTTTTGCCCATTCGATAGCACCATACCGTGCGATACTAGCACCTTAGGCAAAGGCAGCCCTAGACCTAGTAGTATTGCCGGCCACAAAATCGCATGGAATCTCAAAATATCCTTGCCTACAAATTCCGCTGCTGCTGGCCACCAGTCCGAAATATCTTCATCAGGATAACCGAGCACTGTAATATAGTTGGAAAGCGCATCCATCCAAACATACATCACCTGCGAATCATCATCTGGCACTGGCACCCCCCACGTGAGCTGAGCTCTCGGACGCGAAATCGAAACATCCGGCGCATCGTCTAGCAGTTTCAAAACCTCTTTTTTGCGGAATTCCGGCAAAATCAAAATCTCGTCGCTTTCGATTGCCTTGCGAATTTGCTCCTTAAAATCAGCCAATCTATAATAATAATTTTCTTCCGCCAGTCTCTCATATGGCTTCTGATGGTCTGGACAGATGCCACCATTTTCTTCATATTCTTTTTCGGTAATGAATCTTTCGCAGCCCGTACAATACCAGCCTTCGTACTTGGCAGAATAAATATGGTCCTTTAGTTTCCGCCAGATTTCCTGGCATCTCTTCTCGTGAGACTCATCAGTCGTCCTGATAAAATCCGTATATTCTACGCCTAGTTTTTTTATGAATTCCTTAAACTTGTCAGAGTTGGCATCAACATATTCCTGTACCGGGATGTTTAGCTCTTTTGCTTTTGCAAAAATTTTGTTACCATGCTCATCTGTGCCCACCTGAAATCTTACTTCATTACCAATAAGTCTCTGGTAGCGAGCATAAGTATCAGCAAGACAATAATCCATCGCATGCCCAATATGTGGAGCACCATTAACATACGGAATAGCAGTAGTAAGATATTTTTTCATCATAAAGATATTTTATAATATTTGTTTCAAAAAATCAAATCAAAATCTCGTCTATATTATATAGCGGTCATTATCAATATGACAACTAGCGCCAATATTATCAAGCTACCTATCACACCCAAAATAGCCAAGGTCTTTTTGTTCATACTGCCAAAAATATCTTTCTTGACCTTTGGTACCGGAGCTGGAGCTGATACTGGAGCAACTGGAGCTGGAGTTGGCGCTGGAGTCGGAGCCGGCGCTGAAGCTGGTGCTGGAGCTACTGGTGTTGGCGCTGGCGTAACTGGCGTTGGAGCTGCGGCCTCAATTGGAGCCGGAGCTGCCGGAGCTGGAGCTACAGTCTCGGCCGAAGCCTCAGTTGGAGCCGAAACGGCAGGAGTCACTGTCACGTCCGAAGCTAGTATTTCGTTTGCATCGTCAGCAAAAGTAGGCTCCGCAATCGGGACCGAAATCGCACTGCCAATCGAACCAGGCACTGGGCTAGCCGCCTTAAATGGGGCCTTCAATTCCTGCTCTATCGGATCTGGCTCTGGAGCTACCTCTGGCATCATAATCGGGTCCGTAGCACTGAGAGTCATATTCACTTCACCCATCATTTCTGTAGGCTGAGCTGGTATTACCGGCTCCGACACTGCTGGTTCAGACGCTGCTGGCTCCGACATCACCGGCTCCGACGCTGCTGGCTCAGCATTCACACCACCACGCATTTCTGGCATGGCATTTACTGGTACTACTGGCTCCACTGGTGGAACCGGCGCACTAGGCATTGCTGGCATGGCATTTACTGGTACCACTGGCTCCACTGGTGGAACCGGCGCACTAGGCATTGCTGGCATGGCTGATGACTGCGGTTGATCTGTATCCATCTCTTTGTTCCTTTTATTATTAATATCTTACTATAAATTATTTTTAAACGCAAGCGTCTTGCTGATGGCTTAAATCAAGCTAACGACCGCCGCCTCCGCCGCCGCCTCCGCCGCCGCCGGAGAATCCACCTCCTCCGCCGCCAGAGAATCCAGAAGACGAGCTCCCACTATATATCGTAGTGGAGCTACTCACGCTAGACGACGATAGTGTAGATACTATGAAAAGGTCATTTACAGTCAAACCAGAACGATACCAATCTGGCTGTTCTTTTATATCGATTTCCTTATAGTATTTTTCAAGTTCCTTCATCCAGCTTTTCTCCAGACCTAGCAACGCTGCATACGGAAGCAGTTTCTCATAGAGCTTCACTACGCCGTCTGGCGAAACATCCACTTTGTCCTTGCTCTGAAGGAATTTAATTCTATCTGCCTCAGCCATGCTGATATATAGCTTCAATCCATCCATATAGCGCGAAGCCGCCAGCCCCTTCATCGTCCTACATTCATACCGGCTCGTCATTTCTCTAAACATAACTTTTATCAATCCTGCGGCCATCAATATTATCATCATGACCGTATTAAATGACCCTTCGCCTACATAGTCTTTGCTGGCCAGAGCCTTGTCAGACAAAATCAACGGAGTCACACCATCTAAGATTTCGTGCATCATCCAAACCGTCGCCACCGCAAACACAAGCATGACGGCCCAAGAAGCTCGGCCTTGACTATCCTTCCTTGCAAGTAGCGCCGCCCTAGATTTAGGTCCAATCAACCCATGCGTCTTTAATCTGCTTATAGTCTCACTATCAAAACTTCGCCAAAGCGAAACCAACTTAGGCGTAGCGGTGTGCGATTTGACTTCTATAGTGTCGTCTTTTTTAAAGTCATCCCCAGCATTCATGGTTTTGATCAAAATCTTTTCGTTCTCATCCATCGAAGCGACATCTAGTATCTTCACCGCCCATTTATCACGAAAAATCTTATTATCTTTGGTTTTGATGAATTCGATTTTCTTTTTCACAATCATATCGAGCAGTACCGCCACCTTCACTTCTTTTGTCTTGCCCATATAGATTTTTGCCATCTCTGCGACGGAATAATCCTTGTGTGGCTGATATTCTGGTACTATGAAATAATCCTTGTAGTATCTCCTCTTGTCGGTTACCTTTAGGAATTTTCGAATCGGAAACGCGAAAAGTAGCACCACGCAAACGATGGCCGTAAACGCCTCTACTGCCACGAGGAAATAACTCGTTTCTCGCTCACGTACCGCAAAAGCCCCCGGTCTAAACTCTATATCAAAAGTCAGATTCTCGCCCGCGCTGAGAGTCCCAGTAGAGAACCGAACCCAATCGCCTCCGTCAGTAATCTCGCAACGCTCGCTCCCCTTCTCACCATAGCTACCCACATAGCACCAGGTCTTGCCGGTAAAAGCGTTTTTTATCTCCTCGCTCTCAAAATGCACGGTTGCAGTAAGACGATTGAATTTTTGTGACCAACCCGTACCATTTGTATCCCAATACAGCTCTTGGTAGGCGTAGCCGGTATTGCCAGCCGCGTGACTAAACTCCGATATTACATTCTCAAAATTATATTCAAACGTATAGACTTGCTTGCCCAGCACATACTCTTCCGTACCAGTAGAAACTTTGTACTCGCTAGAAGTCTCCTCGATGTCATAAATCGGCTCTGGTTGGCCATTTCTAGTGATTTTGATATCCCTCTCCGTGAGAGATGGTAGAGTCAAATTCCTGCCGTTCTTGTTCATAAACGGGATTCGTCTATAAATGCCCTTGTTTTGCTCATATTCTGGAAAGACCGCTGTAAGCGTCTCCTTTACCTTCATGTGGGCGACGCCGTCTGCATCCTTAGATAAATAGTAGTCGGCAGCAAATCCATCAAAATAAAAATCGTTTACATTTTTTGCAAAAGCCTGCGGCGCCAAAACCCCAGCACCAAAAATCGCTACTAATATCGCTAATATTTTGTAAATCTTTCGCACCTTCATTTATTTAATTTTAATACTAGAAATCGCATCTTTCAAGACGTTGATAGATTTTTGTAGCTCCAGCCCCTCGCGCTCGGAAATCTTGAGGTCTAGCCGACGAATTACACCAGCGCGCCCCACCACAGACGGAAAACCAAACGATGTACCAGAATAATTATCGTAGGACGATACCGGCATCACTCTCATTTCATCATTCAGTATTGAATTGAGAATTTGCACCACGCAAACCGCAATCCCATAGTAAGTCGCACCTTTCTTTTCAATGATGCCGTAAGCCTCGTTCCGCACATAGTCCGAAATCCCTTCTAATACATCGCGTGGCAACATCTCTTCAATTCTTTGCCCGCCCATGTCAGCTAGCGACCAAAGCGTAACCTCAGAATCCCCATGTTCACCAATCTGGTAAGCATGCACGGACTTAGAATTCACATTCAGATAGCTCGCGATTCTCTGGCGAAGCCGCGCCGAATCCAGCACTGTACCAGAACCAATCACCTTCTCAGCCGGGAGGCCAGAGAATTTGTATGCAAAATACGTCAAAACATCCATTGGGTTCGTCACGATGAGGAGAATCCCGTCAAACCCGCTCTCCATTATCTGGTCTATCATACCCTTCAGAATATTCACATTCTTCTTGAGCAAATGAAGTCTGGTCTCACCTGGCTTCTGCGCCGCACCAGCCGCAATTACCACTACGTCGCAATCTTTGGCGTCTTTATAAGTGCCATTTCTTACTTTTACGTAGCTAGGTGCTACCGCCAACGCATCGCGAAGGTCCATCGCTTCGCCCTCAGCGTCTTTTGCCAAAATATCAGTCAAAATAATTTCATTCACTGCGGTACGTTGATTCATGATAGCAAACGCGATACTTGCGCCCACGTTACCCGTCCCAACAATCATGATCTTGTTGTTATCCATAAGCATATTATATCACAAAACTACATCAAACTTTCAAAATATAGTTTTAGCTCTT
>JAEEGL013317009.1_pt1 | contig 17768 bp, 20 predicted proteins | sample 9134231 | NCBI WGS metagenome assembly JAEEGL01 (sample SAMN16246548, study PRJNA631951) | gut metagenome | biome: gut microbiome; feature: rumen; material: fiber-attached | host: Bos | place: Iran: Karaj | collected 2018-10 | reverse complement strand
GTGGTCAAACGCGGCAGACTGTAAATCTGTTCCTTCGGGTTCCATGGTTCAAATCCATGTCCCTCCACCACTTTGTTTTGGTTAGAGTGTAAATATATTGCCTCGTAGCCAAGCGGTAAGGCACCACACTTTGACTGTGGCATTCGCTAGTTCGAGTCTAGCCGAGGCAACCACTAATATGATCCTTTAGCTCAGCCGGTAGAGCATTTGACTTTTAATCAAAGGGTCATGCGTTCGAATCGCATACGGGTCACCAGTTGATAATTAAGTAAGCAATGCTTACTTTTTTATTTTTTTAAAAAAGACTATTCGATGATATTTCGATATAGTCTTATTTCTTTTTTTATTTTATATCTATCTATAAGTTTGTTTTTTGGTAACAGTTCTAAATATATATTTAGTTTTTTCAATTCTTCACCATAATACTTTTTAAATACTTCATCATGTTTCATTAATAATATTGGGCCAAAATATAATTTTTTCTTGCTATAATGTTCTTTGCCTTTAATAAATTTAATTATAACATATATTTTTTTATTATCTTCAATCATTAATTCATCAGCAATTTTATAATTCAATTTTGTTATTTCCTTTCTTAAAAAACTTAACTTCGTATTGCTTTGAATAATAATTGTAGTTATATTTTTCAATTTTGACTGATTATTTTTCAAAATACCATTAACTGTATGTGCCCCCACACCAGATATAATAATTGTGTTTATATCATCTTTATTATTTAGAGGCTCTAAGCCATTGCCTAATCTTGTTTCGATGAATTTATCTAATTTTGCATTTTTAATATTCTCTTTAGCATTAGTTAGAGCATTTTTATTAATATCGGTAGCAATTATTTTGTTTGCTATTTTTTTTTGATACATATAAATATCTAATAATGCATGATCGCATCCAATGTCAATAACTTTTGAATTAATAGGAACAAGACTAGAAATAGCTTCTAGTCTTTTAGATATTTTAATCATTCAAGAAATCCTTTAATTTTCTACTTCTAGATGGATGACGTAATTTTCTTAATGCTTTTGCTTCAATTTGTCTAATTCTTTCACGTGTTACACCAAACATTTGACCAACTTCTTCAAGTGTTTTGCTACTTCCATCATCTAAACCAAATCTTAATCTTAATACTTGTTCTTCTCTTTCAGTTAATGTTAGTAAAACATCAGATATTTCATCTTTTAATAATTCATGAACAGTATATTCTTCTGGGGACATTGTTCTTTCATCTTTAACGAAATCGCCAAGATGCGAATCATCTTCTTCACCAATTGGAGTCTCTAACGATACCGGTTCTTGAGCAATTTTAATAACTTCCCTTACTTTTTCAAGAGATAAATGCATTTTTTTTGCGAGTTCTTCTTCTGTTGGCTCACGATTTAATTCTAGTGTTAATTGTCTTTGAAAACGCGATAATCTATTAATCGTCTCTACCATATGAACTGGAACACGAATGGTTCTTGCTTGATCGGCTATTGCTCTTGTTATAGCTTGTCTAATCCACCAAGTTGCGTATGTTGAAAACTTATAGCCTTTACCAGCATCAAACTTTTCGACAGCCTTCATTAAACCTATATTACCTTCTTGAATAAGATCTAAGAATAACATTCCACGTCCAACATATCTTTTAGCGATTGAAACGACAAGTCTCAAATTTGATTCAGCTAATTTATTTTTTGCTTCCTCATCCCCTGCTACAATTCTAGCTGATAATTCCATTTCTTCATCAAGAGTTAACAAACTTATTTTACCAATTTCTTTTAGATACATTCTTACTGGATCGTTGATTGTTAATTCTTTTGCCAAATCACTATCATCTAAAATATTTTCAATTCCACCATCATCTTCACCATCATCTTCACCTGATAATTCTTCATCTGTCACTACTTGTATGTTTGCTTCCATCAAACTATTATACAAATCATCTAGTGAATCACTATCTAAATCTAGTCCTTTTAGAGCTGTTGCTAATTGTTCATATGTTATATATCCTGCTTCCTCACCTTGTGCAATTAGTTCTTTTTTTCTCTCTTCATATGTTTTTATTTCTTCAATCATTGTTTCACTCCCTTTAATGATAAAATCTCGCTTAGTATTTTAGCCTGTTTAATTGGATCTTTTTCCTCTTTTAATTTTTCACGCAATTCTTTTTCTTTTCTTCTAATTGGGTAATCATTAACTACTTTTATATAATCATCAATTTCAATTTCTTGATACTTATCACTTACTTGCATATTAATAATTTCATTAAATAGTTTTAATTCTTCTTCACTACTAGCGATATAACTAATAAAATCTGCTAATTTTATAGTGCCAAATTTATGATAATAGTAAATAATTTGATTAGCTAAATCCCTAATTTCACTATTTGGAAAGAAAGATATTTCTTTTTCTACTTTATCAATTATTTTTTCATCTTTTAGCATATAGAATAACAAATGACGAGAAGCTACTTCTTGTTGTGATATTTTTTTTGTTTGGTTGATTCTTTTTTCTTCATTTTTTGCAGTTTTAACACCTTTTAATTTTTTATACTTGTCTTTCAAAACATCATAACTTATATTATATTCGGTTGATAATTTTTTAATTGTTAGTTCTATTAATACCTCATCATCAATTATTAGTAAATCTGTTAACGATTCATTAATAAATTTTGTAATATCTTCAATATCAGTTAAGTTTTTACTATTCTTATGCAATTCTATGAGAAATTCAATTGAACTCTCTGGATTATTAATTTTATTTTTAAACTTGTCTACTCCATATTTTAAAATATATTCATCTGGATCAAGTTCTTCTTCTAATCTAACTATTTTTGGTACAACATCAAGTTCTTTAAAAATATTAATTGCTTTAGTTGTTGCTTCTTCACCAGCACTATCTCCATCAAAACACAATATAATATTATTTGCTGCTTTTTTTAGCAATGTAGCATTTTGTTTTGTTAAAGCTGTTCCCATCGTGGCAATACAATTAATGATTCCTACGGTACTGGCCCTAATGACATCCATAAATCCTTCCATTACAATAATTGACTCATTCTTTTTAAGTATGTCTTTTGCATTATGATAATTATAGAGAATTGTTCCTTTTTTAAATATTGTTGTTTCTTTAGTATTCACATACTTACTTGAATCATTTGTATTATAAATGCGCCCTGAAAATGCGACAATGTTTCCTTCTAAATCAAATAGTGGAAACATTATACGATTAATAAATATATCAGTACCATTTTCATTACTTATACCCAAGTCAATTAATTGATTTAATTTTTTCCCTTTGCCCAACAAGTAATCAGTCAAAGATGATTTAGATACGGATAAGCCTATTTTAAATTTTTTGATAGTTTCTTTATCAATCTGTCTTTTTGCAAGATATTTTAATGCATTTTTGCCAAGAACACTGTTTAGATTGTTTTGATAAAACTTACATGCCAAATCATATATTTCATATGCTTCCGAATTCTTGTTTTTGATGATTTTAGCAGTACCAAGATTATAGCCAACTTGATTACCTAATAGTCTTACAGCATCATAGAAATCAATTTTTTCATAATCTTTGACAAAAGTAAAAACATTGCCCGTAGCGCCACAAGAAAAGCATGTAAAAATTTGTTTCTCTTTTGAAACGCTCATACTTGGTGAATGATCATCATGAAACGGACACACACCAAAATAGTTCTTTCCTTTTTGAGTCAGGGGAACATATTTAGAAATAACTTCTACAATATCAACTTTATTTCTAATTTCATTTATCATTTCGTTTGTGATATTCATTTTTTCCCCTCCAATAATGATATTCCAAAAAAAATTGCAAATTACTTTTATTTTTGTTAACTTTTAGTTAATTTGACGCAAATTTGACACTTTTTATTCAATTAGCATTGCATCACCAAATGAGAAAAAGCGATATTTATTCTTAACGGCTTCTTCATAGGCATTTAAAATAATTTCTTTTGTAGCAAATGCTGATACCAACATAATTAAAGTCGATTTGGGAAGATGAAAATTGGTTATTTGGGCATCAATGGCCTTAAATTGATATCCAGGATAAATAAAAATATCTGTCCATCCTGATGTTTCTCTAAATTGATCATATTTAGTCATTATTGTTTCTAGTGTTCTAGTTGTTGTTGTTCCAACAGCAACAATCTTTCTTCCCTCTTTTTTTGCTTTATTCAATTCTTTAGCTACTAGAGGTGACATTTGATAGAACTCGCTATGCATCTTATGTGTTGTCACATCTTCGACATTAACAGGTCTAAATGTACCAAGACCAACATGTAATGTTATATAGCAAATAATTATTCCTTTATCTTTAATTCTTTGCAATAATTCTTTAGTAAAATGTAATCCAGCAGTTGGTGCTGCGGCCGAACCAATATTTTTTGCATATATAGTTTGATATCTATTTTTATCACTTAGTTTTTCTTTAATGTATGGTGGTAATGGCATACTTCCTAGTTTGTCTAATATTTCATAGAATATGCCATCATATGTAAAAGAGACTTCTCTTATACCTTCATCACCTATGCCTGTACATGTAGCTTTTAATATGCCTTTACCAAATGATATTGTTGTACCAATTTTTACTCTTTTCGCTGGTTTTACTAATACTTCCCAATTATCTTTCGCTATGTTTTTTAATAATAAGAATTCAATGATAGCGCCAGTATCTGTTTTTTCACCAATTATTCTAGCAGGCATTACTTTGGTATCATTCAATACAAGGACATCCCCTTCATTTAAATAATTGATAATATTATAAAAATAGTCATGTTTTATCTTTCCTGTTTTACGATTTAAAACCATTAACCTAGAATCATCTCTCTTGGCTAATGGCGTTTGTGCAATTAATTCTTCTGGTAATTCATAATTAAAATCATCTGTTTTCACACTACCACTCCCAAACTGCATTATATTATAACATAATTTTAAATAAATGGTTAACTTTTTATACAAATAATAAAAAACATGATTTTTGTCATGTTTTTAATCATTTGTTTTGTCACCATTACCATTTATAGGAATAACTTCACCAAGATATGTTGATTCATCATTAAATATGCATTTAAAGAAATCTTTAATTCTAGCAGCAAATTCTCTTATATTTCTTTTTGTTTGACCAAGGTATCTTCTTTTTGTGGCTGATACCCCTGTCGCTTTCATATTAATATTTTTGGCAATATATAACGCTCTATTTAAGTGATACTTTTGAGTTACTATTATTGCTTTATTTACTTTGAATATTTTTCTAGCGCGATAAATACTGTCGTATGTAGAAATGCCAGCATGATCCATAAAAATATCAGATGAAGGAATACCATTATCTTTTAGATAATTCTTCATAACATTTACTTCATCATAATCTGTATATTCATGGTCACCACTAACAATTATTTTTGGTGCCACTCCTTTATTATATAGTTCTATAGCTGTTGACAACCTATCTTCAAGCATAGGGCTTGGTTGTCGATTTTTTATGCCGGCACCCAAGACAATAATACAGTCATAATCTTTATCCTTTATTTGATTTATTTTGACTATTTTTTTATGAGTAATTATTACTATATATGAGTTAATAACAATTAGTATTAAAAATATTGTTAATATTATTCTTATTATCCATTTCATATTCTTACCTCTACTAAAAGTATATCAAAAAAGAGAAAAAAACACAAACTCTTGTGTTTTTCCTATCACTTGTGACATTTAATTATATGATTACTATTAACTATTATTAACAATACCGGTTAATGTTTCGGTACTTGCAACAATATATCCTCTAAATGAGCCATTAGCAACACTATTTCCTGTTAGATTTCCATCTATCCAAAAATATATTTTATACTGTCCAACAGTTGTAGATAATGTTTCATTACTTAAAATCTGAATTTGATTACTTGCTGGTATTGAAGAAAAGTCTCCATATGATAATCGTGTTTCAGTATTTCCTGTTACTTTATATACTTCCCACTTAAATCCAGCAATTTTTAGTTCATCGCTGATTGAATCGACATTGATAAATAAGTTCCCTTTAACGGCAACATCGACTCCACTACCAAGGCCAAATTCAACGGTTGTACTGCAACCGCCTTCTTTTGAAGCAACAACATTCATTGTACAATTGGATGAATCAATATTTGTTCCTCCGCGATAAACAATTTCATATTTTTTTGAACTAGTTGAAACATTTTTATTACTGCCTGTTGCTACCAAAGAATAATACGCATATGTACTACCAATGATGGCAACTGCAATTGCTAATACGGTAATAATAATTGTATATGTTACTTCTTTTCTCATTTATATCCTCTTTCTATTTTTTAATTGCACTATTAACGTTAATTTTTGCACTAAATCCTTTATTCATCAATTCATTTTGGTTAGTCTCATCTTCACTTAACCAAATGTATAGTTCATATGAGTATGTTGTTGGAAAAGATGTTGTTATAAGTTTAGTCATTGGCATAATCTTTAGCGCCGTCGCATTACCTAAATTACTAAAGTCACCACTACTTACTAAAATACCATCTTGTAATAATTCATATTTATAGTTTGCTGTTTTTAATTCATTGGCCATAACAATGTCTTTTAACGATATTTCAACTGCTGCATCGTAATTTTTAAGATTTTCTCCAACTGTTATTGTAAAACCATTCTTATTAGCATAATTGTATCTATCTTCGTCTTTTATTGGCATAATTGTTTTTGAATAAACATACTCTGTTTGAGCAAAGATAACTGTTGGTTTTTCCGCAATGGTCTTGCCGCTTGCAGAACTTTCTGCATTTTTATATGCATACCAGGCATAACTTGAACTAAAAATTACTCCAATAAATGCAATTATGGTGATACTTAAAACAATTATTGTACTTTTAAATTTCATAATATCACCTTTCTCTATACTTTCCTATCATAATCATACCATATTTTTTTTGTTATTTCAATGTTTATTATCATAAAATGAAAAAGAGTGTCTACTCTTTTACATTTTTGTTAAGGTTCTTACCATTTGATATGAATAACCCATTTCATTATCATACCAAGCAACAATGTGAATTAGTTGTTTGCCATCTACTTCAACAACACTTGTTAGATTGGCATCGACTGTGGCGCCACAATCTGATGATATGATATCTGATGAAACAATTGGATCTTCAGTATAATGAAGTGTTTCATTACTATGTTGCTTGAAGGCACTGTTTATTTCTTCTTTTGTAACTTTTTTATTTAATTCAACTACTAAATCGATAAGTGAACCATCTGATACAGGAACTCTTATAGCGGTGCCTAACAATTTTCCTTCTAAATTAGGTAATACTTTGCCAATAGCACTTGCTGCTCCAGTTGAGGTTGGTACCATATTCATTGCACATGCTCTTCCTCTTCGTTCATATATACCCTTTTTATGTGCAACATCCAACGTTACTTGGTCGTTAGTATATGCATGAATTGTGGTCATATTTCCTTTAACAATTCCAAAGTTATCATCTAATACCTTTAATACTGGTGCTAAGCAATTTGTTGTACAGGAAGCAGCTGAAACAATTATATCACCGGGTGTCAAAATATTATGATTAACATTGTAAACTACTGTCTTCATTTCTCCTTTTCCAGGTGCAGAAATAAGTACTTTCTTGGCTCCAGCTTCAATATGTTTCATTGCGCCATCGTAGCTTGTAAATTTACCTGTGCACTCTAAAACAACATCAATGCCAAGCTTTCCCCAAGGTAAATTATTTGGTTCCATTTCCTTATATACATATATTCTCTTATTATTAACATAAATCGATTCGTTATCAAATGTTATTTTCTTATTATATCTTCCATGATTAGTATCATATTTTAATAAATATGCTAATTCTTCTGGAGTAGATAAGTCGTTTACAGCGACAACTTCTAAGTCATCCATTTCTTCGATTATTCTAAATACTAATCTTCCAATTCTACCAAATCCATTAATTGCTATTTTTTTCATTTCTTCTCCCTTACTTAATTAAATAGTCCCCTTCTTTTATTAATTCTTCAATATTGCCATTTTCAAATCCAACTAATGCGCCAACAATTAAGTCAATATTTTCTTCAGAATTGTTTGTAATTTTGATTGTTATTGTTTTTGATTCTTTTGTTCTAATGATATCTTCAAGTAGATCTGGCGATTCAGCAGCTAAATTTATTGTAACATTATCTGGTAATTTGCTTGGTGATATTAAATGATAATAAGTACCATATTTTACGACTGTATCGTAATTATTTTTTAATGTTACATCAACAAATTTAGTTTCATGCGGAGCAACAACAACTTGATTCTCTGATGATTGCCTCATTGAATAAATAAAGTTGTAATCAGCAGTAGAATCATCTAATTTAGTGGCTTCTTCATCGTAAGCAAATGTTGAATATAGTGAAACAATACCAACTGAAACAAGCATCATAAATAAAATTACAAAAACAGATTTTTTACTCATAAATTATCTTTCCTTTCTATGTTAATATATAGTTAATAATATCTGTAAATGTTAGTCCCCAAACGTATAAAATTATAGCTGACATACTTAAAAATGGTCCAAACGGTATAATATTATCTTTCTTTTTTACTAGTAGATATAAAGCTATTGGAAAAGCAATAAAAGTTGCAAAGAAAATATTACATACAGCCATTGGATAGCCAATTACTAAGCCTACCATGAACATCAGTTTAATATCGCCACCACCAAGTGATTCTTGTTTAAAGGCAACATCACCAATTTTTTTAATAACAAGCATAGTTACAAATGCTCCAATGCCTGCTAAAACTCTTGTGGCCGTTTCATAAAGGCCAACATCTATCATATCAATTATTATTATACTGAAAACGGCAAATATTAATACTTCATCTAAAATAATCATATATTCAATATCACTAATAATTATGATTATTAAACTTGAAACAAATATTAAGGCGCTTAATAATTCAAGTTTTAAGCCAAATACATGGAAGCAAACGGCAAAAAGAATACCTGTACATACTTCAATTAATAAATAGCTTATGCTTAATTTTGACTTACACTCTAAACATTTACCGCCTTGCATTATATATGACACAATAGGTATTAATTCATACCACCTAAGTTTATGGTTACATTTTTCACAATGAGAAGCTGGCGTAATTATCGATTGATTTTTAGATAATCTAGTTGCCAAAACATGGTAAAAAGATCCCATAACACTTCCAAGTATGAAAAAGATAATTAAATATAACTTCTCCATAGTATCTCCTTATATTATTGTTTTATATATATCAAACATTGGAACAACTACCGCTAATAGAATTACACCGACAAGTAATGCTAATAAAACAATCATTATGGGTTCAATTAAACTTTTTAATCTAGTAACAATATTTGTTTGTTCTTCTTGATAAAATATAGCAACATGTTCCATCATTTCACCAAGCTTACCAGTTTTTTCACCAGTTACTAACATCTCATAAGCAGTTTCTGGAAATGCCCAATGATCTTTGAAGGCTACAGACACACCATTCCCTTTGCTAAGATTAATAATAGCATTATTAATAATATCTTTGTATATTTCGTTTTCAGTTATTTTACTCAAAATATCCATACTATCAGTAATAAAAACGTCGTGTTTTATTAGTGCAGAAAAAGTGCTTGTAAATGTTACTAATTGATTATACTTTATAATATCTTTAACTACAGGTATATGCATCACAAAATATTGCATAGCATATTTAAATTTTTGTGATGATTTATATAGTAATGCTATTATCGATATTATGGCTATAATACCTAATAATATGAAATACCAATTATTAGTTACAAAATTACTAATATTGATAATGTTTAGCGTTATTTGTGGTAGTTTTGATCCAGTTGATTCATACATAGATGTAAATTGTGGTACTACATATGTAATAACGAATGTTAATACAGCTATTGCAAAAATCATCAAAACAGAAGGATACGTCATAGCATTAATTATTTGTTTACGATTACTATCTTGTCTTTTATAATATGCAGCCATATCATCAAGAACACCTGTTAAATCTCCAGTCATTTCAGATGTTTTTAACATATTGATAAGCATTTTAGGAAACACTTTTCCTTGCTTCTCAAGGCAATCACTAAATGTTACTCCTCTACTTAGTTCAAATACTATACGACGATATAGCATTTTAATATTATTACTTTTAGCTTGCCTACTTAATATTTCCATTGAATCAAGTAATGGAATTCCAGATTTTATATATGTAGATAATTGCATTAGAAAAAAATTTAAATCTTTTGCAGACATTTTTGTATTAATTGTTGGTGAAAACAGACCTATACTGGATAATTTGTCCTCATCGATTGAAACTATTTGATAGCCTTTGTTCAGTAAAAAGGCTTCAACATCTGTTTTGTTTTCAGCATCAAAGTAACTTTCAACAATCTTGCCATCTGCTTGTTTAACCTTATATTTATATCTATGCATTTTTACATTATCTTTTGTTTTATTTTGATTCGCTTTGATATTAGTTTGTGGTTTATTTATTGGTTGTTGTGTATTAGTTACTGGAGTGCCATATGCAGCATTTATAGCAGATTGATTATATGCATTATTATTTTGTAAATTGTTTGATTGATTATTGTTCACACTGCCACCACCTTATTATTCATATATTTATAATAATATTGTATCATAAATGTTAGATTTTTTAAACCTTTTTTAAATATTTACATATATTATTTTAGAAAGGAATATATTTATGAATCCTGGAAGATATTTTATGCCTAATATGGCAATAAATCAGACAATGTTGAGAAATGGTTATGGATTATCGCGAAGTGGCGGTTTTTTAGGTAGAATGATTGCTGGATTTCGTTCTTATGATTGGGGAAAATTGTTAACTGGTACAAGCAAAACATTAAATGTCGTAAATCAGACTATTCCACTTGTTAAGCAGGCAAAACCCATGATTAGTAATGTTAAAAGTATGATAAAAATAGCGCGCGCATTTGGTAAAGAAACCGATAATAAGGAAATAATGCATATAATTAATAATAATGGTGAGCAAATTCAACAAAGTAAAAAAAATACTGATAATTATCCAAATTTCTTTATATAAAAAAGACATCATTACGATGTCTTTTGTTCAAGTTTACTTGTAGTGCTAAATGTTAATAACACTGTAGCATCTTGCATAGGATCGGTAACGGCACCAGATCCAGTATTTGTAAAGTTATATCCACTATCAAGCCATACATATAATTGATAGTACTTTGTATGGTTTGCGGTATTTGCTGGTACATCATATGTAATTGTTGTGCTTAGATTAGTTGCGCTTGTTCCAACATTTTCAAAAGTACCAGTAGTAAATGTAGCTGTGTTTGAAGAACCATTACAATAACTTGTAGCAAATGCTGTATCGCTTGCTGAAACTTGAGCAATAGCCCAATGAAGATGGCTTTTTTGAGCAGTTGTAAGTGTTCTGCCAGAAACTGGAGTTAATGTTGCACTTAATACAAAAGTAGTTGCCATAGTAGTTGTTGTATTATTGTTAGCAACAGCTGTTGCTCTACCAGTCAATGTATATCCATACCCTTCAGCAGTACTTGTCGCAGTGTAGCAAACTGGTGTTGGTGCTAATGTTTTTCCATTTACATTAGTTCCAGTTATTTTAAATGTTGGCGTTGAGATACTAAAATTAATTTCAGTATTTTCACTAGCGTTTGCACTATTACTTGACCAACTCCACCATGCATATGTACCACCAGCAGCAACGGCCGCAATCATAACAACGGCAATTACAGCTATAATAATACTTTTTGTGTTATTGGTTTTATTATTATTTTCCATATTTCCTCCTTATTATTAACTTAAGCCGGCAGCATTTTGAGATGCTTGGGCACTGATTGATCCAATGAAACTTTTACTTAAATCTTCATTAGCGATAGTTGCACTATTTAACCAAAAATAAATATTATAAGTTGTTGAAGAAACAGCGCCATTAACATTGAATGTTGATGTATCATCATAAAGATTGATGGCAGTATTTGAAAGTGCAGGGACTACACCACAGGCAACGACAGCCGAATTGTTACTACACGTTGCTGTTGTACCACTTATTGCTGTTACTAGGGCTGTATCTGGGCAAGGTCCTTTACATACAGCATAAACAACACTATTTGTAGTAATCGTATTTGTTGTAATATTAAGTTTTAGTCTAAATATACCTGCTTTAGGAGTATTTGCTCCTTTTGATGCAGTTACAGCAGCCCATCCATCACCAGCAGTTGTAGCATCTGCTGCACTAGTTATATTATCTTTAGTACTATTAGCTACAGTTAGTTGCTTAAATCCACCTATTGTATTGCTACCAGAATATGTGAACGTAAAGTTTTTGGATGTTGCATTATTAAATACCGTATTGTTGACCGTTGCATTTACTGATAACCAAGCATATGTAGCTCCAGCAATCAATGCAGCAAAAGCAACAACACCAATTATCGTTCCTATTAATTTCTTCGTATCCATATATTTCCTCCTATCTTAATCTAATTTTATCATATATCTAATTTGTTAACAATATATTTTAATATTTTTTACACTATTTTTTTTAATATAAAATGCTTGCAATCATTTGCACAATTATTTTTTAAGTATTGATTAACGTTTTTATAATTATTTATTTTATTTACCTTTTTATTTTTTTCATCATAAAAACCTTTTAATCTCAATTTACCATAAGCAATATCACCAACAATATAATCATAATCGTAAAAATAATCTGTATATCTTTCTGTAAATTCTTCCTGATTAAAAGCTTCTTTATAATTTTTAATTAATTCATATTTATGATTTTCTATTTCTATTTTCATAATTTTACCTCGTTCTTACTTTGTATAATCTTTTGAAAAAGCTGATGCAATTTGACGATATTTATAAATGTTTGATCCTGAATGCCATGTAATAAATCCACCTTCTAATCCTGCATCAACTAGTGCTTGAGCTTGATCACTAATTTTTGAAGCATTATAGACAACTGTCGGATTCCAATATGGGGTATCATATGCGGTTATCCACGTTCTAGCAATGGCTGGGGTGGGAATTTCTTTTTGTCTTGCTGCCGCTCCAGTAGCCCAATTATAAACTGTTCTATACGGGTTACTCCAAGTGTCAACATTTCTGCCAAAGTGATCCGTGTATGGCATCGAACTGATAGCATCAACTATATTAGAAATGGCTGGCCAATATTGACCATATGATGTTACATATTCACTTGAGCATTCGCCAAAAACATCAACTGATAAATATGCCCCTTCTTTATGAATTTGATCTAATGCATAGAAAAGGAAATTCTGTATTGCTTCTGCTTTTTCTTCATCATAAGTATTTCTAAAATTAGTACTACTACTTGTCGACATATTGTATGCTGATTCTGGAAATCTAACATAATCAAATTGAATTTCATTAAAGCCCATATCCTTAACTGCTGCTTTGGCTAATTCAACATTGTATTCCCATGCACCTCTACTATAGGCTGATGGCCATGTTTGCCATGATACATTCGAAGTAATACAATCTTCTTTATGATCTTTGCCATAATGTTCATCATTAAAGACCACTATTCTACCTATTGCATAAATACCTGCATCCTTTATTTTTTTTATAGCATTTTGATAATCACTAAAATCATTAATAGCTGTGTCGTAAGCGGTTTTTGAATAATCTTTAGCTATTTCTACAGGATAAGCTAGTGCTCCATCTTTAATATCAACTACCATAGCATTTACACCAGATGATTTAGCAATCTCTAAATAACTATCAATACCAGAAATTGTTCCAGCATTTAGATACATTGCTTTGGCAACTTTTAAAATGGGATTATCCTCAAATTCTACTCTTTCATATGGATAATAATCAAGGGTGCTTGCTTTGCCTCCATACAATTCATAACCATATCGACGGTCTTTATGAGTATCATAAACACCATTTTCATTGTAGTTAGCCTTTGCTTCTTCTTCGGTATCAACTAAATATTTTCGATATACCCAGCCTTCTTTTTCACCATTCTTTATTTTATACATATTAACTAAGCCATTATCATCCAAATAATCATAATCTAATATTTCTAATTTGTTACCTTTTTTAATGAATGAGGCTATTTTTGAATCTTCTTCATTTTTATATACAGTTACCGAAGTCCTAACGTATTTTTCTGTTTCAGTAACGACTTTATGTTCTTCTGTTGTAAGAGAATCTTCTTTAACATAAAACGAATTTTCTCCTTCAAATACTTCATAGTAATTTATTTCATCAATTGTTTTGATTTTATCATGCGAGATTACTTTTTTACCACGAGTTATTTTTGCTAATTCATCCATTTTTTTTGTCTCATCATTGTATGAATATGTTGTTACTTCATTTGTATTCGCGGCAATATAATACTCATTTGTTACTTTTTTGGCAAATAATTCTACCCCTTTTAGAGCGCCATAGCCAATTCCTATCAATATTAATAGTGCTATCAATAACCTACCAATTTTAAACTTTTTCCTTTTATGTTTTTTTATACGTTTTGCCATATTATCACCTATAATCAGTATAACATAGATATTGTTTTTTGGCTACTTTTTTCTGCCTTTTTAGAGAGTTTGTGATATAATTATATTAGGTGTTAAAATGAAACTAGTCCATAATAAAAAACAGATAACTTTATGTGAATGTAAATCATTCTTTTCTAGACTTAAAGGTTTTATGTTTACTAAGGAAATAAAACAAGCTTTACTTTTTAATCATTGTAATAGCATTCATACTTTTTTTATGATAACAAATATCGATGTAATATTGTGCGATAGAGGAAACAAAGTTTTATTCTTTTATAATAATTTAGGGAAGAATAAAATTATTTGGCCAAAGAAAAAAGTATTTAAAGTAATTGAATTGCCAGTTAATTACTTTGATATTAAAATTGGAGACTATATTAATATAGAAAAATAAAAACAGCAATGCTGTTTTTTTAATTTTTAATGATGTTTTTTAATTTTTTTATTACTTTCTTTTCAATCCTTGAAATATATGATTGGCTTATGCCAAGAAGAGTGGCAACATCTTTTTGTGTCATTTCTTTTTTTCTGTTCAAGCCATATCTAAGTTCTATTATTTGTTTATCTCTTGGTGTTAATTTAGATATTTCTTCCATCATAAGTTTTTTATTTAATTCATCATCTAAACCTTTGGTAACTAGATCTTTGTCAGTACCTAAAACATCTTCAAGATGTAATTCATTACCATCCGTATCATAGCTAAGGCTATCTTCAAAACTAACTTCAGTTTTCTTTCTTTTTGTTTTTCTTAGATACATCAATATTTCATTATCAATGCAACGAGAGGCATACGTAGCAAGTTTAATGTTTTTATCTAAGCGATATGTGCCAATTGCTTTAATTAAGCCAATTGTACCAATCGAAACTAAATCTTCTAGATCAGTACCGGTATTATCATATTTTTTTGCTAAGAAAACTACCAACCTTAAATTATGCTCAATTAGTTTATTCCTAGCATATTCATCATTGTTCATTGAAAGTTCAACATATTTATTTTCTTCTTCTTTTGATAGTGGTTCTGGTAAAATGTCTGCACTTCCCACAAAAAGTATATTTTGATATTTTATTAATATTTTATTTAAAATTGCTTTAATCATTTGATTATGTCCTTTCTAATAATTGTTTGTTTAATATGCCATCAGCTCCTTCAATTAATTGTTTATCAATAAGTCCTATTAAAACGTTTTTTCTATATCCTACTTTGTGAATATAGATTTTATCTGGTGAAATACATTTTATTAGCCCACTATCATTGATTGTATTATATGGAACTAAAATTATTTTTTTATTATTATAATTTATTATTTTTTTGTTCACTAAAATAATAGACTTATGATTATATGGATCTTTTAATAAGTTGCCAGTGTCTAAAAATGTATTGATAGTTATTTTAGGCTTGTCTTTAAAATATATGTCAACTAAATAATAATTAGAATAATTAGTTTTAATATTTTTAATGCACTTTACATATATATATGTAATTATTGGGGATATAATAATTAAAAAAAAGGTATTTAAACAATAACTATTTATTTGCGGTAAAAAAAAGGTATTTATTAAATAGAGACTTCCAGCGAAAAAGATACTTGTAAAATACATATAAATGATATTTTTGGCACTATAAATAATATCCTTATAATTAAAGGCAATTATTGACATAATAGTGGCAAAAATAAGATTAATACTGAATAAGTATATTTTGTTTTCAATTATAAAAAGAAAAATTAGTGGGATTGTTCCAATGACGGAAGATAAGAATACTTTTTTTGATTTCGTAATTCTATTTAATATAATTCCTACGGTTGTTATGATGACATAATTCATAAGTAAGTCTTCAATCACTAATAAATCAACATATACCATGTTTTCACCTTTTTGAATATAACACTATTTATTATTAAAATATGTCAAAAAAGAGTTAACTTGTGTTAACTCTTTATCTATTTAAACGTGAATCATTGATTCACGATACAATATATCTTATGCACTAAAGAAATAATTGTTTACTTTATTTAAGTATTTATTAGTAAAATATACTATGGATTATAATTGTTAATTGTTAATTTATTATTTTTAATCTTAAACATAATACTACCATTTTGATCTGTCCTATATATTTTTGAATCTTCTAGATTATTTAATACTTCTTTATTTAGATGTCCATATTTATTATTTTTGCCGACACTAATAACTCCATATTTAGGATTTATCTCATCAATAAATTCTTTACTACTGCTTGTCTTACTACCATGATGCCCTACTTTTAATACATCAATATCAGTTATAATATATTTACCTAATATATCTTTTTCTTTATCTACTCCTGCATCTCCCATAAATAAGAATTTATAACCATTTAATTTTGTATAGATAACATTACTATTATCATATTCATTATTATATTCTTTTGTCTGAAGAAAATATAATTTGTTATTATCGATGTTTAATTCTTTAATACAGGAATAATATTTAATCTTCTTTTTGTCTAACACTTTAATTAATTCTTTTTCTAAATCGTTAAACTCACCACAATTAAATATAACTTTTTCTACTTTAAAGTTTTCTACTTTAAAGTTTTCTACTAAATTAATAGCTTCTCCCATGTGATCGTAATCGCCATGTGATGACATACGTTTATGCATACGAATTTAGAAATTAAAAAAAGAACTATCAAACAGATAATTCTAACGTATATTACTTATAATCATATCACTATCCATAGGAACTTTAGAGATAAAGCTAAATAAAGTATTTGGCAAATCACTTATAGGTATTTCAATAATACCTGTAGCTCCAACACTATCTTGATTAACTTTATTAATTCCTGGTAAATTGTTTACCATATCAACATTACATATTTTTGGAATAAAGTATTCAATCCTAGCTGTTTGTAAATTTAAAGTTATTTCTATCGTTAGGGCATGTCCTCTATCTCTAACCATCATCAATAACTTTCTTCCATTAACAGCAACCATATCAGTCAATCCAACATCTAAATCATTGGGAAATAGTGCTAATAATTGTTCAAATGCAGGTACTTTAACCCCTCTTAACGATATTGGATATTTATAATCATTTTCCTTTTTATCAATCAATGGAATAGATTGCAAAATTTGTTCATTATTTAAAATAAACGAATGCATAAAATGTAATATTTCATTAATTG
>JAEEGL016633333.1_pt1 | contig 17769 bp, 10 predicted proteins | sample 9134231 | NCBI WGS metagenome assembly JAEEGL01 (sample SAMN16246548, study PRJNA631951) | gut metagenome | biome: gut microbiome; feature: rumen; material: fiber-attached | host: Bos | place: Iran: Karaj | collected 2018-10 | reverse complement strand
CACATCGTTCGATGCTCCCACAATCACAATACTCTTAGGATTTAATAGTTTCTGACTAATCATGATAGTATATGTTTTATTATTAATTTTTCGGATGAATTGCTTGCAAAGATACGGAATTTTTCGGATGAAAAAACACCTACAGATTGCGTAAATCAATAATTTTGAATAGGGATCTTAGGGGATTTCTTCGGCTGCTAACGCAGCTGAAGAAAAACAAGCGGTGCCTTCGACAGGCTCAGGCACCGCACGACGAAGTGCAAAACCACCACCGTCGTCATTCCGAGCACGCGCAGCGTGCGAAGGAATCCCAACAAATTACTGGTTGTTGTTTTGTGCCGCGTCTTTGACACGGAACCACAACGCTACCTCGTTTTTACCACTTTGAAGGTTTTCAGCGTTTGCTGGCCGGCGGTGACACGCAGGTAATAGGTGCCGGCCGCCAATGCCGACATATCAATGGTGGTTTGCGCACTAGCAACATCCACAGTTTGAATGTATTGGCCATTGGTATTGTACAATGCAACCCGTAGAGACGCAATGCTGTGCGTCTCTATACCATTAAAGGACAATATCAATTTATCCGTCGTTGGATTGGGATAGACCACGGCATCCAATGTGATGGAGGGGTAATTGTCCACACCGACGGTTTGTATTTCGTAAGGTTGCTGAACGCCCTCGGTGAGCGATGCGGCAGAGGCCTCGATGCTCTGCACGGCCACCTGCCCCACAGTATAACTTACGCTGCCGTTAGAGCCCTGAATATCTCCGCCTGTTGTAACCAAGCCGCTTTGTGCTGCGACAGTAAGGGTGGCACAAAAGAATATTGTTATGAAAATGGATTTCTTAAACATAATGAATTGATATTTAATTATTAATCTTTAAGGCAACGGACTGACAAACCATAAGCTTTGTTTTGTAAGAAGAATCGATTAATTGAACTTGAGTTATACTTAATAGTATAATCATATGCTTGGTTGGTATCATTCTGGGTAGCACTCCAAAAAGAAGCAAAAACACCAACAGTCGTACCATATGGGTAGTAGTAGCCATCAGGAAAGGCCGAAAAACCAGTAATATCATTACTTTCCTGGTTGCAGCCTACCGTAGCAATATCGCTATTATTATTCCAGCCAGTTGTTGAAGCCAACCCTTTAGCAATAAGACCGCGGACAGTCTTACCATAGTTGTAATTTGGTTGCATAATCAAATAATTGACTAATTTAATCCACTCCTGGTCGCTGGGCACATGCCACCCATTTGGACAAACACCCTGAACTCCACTGGGCACAGAAGTTGAAGAGAAACAACCACCCATCACTGCGGGCCAATTATACAGAAAACCATATGTACCGCCATAACAATATGGCGTTGTGGTAGATGAAGAACTGCCTGTAGATATAGCAGTTCCATCAGCATACCTGCTAGTTTTTAAATTCTCCTTCATCCAGCATTGCTCACCAATTTGCACAGTATTGTATATGTTACTATCCACATCCATTACGGTAGCGACGCCCTTACAGGGCTTGCCATCATTACCAATATCGCCTTGTCCAGAGCCACCACTTTCGCCAATTTGTTCTTTCAAACTATCTACTGTATTTTGCAACTTGGCTAATTGTGAAACCAATTGGCAATAAGAAAGATTGTCGCACTCCTTGTTGGAAATATAGCCTGCATCGTTTGTAAACGCACTCACTTCTGTGGGAACTTGCGGAATTTCAGGTTTGTTACTCAAATCATTATAATCACCGCTAAAAGCGTTGGTGGTGTTGCCAGCGTAGAGGGCGTAGGGTACGCTCAGCAGCTGTTGTGCGCCTACGAGCGTGTAGTTGCTACCGCCAGTAATGTCGGTTTCGGTTTTAAGGAAATAGGGACCATTGGCCCAATCAATGGCAGCCATATCACCACCGACAACGGAGCCTTCGCCAATGGTTAGGGTTAGCAAGCCGTTGGCATTGGTGCTCTGGCGGTGCGTTTCACAATACACGGCCACGCCTTCTGTGCTGTTTTTCAGTATGCTCACACGCACACCCACAGGCGCATTGCGCACCAGATTACCCGCAGCGTCACGAATCACGCCTTGGTATGAGAATTTCTGTGGAACTTGTGCCAACAATATTGTCGTTGCCACTAATAAAGCTAAGGTTGTAAGGATTCTTTTCATTTTAAGATTTAATTGTGTTTTGTGTTGTTCATTCAATATTTTACTATAAAAATTTTAATCGCGGAGACAACGGACTGAACGATAATAGGCCCTTTGATCTTTCCATTGTGTATGGTCTATAAAACATAAATTAAAAGAATATGGCACTCTTTGTGAGTCCTTCTCAAATGCTATCGTAGAACTCCAAAAACAGGCATCAAAACCACCAGACTCGTAGCTGTAAGTGGTGCCATTTTGGTACCTGCACCCAACTGGGAGAGCAGAAAAACCCACTGAATTATAACCAACAGCTTGATTAGCAATAAATAAATTCACATCTTCTGAAAGCAAAGCGTTTGCCATATTTAAATATGGGTATTTATTATGTAAATAGTTTGAAAGTTGAATCCATTCTTGTTTACTTGGCACATGCCAACCAATAGGACAAACGCCTTGTACACCGCTTGGAATACTATCAGAAGAACAATCTCTTGTTGCAGCATACCAATTGTATAATAAACCACCATTTCTTATTTTATAATTTGGAGAGCAATAATATAAACCAGCACCACTATCCAATTTTTTCGTTATAGAAATTCCATCGGCGTACATCGTCGTCCTCAAATTCTCTTTCATCCAACATTGCTCACCAATTTGTACGGTATTATATGTATTACCATCTACATCTGTAACAGTTGGCGTGCCTGGACAAGGTTGAGCATCATTACCAACAGGTCCATGACCTGTGCCACCACCTTCCTGCACCTTTTCTTTTAAACTATCAACAGTGTTTTGCAATTTGGTTAATTGTGAAACCAATTGACAGTATGAAAGATTGTCGCACTCCTTGTTGGAAATATAGCCCGCATCGTTTGTAAAAGCACTCACATCTGTGGGTACTTGGGGAATCTCCGGCTTATTGCTCAAATCGTTGTAATCGCCGCTGAAAGCGTTGGTAGTACTGCCAGCGTAAAGGGCGTAGGGCACGCTCAGCAGTTGTTGGGCGCCTACCAGCGTGTAGTTGCTACCGCCTGTAATGTCGGTCTCAGTTTTAAGAAAATAGGGGCCATCGGCCCAATCAATAGCGGCCATCTCGCCTCCGACCACGGTGCCGTTGCCAATGGTTAGGGTTAGCAAGCCGTTGGCATTGGTGGTTTGTCGGTGCGTTTCACAATACACGGCCACGCCTTCTGTGCTGTTTTTCAGTATGCTCACACGCACACCCACAGGCGCATTGCGCACCAGATTTCCAGCAGCGTCACGGATTACGCCTTGGTATGAGAATTTCTGCGGAGCTTGGGCCAACAACATCGTCGTTGCCACTAATAAGGCTAATGTTATAAGGATTTTTTTCATCTTGGTATTTATTTATTAAGTTTCTCGTTATTCTTAATAATTTTTCTCTAATCATGAATACAACGAACAGAATGAGACGACGTCAATGCGACTATCGCCACATTTAAATCCGCATTGTTATAACTGAGTGAATATGCATACATCCCCGTTGTGTCCTTTTGAGTTATACTCCAAAAAGAGGCAGAGGCACCCGTGTCAGATCCTTGCCCCGTAGCTGAGCGATAAGCCGTTGGCAGAGCCGAAAAGCCACTAGTATTTGTACGGTCATCGTTACATCCGTGGGAATAATCATATGCCCAGTGTCCCACCTTCATAGACGCTGCGATGCTCTTTTTACCACATAAAAACCGTTCGTTCGAAACCAAATAATCTGATAATTGTTGCCATTCAACACGGCTGGGCATATGCCAACCATCAGGACAGACACTTTGTATTTTTACAGAATCATTGATAATTGGCGAATTATAAATTACTGAATTACCAGTATAAATTAAACCATTTGAAGCATTGTTGGCAGAACTTTCGTTAAAATAAAAGGCGCTTGGTTGTTGAACATCCATTATAACATTTCCATCTGCATAGTGTTCTGCTCGAAGATTTTCTTTCATCCAACACTGTTCCCCTATCTGCACGGTATAATACATATTCCCATCGTAATCGGTCACTTGCGGCACACCTGTACAAGGCCAAGAATCTTTTATGGTTTCTTTTGTGTCAAACTGTATTACCGCTCCATACGCTACACCTTCACTATTGGAAGCATAAGCTCTTACATAATATGTGCTATTAGGCAACAAATAACCCATCATACAGGTGTATTCGCCTAACGATTTGTTATCACTCATCACATATTCATCGGCCAAGGTCGGATTAGAATTTGTACTATAACATATGCCGCATTCTGTAATATGACTTCTTCCTAAAAACAATATTTCCGATTTTACAAATCTTGTTTGCGTGTCAATTTCGAGAGTATTCACCAACGGCAACAACAATTGCTCAATCTTAGCAGAATGAAGACTGTCACTACCATATCCACCACCTTCCTGCACTTTTTCTTTCAAACTATCAACCATATTTTGCAATTTGGTTAATTGTGAAACCAATTGGCAGTATGAAAGATTGTCGCACTCCTTGTTGGAAATATAGCCAGCATCGTTTGTAAACGCACTTACCTCTGTTGGCACTTCGGGAATCTCGGGTTTGTTACTCAAATCGTTGTAATCTCCGCTGAAAGCGTTGGTGGTGTTGCCAGCGTAGAGGGCGTAGGGTACGCTCAGCAGTTGCTGGGCACCTACTAACGTATAGTTGCTACCGCCTGTAATGTCGGTTTCTGTTTTAAGGAAATAGGGACCATCGGCCCAATCAATGGCGGCCATATCACCACCCACCACGGTACCGTCGCCAATGGTAAGGGTTAGCAAACCGTTGGCATTGGTGGTTTGTCGGTGCGTTTCGCAATAGACGGCCACGCCTTCTGTGCTGTTTTTCAGCAAGCTCACACGCACACCCACAGGCGCATTGCGCACCAGATTTCCAGCAGCATCACGTATCACGCCCTGGTATGAGAATTTTTGCGGGGCTTGGGCCAACAACATCATTGTTGCCACTAATAAGGCTAAGGTTGTAAGGATTTTTTTCATTTGGATTGGTTATTGATGTTAAATAAAATTTTGCATTATAGTTAAAGCGCATATTTTAATCGCGGAGGCAACGAACGGAATGGCCCCCAAGTTCGTCATAGTTAGTATAATTATAACCTACATCTGGCAGACTGTTAAAGATAAATATTACATATGCATCATACATGTCTTTATCATATTCTGTTGAACTCCAAAAACCAGCCGATTTGCCAAAAGACTTGTACCTTCCATCCATTCCTTCATAGTACCCCGTAGGAAGAGCTGAAAAACCTGTAGCATTATTACTACTCGGATTTGTGCCCACATCACACCCTGCATTACCACCTTCCCAATCCAATGTTGAAGCTAAGGATTGAGCAATATAGTTATTACCTCCTGAAACACAGAGATATTTATTTTGGCCGCTTACATAATCTGTTAATTGTCTCCATTCTGCTTCACTCGGCACATGCCACCCCGTGGGGCAAACACCTTGAACGCCGCTGGGGTTAGCACTGCTGGAAGATGCGTTGCGCATCACCGCCTTCCAGTTGTACAATAGACCATAGCTATCTTTGGTGGAAGAATCATTATTTGGATAATACCAATACGCTGCTGTACTGGAAGTAGAACTACCTCGATCTATACCCGTTCTATCGGCGTATTTGGTGGTACGCAAATTCTCCTTCATCCAACACTGGTTGCCAATTTGAACGGTATTGTATGTGTTGCCATCTACATCCTTTACAGTACCACATGCTTCTCCATCCGTATGTTCTTCGTTTTTGAGACAACGAACGGAAAAGCAATTGCTCGTAGGAGCTTCATTCTTATTCACTGTGGTTCCACTATAACTGAACCATCGATAATATACTTTATCTGTATTTAGGCTAGTTGTACTCCAAAAGTGGACTCTAGAACCGAAATTGCTGTAACCATCATGCCAACTACCAGCAGGGAATGCACAAAAACCCGTAACATTATTGGTATGAGACACATAACCCGGTGTTCCACTTACACTGCTCACTTCCCATCCTGATGAAGAAGCTAAGGCTTTTGTAATACTACTATTTTGGATATTACCTGTTTCTATTTGATATTCAACATAATTCAACAACTCTTGCCACTCGTTATCACTCGGAACGTGCCATCCAATAGGACAAATGCCCAACATCGCATCTGACCAAAAATACAAATACCCATAAGAAGCCACATTGCTTTCTTGACCATTTGGAGCAAAAATATTTTCAATATCTGTACCATCCGTATGTTTAGTAGTTCTCAAATTTTCTTTCATCCAACACTGTTCACCAATTTGTACAGTATTATAGGTATTGCCATCCACATCTGTTATTGTTGCCATTCCCTTACATGGTTTACCGTCATTATTATTTCCGCCTTGTCCTGAGCCACCTCCTTCGCCAATCTGCTCCTTCAAACTATCTATCTGCTGCTGCATTGCGTCCAATCGGGCGGCAAGGTTGGCCTCCGTCAAATATTTTGCGTCGTTCTCAAAAGCAGAAACTTTTGTCGGTTTGTTTAAAATTTCGGCTACGCCTTCGGTGGCTTTCCAGTCAGCATTTACTTGGGCGGCGGGAATCTCGGGCTTATTACTCAAATCGTTGTAATCGCCGCTAAAACCGTTGGTGGTGGTGCCGGCGTAGAGGGCGTAGGGCACGCTCAATAGCTGTTGGGCACCTACCAGCGTGTAGTTGCTACCGCCAGTAATGTCGGTCTCTGTTTTGAGAAAATAGGGACCATCGGCCCAATCAATGGCAGCCATATCGCCACCCACTACGGTGCCGTCACCAATGGTAAGGGTTAGCAGGCCGTTGGCATTGGTGCTCTGGCGGTGCGTTTCGCAATATACAGCCACACCGTCAGCACTGGCTTTCAGCAAGCTAACACGCACACCCACAGGCGCATTGCGCACCAAATTGCCCGCAGCGTCGCGTATCACGCCTTGGTAGGAGAATTTTTGCGGTACTTGCGCCAACAGAACCGTCGTTGCTACTAATAAAGCTAAAGTTGTAAGGATTTTTTTCATTTGGGTTTGTTATTGATGTTAATTAAAATTTGCATTATAGTTAAAGCGCGTATTCTAATTGCGAAGGCAACGAACGGAATATGCAAAGTAATTTGTATTAGAAAGAGTGTATCCCAATCCTGCAAAAGCGTTATCATAATATATAGTCATCTTGTAGTTACCACAATTATTTCGTACTGGCATAGATGCCGTCCAAAAATCGGTATAGTATCCATAATCAATATGATACCCATTATAAGCACCAGCAGGCAAAGCGGAAAAGCCACTAGCATTATTAGTTGAAAGATTATTGCCAACAGCAAAATCATTTGAGGTCGCTGCCCATGCGACCTTTGCTGATAATGATTTGCCAATACCACATGGTTCCGTTCCTAATGCATAGTGATTGTTACAATAATCTACTAATTCATCATATTCTATTTTTGAAGGAACATGCCAACCATCAGGACAAACTCCTTGAGGCCCTACTGGGTCTGTTTCTCCACAAGATGCACTTCGAGTAGTAGCAATACAATTATACAAATATCCATAAGTAGGTACAGTTGAAGTATCATTGTTAGGTATATATCTGTATGGTGTTGTTAAACTTGTATTGTTTCCAATATTTATATCTGTACCATCTGCATATTTCGTTGTACGAAGATTCTCCTTCATCCAACATTGGTTGCCAATTTGCACTGTATTGTATGTATTACCGTCAACATCCGTAAGCGTTGGCATGTCGGGGCAGGGCTGTCCTCCGTCTTGTTTCCCAGTATTCGTTTCATCGCGAAGACAGCGAACGGAACAATGATCGTACTTTTTATTGTAAGAAGGGTCGGAGCGGCTCATTATGGCACTCTGATAACCTAAAAAGCGTGCATAAGCATAATCTGAACCGTGTTCTGTAGCACTCCAAAATTTGGCATAGTAGTAAAAACTATTATTGCCTTCAGAATGGCCTGCGGGAACGGCTGAAAATCCTGTTGCATTATTACTGCTTAAATCGTTACCTATGGCACACGTATTGGTACTGCTTTCCCAGTAGGAGGTTGAAGCCATTGCTTTTGCTATATTTGTGCTATTCGAATTACACAAAAAGTCACTGGATGAGCTTACATAATCTGTTAATTGTGTCCACTCGGCATCGCTCGGAACATGCCAGCCTGTAGGACAAATACCTTGCACTCCACTGGGATTACTATTACTGCTTGATGAATAGTTCATTACAGCTTTCCAATTGTAAAGTAATCCAAATTCTGGTTTAGTAGTATAATAATTATTGGGATAATACCAACTAGCCATTGTGGTAGAAGCACCTGGTCCACGGATAGATGTTCCATCAGCAAACTTTGTGGTTTTCAAATTTTCTTTCATCCAACATTGCTCACCAATTTGTACAGTATTGTATGTATTGCCGTCTATATCAGTAACTGTAGGAGTGCCTGGACACGGTTGGGGTTGAGGTTTGGACAAGGTAGTAAAACTCACCTCTTCTCCATAAGTTGTACCATTACTGTTAGTTGCATAAGCCCGCACATAATATGTGGTGTTATAAATCAACCCTGTAATACTACTGGTAAAGTTTCCCAAGGCATTTCCATCTGTAGTATGGTTATCCTCAATAGTAGGATTATGCGATGTGCTCCAGCATACGCCACGAGCTGTAATGGTAGCATTCTCCGTAGAGGTGACACTGCCACCGCCAACTGCAGTAGTGGACGTTATATTGCTAACTTCTGTGGTTTTAACTTCTAACTGTCCGTAGTCATCGCGTTTTTCAAGCTTGAAGTTTTGAGCTTCAATAACATATGGAACTTCGCTAATCGTTTCCGTTTGCAAGTTGTCTATAGCATTCCAAAATGTTCCCTCTCCTTTTAAGGATATCGTTAAAGAGACAGGGTCGAAATAGGTGATTTCAATATTAGCCACCCCCATAGATTTGGGGCCATTACCCGCCCAATAATCAGCCATATTTTTAATAAGCTGACCGCTCATATTCAGATTAAAGGCCTTAGCATAATAGTACATCATAAACAAATGACTATCATTAGAGTTATTGTGCTGTCCCGTTTCGGCTGTTACCGTGAAATATAACATAGGAAATTGTGACGTTGGCTTTTCTGGTGCTACATTGACAAACAACATTTGAGTGCCATCGCCACTGGTTGTCACTCCGCATTCCGACCAACCAACATTCCATTGCTGCATATCGCCAAATGTAATTACAAAGTCACCGTCTGCCACTGCGACATCTGTAGTTGTAAATACAAATTCTTCGCCATAACTAATTCCAATTGAATTCTTTGCGTATGCCCTTACATAATAGGTTGTATTGGGGTCCAAATCCGTAATCGTACTTGTAAATATGCCTATGCTATTGCCATCTGTAGTATAACCATGATCCGACTTGGCTACATCTTTACTATCTCTATACACCATGACAAAGGTATGTATGTCATTCCCCACATCAAATGTCCAGCTTATTTTGAGTTGTTTCCCAGTTAATTCTATAATCTTGCAATTCTCAAGTTCTTCATCTAATGCATTACCTGTGGCATCATACAAAAAAGGTAATTGCATATAAAGAATTTGAGGATCTTCTTGGTTATCAAAATACCAGCGAGCTGAAACAACATCATCTTGCAGACCTTCTCCTTCCGCACACTTGATATTGGTTTCAATACGCTCTCTTCCACCAGATTCGAAATACAGAATATCATCTTGTTCACAGGAGTAAAGGTAATCCATCAAGTCTGAAATAATGGCGCCGTTGGACATCTGTAAAGCAGGAGTAATGGATCCTTCTGCCAACTTCCAACCATGACTTGTCAAGAAAACAGTCTTATTTACGGTATTTTCTGATACTATTGGATGAGGATTTGTGCTCCAACATACACCACATGTTAATTCACTATAATCTCCACCTGAACTAATCACTTCACCTCCTGAAACAGCAGAGTTCCTTGTTATTTGGCTGACAGGCAAGGTTCTAACAATCGGACGACTCAAATTTTGGAAAGATAAAGTAATCAATTCCGAACTATATTGCTGTTGTTGAATTATTTCACTTCTATACTCAGTCCCTTCAATTTCTACAAATCCAATAAAAGCCATCTGGTCACCAAAATGAAAAGGACGGTGCGCCCATCCTTTCTCACCAGACTTCAATTCCCTATTAACCAATGAAGTTCTGTCTTCACCAATGTAATTGATTTGATTTTGCGCTGATGTACCATAATTAACTAATTTGATAGAAGATAAACTATTTCCACATTTGGCTGTGAGAATATAAGTTTGGACAGTTTGCAATTCCACTTGGAAAACATGAGCCCCTTTGTTCAAATATGCAGAATGAGATAAAACCTTTTGACCATTCATATCGGTCACTTCAATTGATGTTTGCCCGTTTTCTGCCTGAAGAATAGTAAAACGCGTACCTCCATCAAATGGATTGGGAACATTTTGTAGAACCTTAAATTCTGAAATGTCAGCAAAATCTTCAATATCGGTACTTCCCATATGCAAAACCGTATCGGGATAATAGATGATCTCCTGCCAATTCTGAGTTTGATCGGTAATAACCACTCGGTTGAGTTGCACATATTGATTGTTTGCATCTCTACCCGTAAATCTCAATGTGGTGACCTGCGAACGAACGGTCAAAGTCATTAAAAGCAGTCCTACAATCAACAAAAACAGCTTTTTCATCTGTCAAATTATTTTGATTTTCAATTATTTATATTGGTACGAGCGTACAAATGTCCTCACCACTTTCTTTCCATCAAGTTTAGAAAAAGTCACATTCATCACATCGCCATATATGGTTCCTTCCATAGCAACCATCCAATCAAAACCTTCGCCATGTGGAGCCAGTTCGTTAAAGACAATTTGGTCATCGGTTATTTTATATTTTCCGCACAAGAAATTATTATGCTCATCATCGACACGAACAATGTTGTCAGTAGATGAATAGTATTCGAAATATATAAATGTATTATCTTCGTATAGGTATAGGGCTTCCCATCCGGTGTACCAATGCGAATACGGCATATTAGAGTTGTTATGATTAACAATGCTTTCCTTACTACAGCTTGTTAGGACAAATGTCGTTGCCAATAAAGCAAAAAATAAAAGTTTTTTCATAAGAACTTAGTTTTAAGATTATTATTACTAATTAACACGCATTTTTATGATAGAGAAAAAAGCTCCTTCTTTTTAATGTGATACCCAACTAAAACCTTCACAATCATCTTCGATAGTTCTTAATTTTTGATTTTCTCACAAATAAACTGGGCTTTGTTATATTGTCAAGTTCATTCAACGCCATATATTCAATTTGTTCAATATTCGTTTCCGCATTAGGCATATTAGGGCCAAGTACAATCTCTTCTATTCTCAAGGGAAAGTTCTCAACAGAAAACTTTGCCATTTTATTAGGAATGTGACTCGATCTATCTAAAAACCATTCAATCTCTGGACGATATGCTTTTTCTTCACATTGATAACTATTGAAAACTAATCGAATTTCGTTCTCATCATCATAATCTGAAGATTTAAAGAAATATCTCCAAATATGCCATTTGCGGAGTATAAAATACCAATTCTTTGCAATGATGGTATTTTGCAGACATGCTAAAAAATCCAGTTCGGGATGAGTATTATCATTTTTATTCGCATAATTAACTCGAGCTAAAAACACATGGTCTTTGTCAATCTTATCTGAATCTACGCTATATTTGATACAAACGCCTTTTGAATCATCTCCGTATAATCTCCACATTACTAAATCATCTTCCTTTCCACATTCACAACATGAGAGTATAAAAACATCGTTTTTACGAGAATAATAAGTATCATTCTTAATATAAGAATCAAACCATGGCATTTTAGAGTCTGCATAAGTTCCTTCACTTGCATCATTCATGCTAATAGGACAACGCAGTATTTGTTTTTGTTCCTTTAATGTTTCAAATAATGAAGAAAAAGATGTGTAACGCCAGAAAAAATCACAATCCACCTTACCCAATAATGTCAACATAAATTGGTTTTCATCTTTCTCTGATAAAAAGATTTGCCCTAAAGAATATTTCAAATTATCACAACAAGACTTCAACAAATTTTTACATGCATTTTTTGTGTCAAAATCAGGTATTGAATCAAAAACATGCATTAATTTCTGTTCAACTTCTTGCTTGTTTGGATTGACCGTAATTGTTGCACATTGTTCACGAATTAAGGATATCAGATTATCAAGATTAGCACCAATATTTGTTTTATTTAAGCAACCTTTTTTATTCAAAAAAATATGTATATTGAGATTTTCATCAAATAAAAATCCAACTGGGATGTGTGTACGCTTAAGAGCTTTGAGTAAAAAAGATTCTTTCTCGCAGCAATCCTCGTTTATATAGACACCTATCGCAATCATTACAGAACGTTTGTAATCAACAACTATATCTACATCAATGTCGTCTATCGGAAATCCAGGATTCGGACAACTCAAAAAATCGGATCCTAATGCAGTCTCTATTCTCGTTGCAAGATCATTTATTATTTCCAATCTTTTTCTATAATCCATAAACATCATTTATTGCTTTTTTCATTATTTTGCCCGCTTTCATGCGGGTTGTTTTCCGTAATGCCCTGCGCTTCGCACTTGGCATTACGAACTAATCACGGAGACAACGTACAGAACAGCCTTTGTACGTGAAGGCGGAATATGAGCCTTTCATCTGACTATCGTATTTAAGAAAGAAGCCGCGGGCAGTGCCACTATACAACTCAGTAGCACTCCAATAATAGGCGCTACCGCCAAATGGGGTGTAGTTGTCACCGAAACCTCCAGCGGGAAGAGCCGAAAAGCCCGTAGCATTGTTTTCACTTTGAACATTACCCACTGCACAAGTCTTGGTTGAACTTTCCCAACCCATAGAGGAAGCGAGTGCCTTGGCTATGTATCCGACGCTAGGATTGCACCGATACTGGCATCGGCTGCTCACATAGTCGGTCAACTGGTTCCACTCATCAACACTCGGCACATGCCAACCCGTGGGGCAGATGCCCTGCACACCACTCGGATTGGTGTTGCTAGAAAAGGCTGTACCCATCACCGCTTTCCAGTTGTACAATAATCCGTAAGTAACCTTGTTGGATTCATTATTATCCGGATAGTACCAATAGGCAACATCGAATGAGGTTGTACTTCCTTGTGCAATCGAGGTTCCGTCGGCGTACTTGGTGGTTTTCAGGTTCTCTTTCATCCAACATTGTTCTCCGATTTGAACCGTGTTATAAGTATTTCCGTCACGGTCACTCACCGTAGCACCTGACATACATGCTTGGCCGTCTTTATTATATGTATTCAGCCTGATTGAACCACTATAAGTTGTTCCACCATCATTTGTACTATAGGCGCTGACATAAATGTCGGTATTGGCAGGTATGTTCTTCACTTCCGAAATAAAGGTTCCCGACCCCGAACCATCCGTTGTATGTTCGTCATCCAACGTGGGATCAGAAGATGTATTCCAGCAAATACCACGAGCAGTCACAGGATAGTTGTCATCAGACACCCAACATGTACAGGTAACATTAATAACACCTTCCCCAACACATCTGTCTATTATACTCACACTCGACAAAGGGCCAACAAGCGTTGTAAAACTTTTCTCCTCTCCGTAGCTTGTTCCATCGCTATTGGTGGCATACGCACGCACATAATAGGTGGTTTTGTGGTACAGCACCGACATAGCACTCGTAAAAGTTCCCCACCCAATACTATCGGCAGTATGGTCATCAGCAATAGTCGGATTGGGCTTTGTGCTCCAACATACGCCACGGGCAGTAACATGAGGTCCCATATCAATCACTGTGCCGCCGCATGTCGCCTTGTTGTATTGTATATCAGTCACATCTGCAGTTGTTACAATTGGCAATATTCTTTCTATTGTGAAAGATATGACATCTCCATAACCTTCTCCAACTGAATTAATAGCGTATGCTCTGGCATAATAAGTGTTTGGTCCTAAGTTATCTACCTCAACGCTAAAATCATCCAATTTAATACTATCGCTTGTCTTTACAAAATCATGAATTGTTGGATTGGGGTTCAAAGACCAACAAATGCCTATTTCTGTAATGGAATCACCTCCGTTAGATAATATTTTTCCAGATAGCAAAACAGAAGTATGAGACAAACTTAAAACCACGGTATCTGTTGTCACAAGAGGAAAATCCTTCAATGTGGTAAACTGATATTCATTTCCATAGGTTGTTCCCAGTCGATATGTTGCATAAGCTCTAACATAATAAGTGGTATTGGGTTGCAAATCCATCACATTGCTCGAAAAAGTACCACTACCACCACCTTCTACTGTGTATTTATCTTGTAATGTTGGATTCGGCGAGGTACTGAAACAAACACCCCGTGACAAAATCACCATATCACTTCTGTCAACAATTTTTCCTCCACAAGCCGCCGATGAAGACATTACGCTATCAACAGGGGTGGTTTGTACAATAGGGAATACAGAATAATCTGAAATTTCGTCTCTCAAACAACGCACAGCTGCGCCTGTATATTTTGCATAGCCAGATGTGGTGGTCACATAAGCACTACTACCCGTTAATTCCATTACATATGCAGTATGAGCGTTGCTTTCTGTTGAAGTCCAAAAGCGGGCTACTCCGCCTTGCCCTTTACAACGACTATGCTTGTATGTGATTTTTTGATATTGATTATCATAATGAGAAGTTGAATCCCAATCCACATATCCGACTGGCCTTGCTGTAAAATGTGTTGCATTGTTCAATTGCAAATCATTACCAATACTACATGTTGTTTCTGAATAACCCCAATCATTATTTGAGGCCAGCGCTTTACTTATTGAAACGGTACCAATATCACATCTATAATCATTATTACTACCCACATAATCAATTAATTGAACCCACTCTTGCTGACTTGGAATATGCCAGCCTATTGGACAAATTCCTTGAATCCCGCTCGGATTGTTTGCACTACTGCTACTTTTATTGACAGCTGCACACCAATTATACAGATTATCTGTATATTTTTGCGGATTTCCAGCATAAGTAGATTCGGTAAGATAAAAGAACTCATATGCAGAATAATGCTCCACAAAAGATGTAAACGTATTATCAACACCAACGCTCATGTGTGTTCCATTACTAAAAAACTCTGCTCTTATATTTTCTTGTAACCAGCATTGATTCCCTATTGAAACTGTTTTATATGCATTCCCCTCATAATCATTTACCGTTTCCGGTCCCAAACAAGATTGTTTGTCAACAGGAATACTTTTAGTAGTAAACATTATTTGCTCCCCATAAGAAATCCCCTTACTATTTTCAGCGAAAGCGCGCACATAATATGTTACACCTTCTGTTAAGTTTCTAATAGTATTAGAAAAGTTATTTTCGTTTTCATTATTATAAATTATCGATGCGTTTTCAATAGATGGGTTAGAATTCATATCCCAACAAAAACCTTTGCCCGTAATAGGAGAACCTCCATCATCCTCAACTTTTCCTTGAACTATCGCTGACTTATTCTCAATATTGTCTACTCCTATAGTTTTAACAAATGGCCTGGAAGACAAAACTCTAAAATTAATAACATCACCATAGGCAATTCCCACGCTATTCATTGCATATGCTCTTGCATAATACAAGGTATCAGTTAGCAAATCCGCCAATTCCACTTGAAAAACATCATTCTCCGAATCACTTGTTTTTCTCAAACTATTATATGTGGGATTATCGGATAATGCATAACAAATGCCCTTTTCCTCAATTTTCACCCCTCCATTATCGAGTATTGTGCCACCAACAACAGCCCGTCTATTATGTATTACTACCGGTGTGTCAGTTGTAACAACAGGTATTGTTAACGAACGTGTGGTAAAAGAAATTGGTTCCCCATATCCGATACCAACCTCATTAATAGCATATCCTCGCACGTAGTACGTTTCCCCTGATGACAAAGACTCCATTTTACACGTGAAAGTTTCATCATTATTGGTCGCAACGGAGTGAAAATCATTTATTGTCGGTAGCGGCGATGTTGCCCAACACACTCCTTGAGAAGTTATCTCTGCTCCTCCGTTACTTACAATAGCGACTGAACAATACGCAGAGTTATCAGTTATACTATCGACACTTTGTGTTTGAACTATAGGGATATAATGTTGTTCAACTGTACTAAAATTCAAAATATAAGTTTGGGAGCTTCCTTGTTGACGGACAATTCGTTCACTTTCATATTCTTGTCCATTTACAACAGCATATCCAACATATTCCATCATATCTCCAAAAATAAAAGGATTGTTTGTCTCTCCTTTTCCTGCTTTTAGTTCATATTTTAAGTTATTGTTGGAGGTCAGAAGATTTATCTGATTAGCAAACGTAAATCCAGTATTCACCATTTTTATTGATGCATGGTCCGAACCAGCTTTAACATTAAGCACATAAGTTGAGGGTGTTGACAGATACACTCTAAATGTGTGGGTTCCCCTTGACATCTGAGATTGAAGGCTCGTAATTGTTTTGCCATTTAAATCTACAACAGAAGCATATACCATTTCTTGTTCGGGTAACTGTAGGGAAAAATCAGTTACTCCATCAAAAGGGTTAGGAATATTTTGAGACAAAAGAAAAGTTGTTGGCTTATCATACTCATCTATCCCGATACAATTTTCCATTATTAAGATTGTGTCCGGATAAATTAGCGTTTCAGACCAACCTCGCGACAGATTTGTTACAACGACCCTATTTAGTTGTATATAGTTCTTATTGGCATCTTGCGCTGTAAATGTTAATGTAATGGTTTGTGAAAAAGATATTCCCCCTATTACAGCAATCAGTAAGAAAGTGAGGAAAATCCGTTTGATTTTGTTGTTCATAACACACACTCATTACCGGTGATTCCCCAACCGGTCATTTCATATAATAAATTAACAAAAGACACATAAAAAAAGCTCGGGAATCTGAATTCATCGCTCATCCCGCTTGTTCAGGCTCTCGCATCACCTTCCATCCGAGGATAAGCAATGCCGAAGCCCACGCTGTATATGCATTGAACCAAATCAATAACATAACCCAATGGGCATTGAACATTGCCTTACCGTGCGGATGGATGTTGAACTTGCGAGATTCGAACAAGCCGCAGATAAAACGTTGACTCAACGCCTTTTAATATGTCTGTTGCCCGCCTTTCGCCCGTTCGGACTTCGGAACGAACAACGAGGCAAAGATAATGAAAAATGTAGAATTAACAATTATTATGGAAATACCTTTCTTCGTCTGCACTATTGTGAACGCTGCGGCGCATTCCCCTATTGTTCCATTGCACATTCATCGCGGCGCCGCATTGAAATGCGTTAACGCATTTCACCAGGGGTATCGGCCGCAAGCGCCCTCAACCCCTGGCTACCAAACGGGAACCCCTAAAGGGGTTCTTGAATATCGAAAAATGTCTTATTTTTGTGCTTTAAATTTCAAAAAGATGATTATAGACAAACTATTTCAGAAAGTGGCCGACAACGGACATGTATGCGTCGGCTTGGATACCGACTACACCTACCTGCCGGCCGACT
>JAEEGL016451709.1_pt1 | contig 17769 bp, 12 predicted proteins | sample 9134231 | NCBI WGS metagenome assembly JAEEGL01 (sample SAMN16246548, study PRJNA631951) | gut metagenome | biome: gut microbiome; feature: rumen; material: fiber-attached | host: Bos | place: Iran: Karaj | collected 2018-10 | reverse complement strand
GCAGCGTGAAGGATCGTATCGCACTGGCGATGATCGAGGATGCTGAGGCAAAGGGCATCCTGAAGCCCGGCGCCACCATCAGCGAACCCACCAGCGGAAATACGGGCGTAGGACTGGCACTGGTATCTGCCGTCAAGGGTTACCATCTTATCCTTACCATGCCCGAAACCATGAGTATTGAGCGCCGTAATCTTGTGAAGGCCTATGGTGCTGAGGTTCGCCTCACCTCTGGAAAAGACGGTATGCCAGGTGCCATCCGCGCCGCCGAGGAGTTGCGTGACTCCATCCCTGGAGCAGTGATCCTGCAGCAGTTTGAAAACGCTGCCAACCCCGCCAAGCATTATGCCACCACGGGTCCAGAGATCTGGCGTGATACCGATGGACAGGTAGATATCTTTGTTGGCGGTGTAGGTACTGGTGGTACGATCTCGGGCACAGGTAAGTATCTGAAGGAGCAGAATCCTAACGTGAAGATCATCGCCGTAGAGCCGAAGTCGAGTGCCGTGCTGAACGGACAGCCCAGCGGTCCCCACAAGATTCAGGGTATCGGTGCAGGTTTTATTCCTAAGACCTACAACTCGGACGTGATTGATGAGGTGTTTGACGTAGAGAATGACGATGCCATCCGCACAGGCCGTGAGATAGCTCAGAGCGAAGGTCTGCTGGTAGGTATCTCTGCTGGTGCAGCCCTCTATGCTGCCATCCAGGTGGCCAAGCGCCCAGAGAACAAGGGTAAGAAGATCGTAGCCCTGCTGCCTGATACAGGTGAGCGCTACCTCTCTACCGTTCTTTATGCATTTGAAGATTACCCACTTTAAGTTTTTGCCGGACTGACTGGTAAGGTCAGTACAAAGCAGGCTCCCTTGGTATAGGTTTCATCCAGTGTAATACGACCGCCAAGGAGGCCTGCTAATTTTCTGCATAGCGTGAGTCCCATACCAAGGCCCTCGTTGAAGTCGTTGAGCTTGGTGAACTGCGTAAACACGTTCTCGTGCTGATCTGGGGCAATGCCAGGGCCTGTATCACTGACGATGAAGCTGACAGACTGCTGGTCGGCCTGGGTGCAACTGATGGTGATGCTTCCCGCTTGTGTGAACTTATTGGCATTGTGAAGGAGCTCAGAGAGCACTTTCAGCAGACATTCCTTATCGGTGATGATATGCAGGCTGTCGGGGACAGTCGTCTCTACTTGAAGTGTGACAGTCTCCGGATTCCGCAGGGTGATGGTGTCGGCTGCCAGCTTACACATCTCATGACAGCTGACTTCATCGTGGCATTCCACCTGGTCGATACCCTCAAGTGCCAGCGTTCTCATCCAGTTGTCGATGATGTTCGTGATGGTATGGCTGTTTTGCATGATGTCGTGGGTGATAACGGTCATCTCTGACTCATCGATCGACTCATGAGCATCGCGCAGCACCTGTGTAAAGCCTCCGATGATATTCAGTGGCGTGCGGATCTGGTGGGACAGATCCTGAATGAATGCCGCCTTCTTTCGGTCGGCCTCCTCTGCCATACTCTTGGCCGTGGTGAGTTCCTGGTTCTGCTGCTCAGTCTCGTTCTTGACACGCTTCAGATCGCTGACGTAGTTGGCGATGGACTCCTGCATGCTGACAAAACGATTCTGTAGCTGGCCGATCTCATCGATGCGCTTTGTATGCTCGAGATGCTTGCCGAACTGTCCTTCAGCCATCTTCTGTGCCTGGTTGGCAAGGACTTTGATCGGAGAGACGAAACGGTTGACGACGAAGTAACTGAATGCCAGCATCAGCACCAATCCGAATATGATCAGCGACACCACGATATAGACCAGCTGGTTGTAGCCCTTGAAGATGTCCTTGTCGGGACAGATATAGGATAGTTTCCAGTTCGTGTTAGGCAGCATTTGGCTTACCACGAGACAGTCGTTACGGTAGAGGTCGTCAGGAAGCGCGTTCTCATTGCTGGTGGCAAAGATATTCCCGTTTTCGCCTGTTATCATAAAGTAGGCATCGGGGTAGAAATGCTCCTGTGAGAGGATCTGTGACAACCTGCGCTGGGAGAGGTCGGCAGAGATGACGCCGATGGTATGGCCGCTATTGTCAATGAGCGGCTTGCAGTAGCAGGCGATCATCATATCGTAGGAGGTGCCAGGGGTGTAGTCGCGGAAGGGATCCACCCAGCAGGCCTGGCCTTGGCGGATGGGCTCCTGATACCATGCCATGTTGAAGTAATCATAGTCTTCACTTCCTTCCTGCTCAGTCTCAATGTGTCCGTCTTCATTGACGGAATAGATGGAGAAGTATTTTCCCTGATCGGCAAAGAAATTAGGCTCAAAGGAGATGCTACAGCCATAAACGTCGGGGTTCAGCTCCAGAATGAGACGCGAGAACGATGTAATGGAGTCTGGTTGCAGCTTGCGTATGACGAGCCAGGCGGAGTTGTTGGTGGCCACCTCTACCTGACCCATGAGGCCCATGATGTTCTGGGCGGTATTATTCAGAATCTGGGTGTTTTGTTCGATGGCTGTCTGTCTGACAAAGTGCCGTGAGCGGAAGAAGATGATGCCGATGGTAATCATAAAGATGATCACCGTGAAGGCGAGTATGCTCAAACTCAGCTTCAGCGACAGCGAGTGTTTGATTTGTTGGGCGAGCTTGTTTCTCATACGCCTGCCTCCTTTCTTCCTTCTTCCTGAGCCGCTCTGATCATCTCGTCGAGGAGGGTGGTAATCTGTGCAGCGTTCTCACGTAATTTATTAGCGGCCTCGCTGATGTCGAGGGTGTCGTCGCCCTGGTGATCGCATACCTGTTTGGCTGTGGTAAGGATTTCTGCCACAGGGGCGGCCATCTTATCAGGCATCTTATGGAGCACTGCCGTCTTCAGCCGCTCATCCTCCCTGGCATGTTCGTAGGCTTCATGCAATTCCTCCTGGCGCTCCTTCAGCTTGATCGTCTCGCTCCGCAACTCATTAGTGTAGTTGTTGACTGACTGTTGCATGGTGGTGAAGCTACGCTGCAATTGTCCGATCTCATCGGCACGCGGACTGTTTTCTACTGTGACAGAGAAGTCGCCTTCAGAGATACGACGGGTGGTCTCTGCCAGTTTCTGGAGGGGCTTCAGACTGTTACGGATGGTGGTCAGAGAGAAGAGGAGCAGCAAAAGCAGTCCTGCTGCCGAGATCCATAGGGTGTAACCCTTCAGACGGGAGTAAGGTGCAAGGATATCACTTTCTGGAATGACTACCGCAACACTCCATCCTGTATTTTTAAAGGGCCTGTAGAATACGTGACAGGGCTCTCCCTGGTAGTTGATGGTCTTGTGTCCGCTCTCTCCTGCCAGCATCGAGGTGCCGAGGGCTGTCATCATCGAGTCTGGTTCCTCAAGCGTGCGCGTGAAGATGGTCTCGTAGAACAGCTTCGTAGAGTCGGGATGTACGAGGTAGGTGCCTCCTTTGCCGAGCATGACGCAGAAAGAGTGGGGGTAGGGCTTTATCTCACTGATCGTCTTCGTGAACCACTCCAGGCGGATATCGACAGAGAATGTACCTACGCAATTTCCCTTGGCATCATGGATGGGTCGGCTGTAGGAAGAAAAGATATCTTTCACGATAATGCCCTCTGTGGCATCTTCCATGAAGGGCTCAATCCAGTAGGGGCGATCGAGGAGTCTGGGTATCAGATACCAGTCCATGCAGTGGTACTGGTAGTTGTCTGTGCCTTCCTGCTCTGTCTGGATGCTATCCCCGTCGTTATACGCGTAAGCCGAGAAGTATTTACCTTTCTCTTTATAATAGTAAGGGTCGAAGGAGATGCTACAGCCAGTAAGCTCAGGATTGTTTACAAGCACCTGCTTGCTGAGTGAAAACATACTGTCAGGCTTGTTGAGATTCCGCTCGATGACACGGAGCATATTGTCAGAGCTCACCTCGACATGTCGGAGGGTGTTGTCAATATGTAGGACTGTGCCGTCGAGTGTCTGCGTGGCTTTGCCCCAGGCCTTATCTCTGACGAGGTCACGCGCTTCAGTGAACATGATACTGAATGTTCCCACAAAGATGGCTGCCACAAAGAGCACGACAGCAAAACTGAGGCGTGCCGAGAGTGAACGGCGTAGGGCTGTAAATAACTTCTTCATTGTCCAGTCAGTTCTTTATACGTCACGCGTCGTTTAATCATACCGCATTCGAGCATCATCTGAGAAGCATTCTCCACCATGTCGGGGCGGACACGGAATTCGCGTCGCTTGGAGTCGCGATCAATCTGGAGGCGGAGTGTCTCTTTAAACATCAGTTTCTGCATCACGGAATTGGTAGGTGAATTGTAGCGATGCACATATTTCATCACAATCTCCATCGCCTCTTCCTGATGGGCTGCCGCCCATTCCCATCCCTTACGGGTGGCCTCTGCGAAACGACGACACTCGTCGCGATGCGACAGATAGAAATCACGCATCACATAGACCCCGTTCTCCTGGATGTTGTAACCATTCTCACTAAACCTGTAGATGCTTTTCTCGGCCATCTTGAAGCCAGCCTGTTGAAGCTGATAATACTCGTTATAACTGAGCGCCATCATCGCATCGACGGCACCAGAGAGGAACAGGTTGATATTGCTGGTGAAACGTACCCACTCGAAATTCATCTTCTCCCGATGGTTCATGACCATAGCCATATAGCTGGGGTCGGAATTGAAGATGGCCACCTTCTTACCCTTTAACTTCATGGGATCCACGTCCCAGCGCGTCACAAGGATATTGCTGCTGTTCATGGAGTCCTGGAAGATGTTGACCAGGGGGATACCTTGAGAGATAAAATCAATGGCCGACATCATCGACATCATGATGGCATTGGTCTGTGCAGTCTGTAAACGGTGGAAGGCAGAACTGGTGAGTGAGGGATGCTGTATGACAACATCAAGCCCTGCCTGTTTGTAGAATCCTTTCTCTTTCGCAATATAATAACCCGCGAACTGTGCCTGTGCTGTCCAGGCTGTCGTGAAGATGAATTGCTCAGCTCTGACTGAGCTTGGTGTCAGCCATAAAAAGATGGTCAGTGTCAGGAAAACGCAGTAGTACCATCTTGTTGTCCGCTTGATCTTCTGTTGCCTCATGGGGGTGTTGAACTGCGGTTTATGATATATTATTTGGTTGCAAATATAAGGGAAAAAGTTGGAATATGCAAGCAAAATCCTAAAAAAATATAATAAAACCCCGTAGGATGACGTTATTTAGGCGTGAAATGGAAAATCTGCATCATTTCCATACTCTGTTTTGTGGCTATGGCAGCCAAGGCGCAGTATGATGTCTCCTTCTCCCATTATTGGGCGATGGAGCCGTCATTCAATCCCGCTGCCGTAGGTAAAGAATCCAAATTGAACATCACTGGTGCCTATGCTCTCCAGATGGCTGGTTTTGAGAACAACCCGAAGACGATGTATGCTGCAGCCGATATGCCTTTCTATGCGCTGAAGTCCTATCATGGGGTGGGTGTTCAGTTCATGAATGATGCTATTGGTCTCTTTACCCACAAGCGTCTGGGCATTCAATACGCTTACCAGCCGGAGCTGCTTGGAGGGCGTTTGAGCATAGGCTTACAGCTGGCGATGCTCACTGAGACATTCGATGGTTCCAAGGCTGAGGTGATCGATCCCGATGACCCTGCCATCACCAGCTCATCGGTGAATGGCTCTAGTGTAGACATCGGATTGGGCGTGTATTATCGGCGTCGCGACTGGTATGCGGGTTTCTCTGTCTTGCATGTGACTTCACCTCATGTGGAACTTGGCGAAAAGAACCAACTTGACATTGCTGCCACCTATTATTTAACAGGTGGATACAATATTCGACTAAGAAATCCGTTTTTATCAATACAGACCTCTGTGCTTGGACGAACTGACGGCGTGGCTTGGCGTGGTGATCTTTCCGGACGTGTGCAGTATTCGCATGAGAAGCGCCACTTTTATGCTGGTCTCACCTATAGTCCTGCCACCTCGGTAACAGTACAGGTGGGTGGCGTCATCAAAGGTGTAAAACTGGGTTACAGTTATGAGATCTACACCTCGGCTATGAGTATCGGCAATGGGAGCCACGAGATCTTTGCAGGCTATCAGATGGATATCGATCTTCGTAAGAAGGGGCGCAACCTTCATAAGAGTGTGAGAATATTATAGAATAAGAAGTAAACATTGAAATATGGGAACGAATAAAACTTTCAGCCTTTTAGCCTTGCTGCTTTTGTTAAGCAGCTGTTTAGGTAGTAAAATGGCCTCATCAGGTGGCGAGGTGACAGGTACGACGGGTCGTACTTTCTCTGAGCCGACGCCTTATGGAATGACACTTATAAAACGAGGTCATCTGAAAATGGGTATTGAGAACCAGGACACGCTGTGGGGAAAGAAAACCCCTCTGCGTGATATCTCTATTGAGGGATTCTGGATGGACGAGACTGAGGTGACCAACTCGATGTATCGTCAGTTCGTGAACTATGTTCGCGACTCCATCCTGCGTGAACGCCTGTCGGAGATTGATGAGACCTACAAGAAGGTGAAGACCGATAAGGACGGAGAGGAGATTGGTAGTGTCCTCAACTGGAAGAAATCCCTGCCTCGTCGCCCGAGTGAAGATGAACAGGAGATCATCGATGGTATGTATATCACCAATCCTGCCACGGGTGAGCGTATGTTGGATTATAAGCAGCTGAACTATCGTTATGAGATTTACGACTATACCACTGCCGCTTTGCGTCGTAACCGCATTAATCCGCAGGAACGTAACCTGAATACTGATATCAACACGAGCTCAAACGAGCAGGTGTGGATCTCTAAGGATACTGCCTATATCGATGATGAAGGTCGCATCGTACGAGAGACCATCAACCGTCAGTTGACAGGACCATGGGACTTCCTGAACACTTATATCATCAATGTGTTCCCAGATACGACCTGTTGGGTGAACGACTTCCCCAATGCCGACAATGAGACCTATATGCGCTATTACTTCTCGAACCCTGCTTACAATGACTATCCTGTTGTGGGTGTCACATGGGAGCAGGCCAATGCCTTCTGCGCCTGGCGTACGGAGTATCTGCTGAAGGGACTTGGTCCTGCGGCACGCTATGTGCAGCGCTATCGTCTGCCGACAGAGGCTGAGTGGGAGTATGCGGCTCGTGGTAAGGATCAGAATGAGTTCCCATGGGACAACGAGGATGTGGCCAATGGTAAGGGCTGCTTCTTTGCCAACTTCAAGCCTGATGATGGTAACTATACCAAAGACGGCAACCTGATCACCAGTAAGGTGGGAATCTATGCGGCAAACACGAATGGCCTGTATGATATGGCAGGTAATGTGGCAGAATGGACCAGTACGATCTATACTGAAGCTGGTGTAGAAGCCATGAACGATATCAATCCGCAGTTGAGGTATAATGCAGCTTTGGAGGATCCCTATCGCATGAAGAAAAAGAGTGTGAGAGGTGGCTCTTGGAAAGATCCTGAGTCGTATATCCGTTCGGCTTGGCGCTCTTCTGAGTATCAGAACCAGCCACGCTCCTATATCGGTTTCCGTTGTGTTCGTAGTTTGGCGAATACCACCAGCGACAAGATCAAGCTGAAAGGCAAAAAGAAAAAGTAACACTTAGATAAAGCTATAAGATATGACTATATACAGTAAAATCAATATCATCTACCGCTTGCAGAAGTGGATGGATAGTGTGCCAGGTCAGACCTTCCTGAACTATGCCTATAGCTGGGGTGCGTCGATCGTTATCTTGGGTACACTTTTCAAGTTGACTCACTTGCCAGGAGCGAATTTCTTCCTTTTCCTGGGAATGGGTACAGAAGTTCTGGTGTTCTTTATCTCAGCATTTGATCGTCCGTTTGACAAGACTGCTGATGGTATGGAACTGGATGCCCATATGAATATGGGTGTAAACACAGGTAGTACTGTCGTTGTGGGTGGTGGAGCTGGTGCTCCAGTTTCAGGTGGCAGTGCACCAATTTCTGGTGATAGTGCTCCAGTTGTAAGTGGTGGCGCTCCTATTGGCGGCGGCACAGTGATTATTGGTGGTGGTGCTCCTGCATCTGGTGGCAGTGTGCCAGCTTCTGGTGATAGTGCTCCAGTTGTAAGTGGTGGCGCTCCTGTTGGCGGCGGCACAGTGATTATTGGTGGTGGAGGTGCCCCAGTTGTTAATGGCTCAGGTGCTCCTGTTGTCGATAGTGAGGCCATTGCAGCCGTATCTTCTTCTATCATTTCTGTATCTGGCGGTGGTGTGTCAGCACCCTCTACTTTGCCACAGATGACACCAGAACTTGAAGAGGCAACCGCCAACTATATCGAAGAGTTGAAACGCCTGACAGAAATGCTCTCCCGTGTATCAGAACAGACGGAAAAACTTGCCCACGACTCTGAGGAGATGGAGAACCTGAATCGTACATTGACTGGTATCTGCAAGGTTTATGAACTGCAGCTGAAGAGTGCCAGCTCACAGATCGGTACGATTGATGATATCAACGAACAGACACGAAAGATGGCAACCCAAATTGCCGATCTCAATAAGATCTATGCCCGTATGATTGAGGCAATGACGGCTAAGATGAACGTATAAGAACATGGCAATCAAAAAAAGACCAGTCTCCCCTCGCCAGAAGATGATCAATCTGATGTATGTCGTCTTGATGGCAATGCTTGCGCTGAACGTCTCTTCTGAGGTGCTCAACGGCTTCTCCATCGTGGAAGACAGTCTGAATCGTACCACCCAGGGCTCCATCAAGGAAAACAAGCTCGTCTATGATGATTTGGAGATGCAGATGAGGCTTAATCCCGTGAAGGTGAAGGCTTGGTATGATAAGGCTCAAGAGGTGAGACGTATCAGTGATTCCCTCTATAACTTTGCCGATGAGCTGAAGCTTGCCATTGTGCGTGAGGCTGATGGTAAGAATGCTCGTCTTGAGGACTTCCAGAATAAGGAAGACCTTGAGGCTGCAAATCAGGTGATGCTGGCTCCTGGACGTGGTAAGGGTCAGGAGTTGCACGATGCGATCCGATCTTTCCGCGATCGTATCGTGGGTATGACGTCGGATATGAGTAAGCAACAGATTATCAATGCGAACCTTTCTACCGCTGTTCCTCCAAAGGCTCAGGCGATGGGTAAGAACTGGCAGGAGTTTATGTTTGAGGATATGCCTGCAGCAGCAGCTGTCACCCTGTTGTCGAAACTCCAGAGCGATGTCCGCTATGCAGAGCGTGAGGTGCTCCATACGCTGGTACAGAACATCGACGTGAAGGATATCCGTGTGAATGCCCTTTCGGCTTTTGTCATCCCCAGCTCTCAGACCATTGTCAGAGGCGATCGCTTCTCTGCCCGTATTGTAATGGCTGCAGTGGATACCACGCAGGTGCCTGATATCTTTATCGGCAATCAGAAGGTGACATTGAACAACGGACTGTATGAGACAATCTGTAATCGTACGGGCGACTTCACTTTGGCTGGTTATATGGAGACTGTGAATGGTGATGGTGAACATATCCGTCGTGACTTCACACAGAAATATACGGTTGTAGATCCGAGCGCAACCGTATCGGCAGACCTGATGAACATGCTTTATGCAGGTTATAACAACCCCATCAGTATCAGTGTGCCTGGTGTACCTTCCAATAAGATCCAGGCGTCGATGACGAATGGCACGCTCCAATCTGTAGGGCCAGGTAAGTATATCGCGCGTCCATCAAAAATCGGACAGGATGCTACCATCACTGTTATCTCCACGAATACTGGTCGTCCGCAGCAGATGGGACAATACACCTTCAGAGTGCGCAAGCTTCCAGATCCCACACCTTATATTTCTATGAAGGATGAACATGGGAATCCCACACGTTATAAAGGTGGCGGTCTGGCTAAGTCGCAACTTGTTGCAGCCAACACCATTGGAGCAGCTATTGACGATGGCATCCTGGATATCGCATTCAATGTGCAGAGTTTTGAGACTGTCTTCTTCGACAATATGGGAAATGCCGTTCCGATGGCATCTGATGGCGCTACATTCTCTGCCCGTCAGAAAGATGCCTTCAGGAAACTGGCACGAAACCGTCGTTTCTATGTATCCCGTGTAACGGTTGTTGGTCCTGACGGACTGACACGTACTCTTCAGAATCCAATGGAGGTGATTGTGAAATAGAATTTATTAGTTGAAAGTTTATAGATGATATGAAACAGAGTATAGTTTATAATAGCAGGTGTTTAGTGAGAGTGGTGTTGATACTATTCACTATTCACTTTTCACTATCCACTGCTATGGCCCAGCCACCCCAACGCCGTGCTGAACGGCAGGTTCAGAAACAACCAGTACAGAAGCAACAGGTTCAGAAACAACCAGTTCAGAAACAGATGATTCTGGAACAGCCTGTTCAGGAGCAACCTGTCCAGGAGCAGCCAGCCCCAAAGCCGGTGGTTCAGGAACAACTGGCTCAAGAACAGCCAGCTCAGGAACAACCTGCCCAGAAGCAGCCCACCCAGAAGCGGCCAAAGCAAAACAAGGTTTCGAGCGCTATGTCTGTGCGTGCCCAGATCTCATTCCCTACCGCTGTGGATATGCCAGAAGAGGTGGTGTGGCGTCGTGATATCTATCGTGAGCTCGATCTGACGAATAATGACAATGCCGGCCTTTACTATCCTGTAGAGCCGCAGGGCAAACAACTGAACCTGTTTACCTATATCTTCAAGTTGGCTCAGAATGGCTATATCCCTGTCTATGAGTATCCCACAGATGGCAGTGATGTCTTTACGAATGATGCGAAGGTGGAGATGAAGACCATTCTCGACAACTATCATATCTTCTATGAGGAGCAGGATGGCAAGTTGAAGGTTGATAATAGCGACATCCCTTCTTCTGAAGTCAGGAAGTTCTTCTTGAAGGAGAGTGCCTACTATGATCAGGCCAATTCCTCTTTCCATATCAAGGTGCTTGCCCTTTGTCCTGTGATGCTGCGTGAGGATGATTTTGGAGGAGAAGCCACCCAGTATCCGCTGTTCTGGGTGAAGTATAGCGATTTGGAGCCTTTCCTGAATCGTCAGACAGTAATGGCCAGTAGTCTGAACAATGCCGCTACGATGTCGATGGACGATTTCTTTACCTTGAACATGTATCGTGGTCAGATCTATAAGACCACTAATGCTCAGGGAAAGACCTTGGCACAGTATTGTCCTGATGAGGCGTCAATGACGGCAGAGCAGAAGCGTATCGAAAAGGAACTGGCTGATTTCAGAAAGAACATCTTTGGTGATCCTGTCAAGAAAGACTCTCTCGACAGCATCGCCAAACTCGAGGTTGCCGGCAAGGTTAAGGTCAAAGCTGCCAAGAACAGTTCGCGTCGTACAAAGGCTGGCAAGTCAAAGAAAGGCACAACGACTACCCCTGCCAACAGCTCAGCCCGTGTGACAGTTCGCCGCGAGCGCCATTGATGTGTTAAAAGTTAGGAGAAACGATACATATTCCGAGTTTTTTCGTATCTTTGCACCGATGTTTTTAACTTAACAAATGAGAAAAATGAAAAAGTTTTTAACTGTAGTAGTACTTTTCGCTGCCTTGATGACAGCTGTTCCTGCTAAGGCAGAGGTTAAATTCGGTGTGAAGGGTGGTTTGAACCTGACAAGCATGAGTCTTGATGCGAAAGCTATCGACAAGTCTAATCAGGCAGGTTTCTTCATCGGTCCGACATTCAAGTTCACACTTCCTATTGTAGGTCTTGGTTTTGATGCTTCAGCCCTCTATGATCAGCGTAAGGCAGAGGTTGATGATACCAGTATCAAACAGCAGTCTATCCAGATCCCCATTAATATCCGTTATGGCATTGGTCTGGGAAGCACAGCCAGCATCTATTTCTTCGCTGGTCCTCAGTTCGGATTTAATGTTGGTGACAAGGATATTAAGACAGACGTAGGCAATTGGACATTCAAGAGTTCAACTATCAGTGCCAATGTAGGTTTAGGTCTGATGTTGCTCCGCCATCTTCAAATATCTGCCAACTATAACTTCGGTCTTGGCAAGACTGGTGAACTTGATGAGTTCTTACCAGGTGCTGTAAATGCTATCAAGGAAAACGGTAAAATGAACGCCTGGCAGATTGCTGTCGCTTATTACTTCTAAGAACATCCGTGCGGTACACGGACGTTATATTACCCTTGCCGCTTGACGGCCTTTTTACCTATGCTGTTCCTCCGCAGTTGGAGGATCATGTTAGGGTAGGCGCTCGTGTACTCGTACCTTTGGGAAGAAACAAGACCTATGTAGGGGTCATTTCGGAGATCCATGATTGGAAACCCTCTGACTATGAGGTGAAGGACATTCTGCAGTTGCTGGATGTTTCGCCCATCTTACTTGATAGTCAGTTAAGGCTCTGGAATTGGATCTCCGATTATTATATGTCTCCGATCGGAGAAGTCTATAAGGCAGCGCTCCCTTCAGGTTTGAAGGCAGAAGACGGCTATCGCCCGAAGACGGAGCTTTATATCCGTCTTACCCCTAAATTCCGCCATGAGCAGGCGCTTCACGTTGCCCTTAATATGCTGCAACGAGCAGGTAAACAGCAGGAGGCTTTCGTTCATTATCTGGCTCTGTCGCATTGGGATACCTTGGAGGGACAGACCTGTCGGGAAACGCCAGCAGAGATCACTCGTGATGAGCTGATGAATGCGAGTCATGCTTCGCTGCAGACTTTGAACGCCTTGGTGAAACGTGGACTGTTGGAAACCTATGAACTTGAAGTGGGGCGTCTGAATCATGGGGGAGAGCCTCACTTGGAGAATGTCAAGCCTCTCAACGAGGCCCAGCAGGATGCCTATAATCAGATTCTCCTCTCTTTCATGAAGAAGAATGTCACGCTGTTGCATGGTGTTACTTCCAGTGGAAAGACGGAGATCTATATCCATCTCATCAAACAGGCTTTGGAGAAGAAACAACAAGTGCTCTACCTGTTGCCTGAGATTGCGCTGACTGTTCAGATCATGCAGCGTCTGCAGCATGTGTTTGGCGATCGTTTGGGTATCTATCACAGCAAATATTCTGATGCTGAGCGGGTGGAGATCTGGCAGAAACAGCTCTCCAAGCATCCTTATGATGTGATTCTTGGTGCCCGCAGTGCCGTGTTGCTGCCTTTCCAGAACCTGGGCTTGGTCATCGTCGATGAGGAGCACGAGACTAGCTATAAGCAGCAGGATCCCATGCCCCGTTATCATGCCCGATCTACGGCTATCATCCTGGCTCAGATGTTTGGCGCCAAGACTTTGCTGGGCACAGCGACCCCTTCAATGGAAACCTATCACAATGCCAAGACGGGCAAGTATGGTTTGGTGACGCTCCAAAAGCGTTATCAGGGCATTGAACTCCCTGAGATACAGGTAGTTGACATCAAGGACCTGCAACGACGAAAGATGATGAAAGGACCCTTCTCACCTTTGCTGTTGGCAAAAACACGTGAGGCTTTGGAGCGAGGCGAGCAGGTTATCCTGTTCCAGAACCGTCGAGGTTATGCGCCGATGATCGAGTGTAAGCAGTGCGGTTGGGTGCCTCATTGCCAGCATTGTGATGTATCGCTTACCTTCCATCGCAATCTGAACCAGCTCACTTGTCATTATTGTGGCTATACCTATCAGGTACCCACAGAGTGTCCTGCCTGTGGCTCTAAGGATCTCTTTACCAAAGGCTATGGTACGGAGAAGATTGAGGCTGAGGTACAGGACATCTTCCCAGAGGCTCGCATTGCCCGTATGGATCTCGATACCACGCGCAGTCGTCAGGCTTATGAGCGTATCATCACCGATTTCTCCGCTGGTCGTACCAACCTGTTGATTGGCACGCAGATGATCTCCAAAGGACTTGATTTCGACAAGGTGAGTGTGGTGGGCATCCTGAATGCTGATGGCATACTGAACTATCCTGATTTCCGTGCTTACGAGCATGGGTTTATGATGATGTCGCAGGTAAGTGGACGAGCAGGTCGTAAGGGAAAACAGGGACTTGTAATCCTGCAGACGAAGAGTCCGGATACTCCTCTCATCAACCAGATTGTCCGGAACGACTATCAGACTTTCTACAAGTCTGTGATTGCCGAGCGCCAGCAGTTCCACTATCCGCCCTATTATCGCCTGATCTACGTCTATCTGAAGCACCGCTATGATAATGTCGTCGATACTGCTGCCACAGAGATGGGTAGCAAGCTGCGCCAATGGTTTGGTGGTAGGGTGTTAGGTCCTGACAAACCCGCTGTGGCAAAAGTCAAGTCGCTCTCCATCCGCAAGCTCGTGCTGAAGCTGGAGTTGGGCATCAACATGTCGGATGTCCGCAAATACTTAGCGCTTGCCCAGCAGCAAATGCTCCAAGACAAGCGCTATTCTTCACTCCAGATCTATTACGACATCGATCCGTTGTAAGCAGACTATCATCAGTCAGTACTGATGGCTATGATGGCATCCCCCTTGTCGAAAGCGGCTTTTATCTCCTTACCACCCTTCTGAACCTTGCAGAGCGAGATGTCATCGCCTAAGGTCTCACGGACGCGGATACGACCAATCTGCTTACGCGTCTCACGACCTGCAAGCTGTCCTACGACAAAGACTTCGAAATGTACATCTTCACCTATAAATCTGCTACCAACGTCAATATAGAGTTCCTTGGTCTTGTCTTTCTTCTCTGTGCCACGTTCAATGATGTTTGCACGGATTGGATAGACCTCGTTATAATACTCATAGATGTTCTCTGCCAGTTCGTCCAATGCAGTGCGGATCGCTTCATCAGCTGATTTTGCTAGAGAGTATTCCGAACAACGCCCGGAAATGGTGCTGGTGGTTAACTCGCCTGACTGCAGATTCTTGAAGTTGAGGGCTACAGTCACGATGGCACCGTAGTAGGTCTTAGCCTCAGTATATTCACGCCCCTTACTGTCCTTGCGGTCGTAGGTCTTCACTTTGCGAGAGGCTGCAATATCTGTCAGCGTAGCGGTTACCAAAAACTTAGCGTCCTCTACCTCGTCTGCTTCAACGGTCTGCAGACGACGGACATGGGTCAGTCCTTCCTTGACACAGTTTGCTGCCAGTGGAATATATTCTTCATTGTGGATGTCAGTGACTCTGCCTTCTATCACGTCGGCCATCACACTAAGAACTTTACTCGCAGTCACCTTCTTGCTGGCCTCGCCTTTCTGGAAGGTGATGTCTCCTAATTGTACTTTGTAAACGGGGTTCAGTCCGTTGTCCTGTGCACTGACATTTATACTGATTAAACATGCCAATGCGATGGTGAGAAAGAATTTGATTTTCATTTTCTTTTTTTTTTGCATCTGCAAAGATAGTAAAAATCTGAATACGTTCCAAATATTTTGGGCTGATTTTTGACTTTCTCCAGATTAGCGCAATTGTTAGGATTAAAGGCAGATATTTCTATCCTTAAGGGGCGCAAAAATTAGTGAGCTACCATGACAATCATGACAAATGACAGTGTCATGATTTGGATAATTGCGAGACTTAAAGGTAACAAAAAAAGTGGCAGTTATCGGAACAACTGCCACTTATGGTGAAACGTGTGCTATCTGTTAGAAGTTCATTTCGCAGCCGATACCGAGCACGCGGTTGGTGCGGGTGAAGGTGTCGCTGATGAGAGGTTCGGTAGAGGTGACGCGTTTGTAGTCGTCATAGTTGGTCTGGAAGTAGGCTGCCTTGAGCGTTACAACATCAGACACTTTGTAGTTGAAACCGAAGCCCACACTGTAGCTGTTGACGACGAACGACATATCATTCATATAGGCATCAGTGAGCTGATAGCGTGTGATCTGGGTACCTGCAGAGATGGTAAGCTTCTTGGTGACATCCCATTCTGCACCTCCCAGATACTCGTTGGTACCACCATCGAGCAGCTCTTGTGTGTCGTTGTACCACTTCACGTTCTTATCGTAGAAATGGTGGTAGCCGAGGTTCACGCGTACAGCGTCTGTGATGCTCCACATGGCACCAAAGGCGAGTTGTGCAGGCATATCCTCATTGATCTTCTCACCATCGCGGAACTTATTTACGGCAGGAATCTCGCTGGCCTTATTGACAGTGGACTCGTTCTCCATGCGGATCTGAGTCTTGAACTCATACTTAGCAGCGAAGTTGAACTGGCCTACGCGCCAGTCAACGCCAATAACAGGTGCAATGCCTACACTCCACTGGTTACAGAGCAGGTTCACGCCCTCGGAATATTTCTGCAGACTGTTAAGGTTCGCGTTGGTGCCCTGAAGCGTGGCGAGCGATCCCTCAAGTTGTGCCCTTTGCGCAATGAGCTCCTGATACTGGGGAAGGGCTGTGGCGCCTGCTACCTCATACTGGGCGATACCGGCATTCACTAGTGCAAGACCGTCGTTGACGCTGGTGATGCCGCCGTCAACCATTGCCGTGGCCGACTGGAGGAAGCTGCCGAAATCCTGATAACCTCCTGCGGTCTTTACCATGATATTGCTGATCTTGGCCTTATAGGTGGCTGTTCCGTAAAGGAAGCGCAGACCACCATAGACGGAGAGGTCGGGTGTGATCTTGTAGGCAGCACCAAGCTGTACGCCAAAGTAATACTGGCGTCCCTGCATATAACCGTCCATATCGTAGCCGCTGACACCAGGAGTTGGTTGTCCTAATGCTGTGGCGATCTGATCAAGTCCTCTCAGCTGATAGGCAATATTGCCAACTACACTCTCGAAAGAGCCCAGACCATCGGAAAATTCGCAGCTACCACCACCGCCAGGAACGGAGAAATTGAACTGGACACTCCAATTACCTTTATTATAGGCACCCTGAAGAGAAGGAATGAAAGGTGCGTCGGACACTCCCTCGAAAGTCTTGGTGGGGTTATCGTTGTTCTTGCGACCCAGCGCGAAGACTGGATTGGTGCTGGTGATGGTACGTGTCTGGTGTGCGTACTGCCAGTTGAATGCAACATGGAATCCCTCGGGCAGGAAAGCTACACCTGCGGGGTTTGAATAGACACCATCAAGGCTGATAGCTGCATCGCGAGCCGGATTCCTAAGGAAGTCAACGCTTTGGTTTGTATTGGTTAAGATACCGCCAGCACTTGCTGAGGTGGTTGATGCCAGCATCACGCCGGCCAAAAATGCTTTTAAATTGTTCATAATCCTAAAAACTTCTTAAAAATTCGGCTGCAAAGGTATGGCGATTGTTCGAAAAACATCCGTTTGCGCGCACAAAGTTAACATCTATTAACTAAGAATAGGGAAAATCCTGCACAAAAAAACCCATTTGTGCAATATTTTCTTGCACAAACGGGTGTAATGGTGTGCAAAAATCCGCTATTTTTTCAGTTCAGGATAATTGACACGAGTGTGATAAATCGTCTTCAGCTTTTCGATCAGCACTGTTTTGGCATAGGCAATATCGCGGAAGGTGATGGGACACTCCTTGAAATAGCCCTCTGCTACCTGGGCATCAATAAGCTTATTCACAAGGTCGCGGATGCTCTGTTCCGTGTAGTCAGGAAGAGAGCGTGAGGCGGCTTCTACTGTATCTGCCATCATCAGGATGGCCTGCTCCTTAGTGAAGGGGTTAGGACCAGGATAGGTGAAGAGCAGATCGTCAACCTCGTCGTTGGGATGATCATTCTTATACTTCACATAGAAATATTTGGCTTTGCCTTGTCCGTGATGGGTGGCGATAAATTCCCTAATGATGGTGGGTAGATTATATTTCTCTGCCAGTTTGATGCCTTCCGTCACATGACTGATAATCATCTGGGCACTATCGATGGCACCTAACTT
>JAEEGL013070045.1_pt1 | contig 17769 bp, 11 predicted proteins | sample 9134231 | NCBI WGS metagenome assembly JAEEGL01 (sample SAMN16246548, study PRJNA631951) | gut metagenome | biome: gut microbiome; feature: rumen; material: fiber-attached | host: Bos | place: Iran: Karaj | collected 2018-10 | reverse complement strand
AGCGTAGATTCCGGAACGATCAGAAAATGCTATGAAAGAGCGAAAGAAAAAGGCCTGATGATCTTTGATCTTGCACAGGATTATGGACTTGGTAAAGCTCAGAAAATGATCGGTGAGTTTGGATGCGGCGATGTGATCATTTCGTCTAAATTCACTCCGGGAGGCACATATAAAGAAGGACAGGTCAGGAAGTCTTTGGAAAAAGATCTGCAGGATTTTAAACGCAGTTATGTAGATATATATTGGCTTCACCTCCCTTCGGATATTGAAAAGAATTTAAACGAGATCATTACCCTTGTTAAAGAAGGAGAAATAAAACATGTACGGATTTCGAACTATACGCTTGATGAATGCAAACGGTCAAAAAGGATTCTTGATGATGGCGGTATTCCTCTGTATGGTGTTCAGAATCATTATAGCCTGATCAATCGTGAATGGGAGAAGAACGGACTTGTGGAATGGTGCAAGGAAAATGGAATTCAGTTTTGGGCATGGGCCGTCCTTGAAGAAGGCATGCTTACGGATCCAAGAGTAAAAACAAAGATGTCTCTTATGAGGCTTATTTTCAATGGTAAGAAAAGAAAACTTCATTCTCTGTATGTGCTGATGAACAAGGTTGGAAAGAGACATGATCTTAAGATCCCACAGGTTGCGATGGCGTTTTGTGCTGCAAAAGGTATAGTACCGATTTGCGGTTGCAGAAAACCATATCAGATTGATGACCTGGCTGCAGCAGTAAATACAAGACTTACGGATAAAGAAATAAAGCTCCTTGAAGATGAGGCAGATAAGCTGAATGTAAGGATACTTGGTGCAGATATGTTTAGATTTGCGGTAAAGAAGAACTGATGGAGCAGTGATTTTAGAAATGTATCTGCCAAAAGTTACATGCGCGGTTACAGGGATATCTACAAAGATGTGAGCTTCCTTCATAAACTGATGATCCATTTCTGTGACAGACTGGTAAAAATGATCATCGTAAAGATAGAGTTTAAGGGATGAGTCTTCAATACCCTGATGCATCGGTTCAAATCCGATGCTTTTTTTCATATCCTTTGAAAAATGACAAAAACCATCACGGTTAACCTTTGAAAAATGACAAACACAACGCGTTCAACCTTTGAAAAATGACAATGAGTTTTGTATAATGTACATGTACGGAGGTGGAATATGCTTAAAAGAGCTATATGGGACGGCCTGGTGAAATGAAAAAGCCGGGCGCATCACCCATTGGTCATAAGGGGATTAAGGCAGATCGGAAAAACATATATCGTCCGTCGGTTCGGTGAGGAATTCTACGAGAACTGTGTTTATATAGATTTGAGGCCTCATGGTAAAGGCCTTCAACACAAGGGAAATATCATTTCCTTTGGAAGGTGTTAAGATACCTTCGGAATTCAAGGTCTTTTTCATTGATATGGGATCGCTCTTTATTACTTTCATGCACCGAGTGGGTCTCCTGAGCTGGATTTTCTGTTTGAAAAGGACGGAGAAGTAAAGAGAGATTAAAGGTGACCATCGATGAAAACAATATCATTTGGGATCGCTAACTACTGTGTCCCGTGTAATTCTCATTGCAGGCATTGTCTCCTTAAGTCCTGCGGTAAGGCGACAGGTGTGGATCATGAGGCCGGTATGGCGTTTGCGGACCGTGTTTTAACGGAACTAAAAGAGCAAAAGCCGGAAGTTTCGGGGTTTTATTATATCGGATATTGTATGGACACGCCGAAGCTGGCGGATTATCTGCGGTTTTGCCGTAAGATAGGTTCGCCCGGAGCCCGTTTCCTGCAAATGAACGGATTCGCGTTCAGATCCTCTGCAGAGCTTGAGGCGTTGATGGCAGGGATCAAGGCTGAGGGCGTTGAATTGGTCGACCTGACTTTCTATGGGACAAAACAGTATCATGACCGTTTTGCAGGCCGGAACGGAGATTTTGACTTCAATCTGAAAATGCTCGAAGCCGCTGAAAAAATAAACCTCCCCGTGAATATCAGCATGCCGCTGATGCGCGACAACCTGGATCAGATGATCGAACTGCGTCAAATACCGGAGATCGCAAAGGCAGGCAAATACAGCTATTTTCTCCCGCACAGCAAAGGACGCGGAAAACAGCTCCAAGATCAACGGATCACAAAGCAGGAGTTTGAGAACCTACCACAGGAGATCAGGGGCGCTTTTCAAAAGGTTAAACACATGACCGAGGCGGAATGGCTTGCATCAGGCGCGATCCCTACGCCTGAAAAGCGCAGCCTGACGCTTGTGCTCACCCCGGATAATTTCGCGCATTACGCGGATATGAGTGCTGCCCGGATATTAAAAGAGCTTGAGGCGATGGATAATGAGTTTACCGCGGAAATGCCGACGGTAGCAGGGCTTGCGGTGCGTTACGGAAGGCCGGATAACTTGCAGCTGTATAGATTCAGAGATCTTCTTCTCAGGTGGCGTCAGGAATATATTGCCGAAACGGGCAATGTCATATATGATATGCATGATGAGACACACAGCTTCAGCGTGCATATTTGAGGGATGAAAAAAGCACCAAAGAGAGAAAACATATGTATGAACAACTAGAAGGTGAACACCTTATCCTTCGGAAGGCAAAAGAAGGCGACTACCGCTCCATGTTAAAGCATGTCTGGGGAGACCCCGACGTATACGGGTGGATGCTGTTCACGCCCACCTTAACGGAGGAAGAAGCAAAAGAAAGAGCCCAAAGGAGCATAGAGTTCCAAAAGGAGCACTATGCCTGGTTCATTGCGGACAAGGCAACAGACGAGGCCTTTGGCCTCTGCGCCGTAAAAGAGACCGCGCCCGGGCACTTCGAAGAATCCGGCATCGCGATAGGCACAAAATACCAGGGGAAGGGCTACGGAAAAGAAGTGGTGGCGCTGCTGCTCGACCTTGCTTTTAACAAACTTGGCGCTAAAGACTTCCGGTACGGCTATTATCAAGACAACCTGCGATCTAAAAAAGTCGCGGAAGCCTTAGGCTTCGAGTACAGCCATACCTACGAAATGACCAGGCCGTGGGACGGTGCCCTAAAGGTAATCGATTCGTGCCTGCTTACGCGCGAAAAATATATGCGGATGACAGGAAATGGCGTCAACTTCACCGACAACAAGAAAGGAAAAATGCAGATGAAAACTATCGAAACAAACGGAATCACATACATCGAGCCCGTTCCCGGCGCCACAAATGAGTGGTATTTCGGCGTGGATTACGAGCACGGCGATCTTTACGAAGCGGAAGAGCTCTTTCGCGACGGCAAACCCGTGAACGGCAGAAACCTCTGCCTCGTGCATTACCCCGACGGCGAGGTCTTCTTCCCCGTGCCAAAGACCGAAGGGCATTACAGCGAAACGCCTGTCTTTTTCGAGGGCGGGATATTCATCATTGATGTTGACTTTCCGCAGGGGCAGATACGCATAATGCGGTTCGATTGCGCGGAGCACCGCGTAGACGTTCATGCGCAGCTTCCGCTCGCAAGCGTTACGGATTGCTACAATCTGCAGCTGCACGTTTCGCCGCTCACGCTTTCGCGGCAGTGCGGGAACGCGCTGGAGATAGTATGGCCGGAGAAACTTAGCATCCCCATGGGCGACCACGATTCCTTCTTCCTTCGCGACGGCGAAAAGCTGTACTTTAACAGGTGGCACGAGGAAGGCGAGGGAGCGGATTATAAGTATTGGGAGGAGACCATCGTAAAGAACCTCGCCGGCGATGTGACCGAGACGCTTACAGGGGATGTAATGCTGATGGGGAACGGGGAGATGTGGAATTTGAGGTGAGGATGCCATTGATGAAAGAAACCTTGATCTGACTGAAAAAGCCGGCAGAGGATAAATGTATGCAAAACGAAAAGTACCTGGTTTTCAAAAAAATAATAAGGGAATGTAATTACGATAATACCTACAAGATGGCCTGGGCAAAGGCCCTTGTTGAATTGTCCGGCGAAGAAGACTGCAACGGGGGAAACGTAACCATAAGCCTGCGCAGTATAGCTGGGAAATACCTGAAGTATTACTGGAACCAGACCATATTCTTTAATCTGATACAGGGATCAAATCCAAATAAACCACCGGTTGTGGTCTCCTGCGTCAAAAAGCTGATCGAATGCTATTATTCAAAGGCCAGGAACAACCAACCGATCCGCTATGAGCGCCTGACAGGGAGAGTGGATGCTCTGTCCATGAAAGCCGAGCATGACAAGGCGATCGAGGACATCGTAGCTGCCATAAAAACGGATGTTAGCTGGCGTTTTTTAAGCGTTCAAGGTACGGATGTTAAGATTTATGATTACAAGAAGGGTGCCTCGGAGCTTAGGATAGAGGCTTCCTTACTGCGAATCCTGCACGAAAACGAACAGGATCTGTACGACCTCATCAATTACAGGTGGGGCATGATCCTAGAAACATTTAATAATTCGCCGAGGATCAGCAAAAAAGTCAGGATCATGGATGACCAGGAGATATCAAGAAGCTCGTTGGCAAAGTACAGGCAGTATCTTGATCTTGAGAACAGCGATCATATCTGTTTTATCTGCGGAGAGCCTATTCCCGAGAAGGAAATCTCGATAGACCATGTAATTCCGTGGGGTTATATGTATTCCGATGATATCTGGAATCTTGTATATGTCCACAGAAGCTGCAATTCACAGAAAGGCATCATTATACCCGAAAAAAGTGAGATCGAGCGACTTAAAGAGCGAAACGACAGGCTCCTGGCATACATGCAAAAGCTCAATCACCGCGATAAACGCTACGAGGAGCTTTCCATGGCAAAAGAGCACAATTATGTTGAGAAGTTCTGGGTGGGGTGTAAGAGTTGAGGAGAATGAATAATCATTTTTGAAGGATTATACGGTAATTATAGTGAATTGGCGATAGGAAGGGCGTCCCTTGGGGGCGCCTTTTTTTGTTTAGTAAATCGGACTATCATTTCAATTGATAATATGTGAAAAATATTCGGTTTATTAAATATTTTCTAAGTATTTCGGAAAGGCTTATGCTATAATATAAAATATGGGGTAATGTAAGCATTAATCTGCCTTGATTAAATGCGAAATTTGTATAGGGTTTTATTCAACGATAAAAAGGAGAAATAAGTATGTCAAAATTAAACATTGACCAGCAAACTATTAAGGAATTGTTTTCTAACAAACGTTCGGATTTCTTGATCCCGGATTATCAGAGACCGTATGCGTGGGAAGAAACAGAGTGTCAAACCCTGTGGGATGATATATTCGCCTTTGCTTTTCCTGATAATGACTATAGCTTGTTCAAAAGTGATGAGGATGAGTATTTTCTTGGCCCGATAGTTACTTTTAAAAATGAACAGGGGAAACTAGAGATAATTGATGGTCAACAACGTTTGACAACATTAATGCTTTTGTTAAGAGCGTTTTTCTCGAAATTTGGCAACATGAAGGATCCTAATTCCATTAGCACCAGCGACGACATAGCTAAGTGTATTTGGAAAACAGATGAATTTGGGAATCCGGATAAAAACAGATTGAAAATTGATTCTGAAGTATCTTCTGATGATGAGAAGGACGAGTTTTTAACTATTCTTAAAACGGGTACAGTAGAACAAGCACAGAAGAGTCGCTATGCTAAAAACTTCAGATTCTTTCAGGAAAAGATCAATTCATTTTTACAGGAATACCCGGCATATTTTGCTTATTTACCGACCAGAATACTGAACAACTGCATTCTTTTGCCTATAGAAGCAGAATCACAAGATACAGCACTTCGCATCTTTTCTACACTGAACGATAGAGGAAAGCCCCTTTCGGATACTGATATTTTTAAGGCACAATTTTATAAATATTATTCTGATCAAAACAGAAAAGATGAGTTTGTTAACCGTTGGAAGGAACTTGAGGCTAAATGTGATGACATCTTTACTGCACCTTCAGGATCACCAATGGATGAGCTATTTACTCGGTATATGTATTTTGAACGAGCAAAACAGGGCAACAAGCAGACTACTACTGAAGCCTTAAGAAAGTTTTATGAAAAAGACAAATATGCAATACTAAAAAGGGAAGATACACTATCTAACTTGGAAAAACTGGTAGATTTTTGGAAGAGTGTTTCTTCTCTTGATGATGGTGTTTTCTCAGATAGGGTACTCAAGAAGCTGGCTGTTTTAAATTATGCCCCTAATGGTATGTGGACATATCTGGTCTCAGTTTACTTTATGAAATATAAAGATGATGACAATATGCTGCAAGAAGATGAGTTTTATAACTATCTGGAAAAGATAACTGCATTCATCTGGGCATATGCGATAATGCGTCCTGGTGTCAATGCGCTTAGAACACCGGCTTATCCGGCTATGATTGATATAGTCAATGGACGTAAGGTGACCTTCTCGGAGTTCTTGTTTGATGAAAAACAGGTCAGGAATATGCTTGGAAACTACGACTTTACTAATCAGCGTCCAATAACAAAATCCATGCTGGCGTGGTGGGCTTATAGCAATGATAACCAGACTCTTATAACCTTGGACACTACACTAGAGATTGAACACATTTTCCCGAAACAACGACAGACCAATGAAAAAACGCTTAAAAATAGCAATAATCTCGAGTCGCTTGGTAACAAAGCGCTTCTAGAGAAGAATATCAATATCAGGGCTTCAGATTATCGCTTTGCTGATAAGAAAAAGTATTATCAAGGATTTGTTAATGATAAGGGAAAGGCTAAAGAAGCTACAAAGAATGCTGAATTAATTGACTTGGCAAAAACAAAATCCGACTTTGCAGAAAAAGATATTGAGGCTCGTAAAAAAGCAATAATTAATGGTTTTATTGATTATCTTAAGAACAATCAGCTTATAGCACTATAATACTGGTAAAAGCTTGGACGGATTAGGAACATGGGCCTCTTAGACAGATTATTAGGCTTTTCAAAGCATGAAAAGCCGCCTGTAAAAAAGAATCCTGAGGTTTCACATGCTCAGCCACGGAACGAGAATGCGGTTAAGCTTCTCGCGTGCGGTGGCTTCTTTGGGTCGCTCTTAAAGGCGGATCGCTATGTGGCAAAGAGCGAGTATTTGCAAAAACATAAGGATTTCGCGTCTGTCATAGAGTTCTTTACTGTCCTTTCCGGCAGCGGGATGCTGGCGGATTTCTGCAAAAAGAATGCCATTAGCGAAGCAAAAGTAAAGCATATTCTCGCAACATACAATAACATAGAAAAGCTTGTCGACGAGAATAACGATGCGTATGTTGCATCTGCAATGGTTTCGGAGAAAGAGTATCTGGATAATGTCCTGAAAAGCGTGGATCCTAACGTTGTACTGGATGATGACCAGCGGCGGGTTGTCCTTACAGATGAGGACTACTGCCTGGTAATTGCGGGCGCAGGCGCCGGCAAAACTACCACTGTTGCAGCAAAGGTAAAGTATCTTGTGGACAAGAAGGGGATCGATCCGGGGGATATCCTTGTAATTTCGTATACAAACAAAGCTGTAAACGAGCTTAAGGACAAGATTCAGAAGGCTTTAGGCATAAACTGCCCCATTGCAACATTCCATTCAACCGGAAATGCTGTAATACATGTTAATCAGCCGGAAGTAAAGCTGAACATTGTAGAGCAGTCGAAGCTCTATTTTGTGATCCGCGACTATTTTCGGAATTCTGTAATGCGAAACGAAAGTATAGTTGACAAGCTTATACTGTTCTTCGCGTCTTATTTCGATGCTCCGTACGAGGGCGATGACCTTAACGGATTCTTTAATAATATCGCAAAAGCTAACTATTCTACCATGCGCAGCGACCTTGAGGACTTTAAGCGTGAGGTTATTGATGCAAGGACGAAAAAGTCTGTTACGATCCAGAACGAGGTTTTGCGGTCTCATCAGGAAGTTGAAATAGCTAATTTCCTGTATCTTAACAATATCGATTATGAATATGAGCCAATCTACCAATATGACATTATGTATGCGCGAAAACCCTATACGCCGGACTTTGTGATAAAGCAGGGCGAGAAGGTCGCGTATATTGAGCATTTTGGTATTTCGGAATCAGGCGAAAATGACCGTTTCAGTCCGGAAGAGTTGGAACGATACAAACAGGCTGTCAAAGATAAGGTTGCACTACACAAACAGCATAAAACGGACCTCATATACACTTTTTCGGCTTATAAGGACAGAAGGCCGCTTATAGCGCATTTGAAGGAAAAGCTTGAGGCAAGAGGCTTTGAACTGCGTCCGCGCTCCAACAAAGAAGTTATGGAGACTATTGTGGCCGGCGAGGAGAACCGCTATATCCGCAGGCTGGTAAGCCTTATTTGCCGTTTTATCTCGAATTTCAAGGTTAATGACTATAAACTGGACGATTTCAACCGCATGTATCACATGACGCAGAATGTCCGCAGCCGCCTGTTTCTGGATATCTGTGCCGATTGCTATCTGGAATACGAAAAGTGGCTTAAAGAGAACAATGCAGTGGACTTTGAGGATATGATCAACGAGTCTGCCCGAATCCTGAACGAAGTTAAGGAAATGAAGAAAAAGCTCCATTTCAAGTATATTATCGTGGATGAGTATCAGGATATTTCAAGGCAGCGGTTTGACCTTACAAAGGCGCTCTCGGAGGTTACAGACGCAAAGATAATCGCTGTGGGCGACGACTGGCAGTCCATCTATGCCTTCAGCGGTTCGGATATTACGCTGTTTACCAAGTTTGCCGAGAAGATGGGCTACGCCAAGATGCTCAAGATCGTGAGGACTTACCGTAATTCGCAAGATGTTATTGATATCGCGGGCAATTTTATTCAGAAGAATACGGAGCAGATACCGAAGCAGCTTATATCGCCAAAACGGATCGAAGATCCTGTAATAATCTATACCTATGACGCAAGGGCAAAAGGCCCGAACAGCGACCGCAGAAGCGGTCCGAACTATGCAATGGCCCGTGCTGTGGAAATTGCGCTTGAAAAGATAATGGAGTTCAAGAAAGCGGAGAAAGTGGCCGTAGGCCCAATTCTGCTGCTTGGAAGGTTTAATTTCGACGGAGATATGCTTGAACGTTCAGGTCTGTTTGAGTATGATACCCGCGGGGATAAGATCAAGAGCGTGAAGTATCCGAAGCTGGACATAACCTTTATGACTGCCCATTCGTCAAAAGGACTTGGATACGATGATGTAATCATTGTCAATGGCAAGAACGAGATTTACGGATTTCCGTCAAAGATCGAGGATGATCCTGTTTTGTCATTTGTTATAAAGGGCGACAGATCCATAGATTACGCGGAGGAACGCAGACTGTTCTATGTTGCGATGACGAGAACGAAGAACCGTGTGTTTATGGTTGCACCGGAGCAGAATCCGTCTGAGTTTCTTATAGAGATCAAGAAAGAATACAAGAATGTCAAGCTGGAGGGCGAATGGAACGAGGAGTATACATTCAGCACGCCTAAGAAGGCTTGTCCTATCTGCGGTTATCCCATGCAGCTCAAGTACAAGAAAGCATACGGACTGCGGCTTTATATATGCTCGAATGAGCCGGAAATATGCGGGTTTATGACCAATGATATAAATGGCGGGAAGATGTGCATTCAAAAATGTGATAAATGCAGGGATGGATATTTAATTGTAAAACATAGCAGTAAGTACGGATACTTTCTGGGCTGTACGAACTATGCAGCTAACGGAAGCGGTTGCGATAAATCCATGAGCAAGAAGTATTACTATGATCAGATGCATTATATCATGGAGGATGAGAAACCGCAGAAGGAAGCGCTTGCTTTTGAAGAAAAGAAGCAGAAAAAGGCTGCAGCAGCGCCTGATGTGGCTTCTGATAAAACGCCTGTGCCTGAAGCCGGTAGTAGTGTTGCGACCAAGCAAATTGAGGATGATTATGTAGAGATCACGCGCGCAGACATTCAGCCTGTTATGTACTACGAGTGGGATCTGAATGACGTTGTGTTCACGGTGGTTAAGGCGTTACAGAATGTGAGCCGGACCAGGTTTTACAACGTAAAGGTGCTGACTGACGTGCTAAGCGGTACCGGAAGCGAAAAGGTCGTAAAGAACAACCTTGGACAGGTGCCGGAGTTTGGCGCGTTGAAGGAGATGCCGTATGATACGGTTCAGGCTATAATAGAGTGGATGATATCCCAGCACTTGATGCTGAAGACCAGAGAAAAAAGCCCGTTGCTGCATTCAACGTATGATGGCCTGCACTACTCGGAAGTGATTACGGTGGGAAAGCTTAATAAACTCAAGAAATACCTGGAGGAGGAAGTACTCCTATGGATGTAGGGTAGAAAAACATCTTGGAATACCATTAGTGTAATTTAATCAAAGGAGAATGGTCTTGGCTGATTTGAAGTATTCTGAATATGAAGATTTATATCCTGACACAGTGATAATCCGTAAAGAGGGTACTTTTTATACCGTCCGAGGAACAGGTGCGATCATTTGTCATATACTGTTTAACTTTAAATGTCGTATGTATAAAAACGGAACAATGCTTACTGGGTTTCTGGAAAATAATCTTGAGAATGTATGTAAAACACTTGGTGATGAATCAATTTCGTTCATGGTTATTGTTAAGGGAAATGTAGTGGACGGGATGAGTTTTGATGATAAAAACAAATTCAAGGAGTTCGCCAAAATGGAAACCAATTATCCCATAAATGATAGAGGTAATCAAAACAATACTGATTCTTTTCTTTCGGAGGAAGAGAAAAAGTTGTGCGATATCTCAATAACCTATATTGAACGTATGATGGAAGGACGTCATCCGGTTAATAATTCAATACTGGATGAGGAATCTGTACTAAATAATGAGAATGTTCAAAAATGTTTCGGTTTTGTAGCAGGCCTGTTAAAACGTGTTAAAAATCAGCCGAAATTTGTAGTTAACGCATCGTACGGGAGAACAAAGATATTCGAATTCCAACCAAATTATAGGGAAGTAATCGACAGTATTGTTAAGGAAGAGGAACTTCCCGTGTCAAAGTTTGAAGCCTTGGTTAACAAACATGCGGGAGAACTGTTTGTTGAAAAACCGGATAAGATTTCATTTGTTAGGATATCTAATTGGCTTATTGACAATGGATATTTGACATCTGTTAAGGATGATATGAATAATAGTCACCGTGAAGCGACCGAAAAGGGGATTAATATGGGAATGACCAATAATATTGTGAAGCATGATGATAATAACTCATATGTACAATACAGGTTCACGACGCAAGGACAAAGATTTATACTTAAAAATCTTGCAGCTATAGTGAAATACAAAAAGAAGAAGTAAACATGAAAAAGAACATCTGGGATTTTAGCGAGGAGAGGTAACTGTTATGACCAGGGTCGACATGAAAAAGCTGGAGACAGCAATCCAATATGTTCAAAGAATGACGGAGGGCCACAACCCCGTTAATAACGCTCCTGTGGGCGAGGATTCGGTTATTACTAATCCGAATGTTGTACGGTGTATGTCGTTCATAAAAGACATTTTAGAGGAGCTGTGGCGCAATCAGGGGTATATTGGCAGGCGTCCAAGGATAACCCGGGATAAGTCACTGCCGGATATGCCATTGGAATGCCTTGAAAAGTTTCATTTTACCGGTGAAAAGACTATAACCAAGTTAGTTGACCAGATAAATGGCCTTTACGACATTGGAAACCATAAGAAGCTTACTTACGAGCCAATCATAAGGTGGTTGAAGGTAAATACTTACCTTTATGAGCGATTTGATAATGAGCTGAACAAACGGGTTACAGAGCCCACTGATAAGGGTAAAGAGCTGGGAATAACATCTGAACGAAGAGAATCCCGAGGAGATGCATTTGTGTCGATCAGCTATGGTCGGGCAGCCCAGGAGTTTATAGTTCAGCATATGGGCGAAATACTTGCCGCAGGGAACGATAAGTAGAAAACTATATTACAAGGAGCCACCCCATGTTTGACCCCACAAAAGAAATGATTGTCCTAAAAGGCGAAATAAAGACGTCTGCGGTACAATCATGTCTTTTTAACGCTGCTACCCATAAATGCGAAGTAATATTTTCGAGCGGAAAGAGATTCTACTACGCAAACAGCAATGTGGAAAGGCTCTTTAATCCTACAAAGATAGACCTTAATGAATACCGGGTGATGGCAGAAGGGCAACCACTTGGGAATGTAAAGGCGGTGTATGCCTTTAAGGGTATGCGCTGCCACTATTATCATGTTGTTTTCGAAAAAGGCTTTGAGAAGGACTATCGCGAAGGAGAAGTATCTTTCGTTAAAACTGCCCTTGAAACCAAGAAAAGCAAGGATATCTGGAAATACTTTAATGAAATTGCGGAAATAAGCCAACTCCGGGATGATGAGGGAGAGCTTATCCTTAAAAAGCAGTATGAAAAGGTAAGCTTTATAGGTCAGGATAATGCCTTGGATCCTTATCTGAATGCCAAAGCTCCGAGGACGAGAAAAGGGCAGATTCCAATTTTCCCTTTTGGGTGCAATACCAGCCAATACATGGCTGTTGAAAATGCAATCAACAACCAGCTGAGCGTAATACAGGGGCCTCCCGGGACCGGGAAAACCCAGACGATCCTAAATATCATTGCGAACCTGATCGTTTCCGGGAAGAACGTTCAGGTCGTATCAAATAACAATTCTGCCATTGAAAATGTGCAGGAAAAGCTGGCATCTCCGCAGTATAACCTGGATTTTATCGTCGCAAAGCTCGGTAAAAGCGATAACAAGAAGCTGTTTGTGCAGGAACAGAATACAAGGTACCCGGATTTTTCAGGGTGGCTGTATAAAGGCGATATCAGGGAGCTTGGCGGAGAAATTCAGGCTCTGTCGCAACAACTACGGATTTTGTACGCAGATCAGGAACAGGCTGCAAGGCTTACAACCGAGAAGGCTGCTATAGAGCTTGAAAAGAAGCATTTCGATGAGTATGTAAGAGAATCCGGTGTTGCCTTAGGCGTGATCAAGCAGAAGAAAAACGCGAAAGCAGCGGATGTTATGCGCCTGTGGCAAGTGTGGGTAAACAGGGCTGAAGATAGCCCGGCAATGTCTTTGTGGCAGAAACTTGTTTTGTATTTCAGGGATGGACTTCGGGACTTTTCAGTTTTTAAGCAGGATCCGTCCATGGTAATTTCCTCTTTACAGGCGTTATATTACGAAAAACGCCTCGAAGAGATAGACAAAGAGATCAACAGATTAAACGCTGAAATAGCAAACATGCATGTTGACACAACGAATCTTACAGCAAAATCCATGCAGTATTTCCGCCATGTCCTTGCGAACCGATATGCCGGGAAGGCCACGCGCATGTACTTTTCGGAGGATGATTTCTGGAAGAAGCCCGAGGAGGTGCTTCGCGAATATCCCGTGACACTAAGCACTACATATGCCTCAAAATCAAGTCTTGGCAGCCGCTCGCACATCGTTCAGTACGATTATGTGATAATGGATGAGGCTTCTCAGGTGGATGTTGCAACAGGCGTTCTGGCGATGTCATCCGCCAAGAATGCCGTAATAGTCGGCGATACAAAGCAGCTGCCGAATGTCATCACCGAAGAAGACAGGGAAAAGGCCGAGAGCATCTTTAAGCAGTATGATGTTCCGGAAGGCTACAAGTATACGAAAAGCTTCCTGCAGTCGGTTCTTGAGATTGTGCCCGGGATCCGCACTACGCTGTTAAAAGAGCACTACCGGTGCCACCCGAAGATTATTAATTTCTGCAACCAGAAGTTCTATGCGGGAAATTTGGTTGTAATGACTAAAGACAAGGGCGAGCCGAACGTAATTAAGGCAATAACCACGGTTGCCGGTAATCATGAGCGTGACCGCTTTAATCAGCGCCAGATAGATGTTATAAAGAACGAGATCCTGCCGGAGCTGGGCACAGACCTCTCTTCTGTCGGGATAATAACGCCCTACAGGAAGCAGGTAGAGGCCTTAAGGCGCGAGATTCCCGATGTTGACATTAACACGGTTCATAAGTTCCAGGGCCGTGAGAAAGATACGATAATCATTTCTACGGTTGATGATGAGAAGAACGATTTCTCGGATGATCCGTACCTGATCAATGTTGCGGTTTCCAGGGCGAAGAAGCACCTGTATGTGGTCGCATCCGGCAACGAAACCGGGGATGGCAACATAAATGACCTGATCGCCTATATTCGCTACAACAACTGCGAAGTGGTCGAAAGCAAGATTTACTCTATATTTGACTACCTGTTCGAAGGGTACACGGAGGGCCGAAGGGCGTATCTTAAAGACAAAAAGCTGGTTTCCGAGTACGATTCGGAGAACCTGATGTATACGCTGTTGGTAGATATTCTTAAAGAGGCCGGCAGGGAAGATATCGGCATAGTGTGCCATTTGCCTGTAAACATGCTGATAAGGGACAGAAGCCGTTTAACCGACGAAGAGGCCAGGTATGCCAGCAATCCCTTGACACATCTGGACTTTACCCTATACAGTAAGATCAGCAAGCGAATACTTGCGGCAATCGAGGTCGATGGATACACGTACCACAAGGAAGGCACAAGGCAGGCCGAGAGGGACCTGCTGAAGAATTCGATTATGGAGAAATATGATGTGCCTTTGTTGAGATTCTCTACAACAGGAAGCGGAGAGAAGGAGCGGCTTAGAGAGATGCTGGAGAGGGTGTAGGGTATATAGATGGTTTTATCGGCCAAGAAGGAGGTTACTTATGGATGAAGATGTCATTGTAATTGAATCTGAAAATGTTGAAATTGTTGATCTTTCTGAATATGAGGATAATCCTAAAAAACATTTCAAGCAGGCTCCGGATATTGCAAAACCACTTATAAGCAAGGCTAAAGAGGTGTTTTCAAAGATTGAGAAAGCCTTATATTCAACGCCGGCGTTTATTAATGCCATAAAGGCTGCAGTTCCTGAAGTTACATTGCAGGCAGTTTTATCTGAGGATCAAAAAAAGAAACTTCTTAATGGCACGTTAAGGCTACTAACGAAAAAAGATGGTTCTTTGTTGGCAAATCTGATTGATCCAAAGACAAAAAAGATAGTGGCTACAATCCCGCTTAAGGAAGTAAAAATGGCACCCGAGATATCACAAGCAATGTTGAACTTGTCTACACAGATGCAGATGGCACAGATTGCTGAGCAGATCCAGGTTGTCATGAAAGCAGTAGAAGAAGTGAGAATGGGGCAGGAATATGACCGTTTAGCTATGGCATATAGCTGCCAACAGAAGCTTTTGCAAGCGATGGAAATCAGGAATCCTGAGCTGAAGACTCTGGCACTAATGCAGTTGGTGGCGTCAGCTGAAGACAGCAGAAATCTGCTTATGCTTAGCCAGAAGAGCAATGTGGAGCTTATAAAGAATGAACCGGAAAGTTTTTGGGAGAAACTCTTTAAAGGTTCTCCACAAGATAAAATCAATGCTCGAATGAGCGAGATAAGAGAAAGCTTATGCGCCGTTAACATGGCTTCCATGACGGAAGCAATTGCTTATCAGGAGCTGGGAGAACCGGAAGCAGCGAAAAAGAGTCTTACCTATTTTGCTGATTTCCTTAATGATACATACATTGCAGTACCGGGGCTGATACAAAGATTCGATTTAATAGATCCTTCTACGACAGAGTATTGGACTAATACAATACCCGAGATAAAAACAAAAATTCAAGCTTTGCCCAGTGTTTCTATAAAGGGCAAGATAGAATCATGCAAAACAAGGAGACAAACAGATGGAATCGGAACAAAAAACAAGAGTTTGTAGGAACAAGCAATGTCAGAAAGTGTTGCCGCCCGATTACAAATATCGTTATTGCGAGGCCTGCAGAAATAAGCGTGCGGAGACAACGAAGAAAATTCTCAAAGGCGCAGGAGCCGGAATAATATCTGTAGGGGGCGTTGTGTTAAGCATCATAACACACGGGAAAATAAAACCGAAAAAGTAAAGAGTAGAAATAGGCCTTTTCTTAAAGCATATGGCAAAAAAACATTTAGTTGACAAGGAGAAAAAACATGACGCTTACAGTATATAAAGGGTTTGACGATTCCTTTCTTAACAAGTTGGAAATACCGGCGCTTATTCCCGGAGATATCTTGAACAAGAAGAATGTTCTTCTGTTTGATAAACAAACACGTAGAAAGCTGGAATTGGCCTTAATTAATCATTTGGAAGAGGATGATAATGCATGGATTACTTACGAAGAGTATTCGTTAATAAAAAAGAGAGTAGATGATGCCATTGAAGAAGACGGTCTCAAATTAACAATAATCAGGAACAATCTGTTTCCTGATTACTATCCTTTGGAGATTGAATTAGAAGCAACCCTGGCATCAGAAATAATGGATACATTAAATGGTGATCGGCATAATGATCAGAGTGAAGAGTGTCAACGCTTTATTTCTGTATATAATGCTTTAATCGATGCTGAAGGAGTGCTTTTTGCCGGCTTTTATAACTATGAATATGAGAATAACGATAAGATAACGGTGAGTGATCTTTATCCTCAAAATCTGATGGTAGAAGACGGCGGGGATAAAAGTGATTACACCATCTTTTTGAATGAAGATGTAGATACTTATTTGAGGGATTTGGTTAGAATAAAGGCCGGTAAGCCTAAGGTATTAAGCTTGAAAACCACAGGTGGAGTTTCTTCCCAAAGAATCCAAAAATCATTACAGGCATTTTGTCTGTATAATAAAATCAGGATTGTAAATTTCATAGAAAAACTTCCTGAAGATATCGAACTGGAAAACGAATTGGTTAATATAGCAAAAAATGTTATCCATATAGAGAATTTCGAAGGCTTTAGACCTATAAAGTATTATAAGAATCCGGACATTGATAAAGAAGTTATTGAATTATCTCAATCTAAAATAATCCATGAGATAATCCGGCAAGCCGAGAATTCATATGATGAAAAAAAGAACTTCAGGGATATATTTATTACAGCGTCTACAGGTGCAGGCAAATCTGTTATGTTCCAAATTCCGGCTGTGTATCTGGCTCGTAAATACCAAAAACTTACTGTGATAATTGAGCCCGTTAAGGCACTGATGCAAGATCAGAAAGAAAAGCTTAATAGGGCAGGCTATATGAGAGTCGCGACTTTCAATTCCGATCTTATTACGCAGGTAGAGAAAGAGGCTGTCCTCCAAAGCATAAAGAATGGAGAAATTGATTTATTATATTTGAGTCCCGAAACGCTCCTCTCGTATTCAATTGAAACAATAGTTGGGGATCGAGAAATTGGATTGATAATAGTCGATGAGGCACATATTGTAACGACATGGGGTGTTGGCTTTAGACCGGATTACTGGTATTTAGGTACATATTTAAACAAATTAAGAAACAGAATCAATGCAACAACAAAAAGAGCTCGAGAGCAAAGGATATATCACTTCCCTATTTGTGCGTTTACAGCTACGGCAATTAATGGTGGAACAGATGATTCTGTTAGCGACACTGTTATCAGTCTTTATATGGAAAATCCTATAAAATTCTTAGGTTATGTCAGGCGTGATGATATAGGGTTTGAGATTACACATCGTGGAAGTGGGGAGAAGTTGCCAAAAGATCAATATGAAGCGGAAAAATGCGCTGCATTGGATGAAAGAATAAAGCAATGGCTTACTTTTGGTGACAAAACAATAGTTTATTTTCCATATGCTTCAATGGCATCTGAGGCATCAAAAGGAATACGGGGATTTGCCGGAATTACTGTTGATAAGCGAATAGGAACATATACCGGTCGTAATATTGATGATCAAAGCAATGAAGCGTTTGTAGAGACAAAAAAACAGTCCTT
>JAEEGL012868779.1_pt1 | contig 17769 bp, 13 predicted proteins | sample 9134231 | NCBI WGS metagenome assembly JAEEGL01 (sample SAMN16246548, study PRJNA631951) | gut metagenome | biome: gut microbiome; feature: rumen; material: fiber-attached | host: Bos | place: Iran: Karaj | collected 2018-10 | reverse complement strand
CGTCCCTGAGCAGGGCTGAGGGGTGGTAGGTTGGCATTAGGGGGATTCCGTTAAGGTCAAAGAATTTTCCGCGGGCAGAATTTATTCCCTCTGTGGTTTTAAGAAGGTTCTGGAATGCTGTTCTTCCCATTGCAAGAATCATCTTGGGCTTTAGTAGGTGGATTTGTGCCTGGAGGAAGCCTGAACATGCCTCTGCTTCTTCCGGCTGTGGAGTTCTGTTTGCAGGCGGGCGGCATTTTACGATGTTTGCTATGTAGCAGTTCTTTGTGCGGTCAAGTTCTATGGCGGAAAGCATTTTGTCCAAAAGCTGGCCTGCTTTGCCAACGAATGGCCTTCCAGTCTTGTCTTCGTCTTCTCCGGGTCCTTCTCCTACAACGAGTACCACTGGGTTTTCTACGCCTTCTCCGGGGACCACATTGTGCCTTGTTGAAGCGAGGAAGCAGTTTTTGCAGGCTTGGATTTTTTGTGCTATGGAGCCTATGGAAAGAGGGCTTTTTGCTTCTGCAACAGCCGCTTCTTTTGCTTGTGTTTGCGGAATAAGGGGATCGTCCGTAAAGCTTGGGGCTGTTTTGAATGCCTTTGCCGTATAGCCCAGGTTGCAGGAAGATGCCGCTTTGAGTAGGTTGAAGATGTCTTCTTTTTGTGCTCCAGTCATAAAAGCCCCTTTTGTTTTAATAAAAAAGCGTCCTTAAAGCCTTACTTGCCATAAAGCCTAGCCCCGATTGGAAGGGCGGCGAAGCCGTTGCCACCCGGCAATGGAGGCGAATGCCGGAACCCTGGAAAGCGGGGATCTTGCTATGGACTGCCCGGATGCGAAGCGCAGGGCACAGTTGGACTATGCGTGCGCTCCAAGTCCTACATATTAAATATATCAAATACTTGCCCATTCATCAAGAATAGGGTATAATGCCCAAGTTATGAAAGTAGTTATGTTTACGGACGCATATTATCCTCGCATCAACGGTGTTGCCGTTTCCGTAAAGTCTTTTGCAGATTCTCTTGCAATTTTGGGGCACAAGGTTTTAATTGTGGCCTCTGACTATACAAATAACCATATAGACGAAAACGAGAGGGAGACTTTTTTTAAGCATTTCCGCTACGAAGATGATCCCAATGGCAACAAGAACCTTTCTATTTTAAGGCTGCCGGCAGACAAAATTATTTTTTCCAAGGAAGACCGCACCGTCCGTCTTAACCAGTGGTATATCATAAAGGCGGAGGTGGACAAATTTGGCCCGGATGTTGTTCACGTTAACTCTGAATTTGCAATGGGCTGGTTTGGCGTTACCTATGCCCGGCACAGGCACGTGGCCCTTATTTTTACCTTTCACACGCTTTGGGAAGACTATCTTGCAAACTACGTGCATTTTCTTCCTTCGTCATGGTCGCAGAAGCTTGGCAAGAATCTGGTTAAGTTTTACCTTAAGAGGGCAGACGAAATTATTGTTCCAACGGCCCGTATTGGCGGTGTAATAGGCGAGTACGGCGTTTCTAGGCCATACGACATTCTGCCTACGGGGATTCCTTCCAGCGTGGTTTCTTTTAACAAGAAGAAGTCTGTAGATTTTTACAAGAAGCTTTACGAGGAATTTCCCCAGCTTGAAGGGAAGCGGATTCTTCTTTATATTGGCCGTGTGGTTAAGGAAAAGAACCTCCCATTCCTTTTTGACGTTCTTGAAAGGGTTTTGCCTTCCGTTTCAGATGCAGTGCTGCTTTTTGTTGGAGGTGGGCCTGAGCTTGAGGCTTTGAAAGAGGTTGCTTCTGAGAGGGGGCTTTCTGACCGCGCCATATTTGCAGGCTACAGGGAAAGGGGCGACCTTGTCTACTTTTACAAGATGGCAAGTGTCTTTACCTTTCCAAGCGTTACGGAGACCCAGGGGCTTGTTACCGTGGAGGCCATGCTTACGGGACTGCCGGTTGTTGCAATTGGAGAGATGGGAACCCTTGACGTAATGCAGGGGGACAACGGCGGCTTTATGGTAGGGAACGACGCTGACGAGTTTGCCCGGCGTACCATTGAGCTTCTTAGCGATTCAAAGCTGCATTCCAAGAAGTCCAAGGAGGCTTTTGAGTGGGCGCAGAAGTGGTCCATGAAGTTCCTTGCTCCGCGGCTTGTTGCTTTATATAAGAAAGGAATTAAAAATCATAAAAAAGGAAACAGATAGAAATGAAGTGTAGAATGATGCGTTTTTCGTTGTGCTTGATAGCCTTGTCATTTTTTTCTTTGACTCTTCATGCGAGGGGTAAGCAGGGGCTTGTAAATTGCGGCAGCTGGATTTATGACGCTATGACCGAGATTGCCATGGAGGAGGGGCGGGTGGATTTTAGCGACCAGGCACCGCTTTCCATTGCGGAGATTGAGCTTTATCTTTCCGAGGCCGACTATGATTCGCTTAGTGAGGCAGGAAAGAAGAACTACGACAGGATTGTGGACTATATAGCATACGAGCCGCCTGCTTTTAAGGCTGATATTTTTTCTATAAGCGTAGAGCCAGAGATGAATGTAGAAGGCTTTTACAAGACCAACGACGACATTGACTGGGTGTATGACCGCTACTGTAGGCAACCGCTTTTGACAACGCCGCTTAATGTCCAGGGCGGGGACTATTTTACGCTTTCCATGGATGTTACCCTTCGCGAGTACGACGGGGCAGCAATCCTTGACAACAACTATTCAAACTTTATCTATGCAGACAGCAAGCTTACCCCGGACATAAACTTTCCGCATACGGCATACGGAAGCGTGGGCTACAAGTTCAACGACAATGCAGGGGTTAACCTTCAGGTTGGCATGGGACCCCAGAGCGTGGGACGGAGCCTTAGCGGTAGCATAATCTGGAGCGAATATTTTACGGGTGCAAGCTATGCAAACCTAGACGTCTTCTCTAAGAATTTGCGCTACAACATGAACGTTACCGAATTCAATGTGGACAAATACATGTATACTCACCGGCTGGAAGTAAGGCTTTTTAAGAAACTTCAGTTTTCCATTATGGAGTCAATGCTTGTAAATTCTTCACTTGAACTTCGCTTTATGAATCCCTTTACAATGTTCCACGGAATGGCACCCTGGCGCGACTACGGTGATGAGGACGGAGACCTTGACCACAGCGACCCGGAAAGCCATACCTGTGACTACCTTGCACTAAAGCTTGTCTATGTTCCTGTAAAGAATTTGCGTCTTTACGGATTTTTTGCCATGAACCAGTACCAAACTTTTTACGAGCGCAAGAACTGGGAAGACAACTGCACACCTAATTCCATGGCTTTCCAGGCTGGCGCGGAATCCTACATACCATTTAAGGGCGGCAATTTCCATTTCTGGCTTGAAGGAACTTACACACAGCCCTACATGTATGTAAAGGAAGACCCCAACTGGAGCCTTGTGCGCACCTACAGCGAAAACCTTGGCGACAAGGCTGTTTTCTATGAATGGGTTGGTAGCCCCTTTGGACCGGACACTGTTGCAGGCGAGCTTAACATGGGCTATGAGGTTCCGGGAAAGTGGGACGTAACTGCAAGCTATCTCTTTAAGGCGGCAGGCGAGTATTCTGGGACCAAGCTTTTTACAGATGATTTGGACTGGGGTGGGCAGGATAAGGTTCCCAACCGCGAAAAGTGGGCATATCCGGACAGCGACAAGGAGGGTGGACAGGACAGGGCAAAGAAGCAGCAGGGCTTTAGCACACCCCACGGCACTCCTGAATACCTTAACAGGGTTGCGCTTAGGGCAAGCTTTTCTCCTTCTCCCTTGTTCACCATAAGCGCGCAGCCGGCATTCGTTTTTATATTCAACAAAGACAATATCGACGGAGAGTTTGCTTCTGGCGGGGAATTCGCAGTTTCCGCAAAAATCAATTTGAGCAGGTTGTTCTAGTATGAAGAAAAAGTTACTTTCGTTTTTTGTTTTTGCAGCAGTTTTGGCGTCTGCATTCGCACAGGTTTCTGTTGACCCCGACGACTATTTCTACACCCTCTCCCAGGGCTGGGAAATACGCGGTCTTACAAAGGCAGCCCCCCCAATGAGGCCTTATCCACTTGCAAACATAAAGCAGATTCTTGAGGACGTAATAGAAAACGGCACTCCCACAGACGTTGAGCGCGCCAAGTATTATATGGAAAAAATAACTGGTAAGCCTTGGACTGTAGAAGCCGGTGGCCATGGAACTGCAAAGTTCACCTTTGAGACTGAATACGACGAGGAAGAGGAAGAGGGCAAGTCCAGCTTTGACGGCTGCGAAAAGAGCCACGGCATGTTTATCCTTGCAAACCCAAAAGTCTATGGAGACATTTCCTTCCTTAACGGCCTTGTTTCCATGGGCTACAGTGCAGGTTTTGCAGCATACAAGGGGCACGAGGACGAATTTGTTCCACTCTACACAAACTCCAAGCACGATACCCGCACGGACGCAATAGAAGCAGGCCCACTGGATGTTTACCTTGACGTAAACGATGCCATCGCAGTAGGAAAGACCCGCATTTTTGCCCAGGCTGGAATTTACCGCACTGGCTACGGCGACTTTTTTGACGAATGCCCTGCCATGAATGACGATGCCTTCCACAGCGCAAATTTTTCTTTCTCCGTCTTTAGCGACAAGGTTGCCTACACACAGATTCTCTCTGCAATCGGTGCTTCAAGCGCTTACGACGGTGAGGAACTTTTCCCGGACAAGTATTTTGCCTTCCACGCAATAGAAATCAAGCCCAGCCGCAAGTTCTCCGTCACGTATTACGAATCTTGCGTATTTGGACAGCGCATGGACCTTACTTATTTTATCCCCGCACCCTACATGATTGGCGAGGAACTTTCGGGCTTCGGCGACAACGTTCAGATGGGGCTAAAATTCAAGATTATTCCTTTTGACGGCTTTATGTGGGTAACGGACATCTATTCTGACGACACGGACTTGGAAAGCGCACTTAAGCTGGACCTTGACTCCAAGAACCGCTTTGTGCTGCAGAACGGATTTATCTACACACCGGAAAATTCTTTCTGCACAAGGCTTGGCTTCAACTATACAATAATCACTCCATACACCTATTCCCACTGGGAGTATGCGGATGGTTCCTCCGGCGCAATCACCGCGGGAACTCCAAGCTACCAGAACTACACGAACAACGGTCTTAGCATGGGGCTTTCCATTCCGCCGAACAGCGACCGCTTTAGCCTTTCTGTAGACATGATGCCCAAGCCCAACATGAAGATAAAGCTCTTTTCTTCATTCATGAGGCATGGCAATGTCTGCGAAAGCCTAGAAAATGATGAAGCGCTTGTCTACCTTTCTGCGGACAAAGGCGTCTATTCAACGGACGGCAGTTTGTTTACCCACTCAATGTTCTCCGATCCCGAAGGCGATATTGGTGAGCATGTTGACACTGCATGGCACCACCTTAACTTCCTTACCCAGGACCACAAGATGTATGCCGCAAAGGCTGGCTTTGACCTTAACTATGAATTTCCCAAGCAGAAGTGGGGGCAGTTTACGCTCAAATTTGGCTATGCCTTTGAGTACGTTCACAATAAGGGCGTAGACAATCCTATGTACGAACCGGTTTCTGGCCTTAAGTTCAACAACGGCAAGTACGAGCTTAACGGTACCGAGCAGACGGATGCAGAGCTTGAGCAGATTGTGGCAACTTCAAAGGAAGCTTGGCTCAGGAACCTGCACGACGAGATGAACCATTACATTACGGTGGGCGGTTCATTTAGATTTTAGTTTTTTCTTGCGGCGCTTTTGTTAGCTAAGGGCTTTCCGGGGTTGCGCCTTTCGGCTCCATTGCCTGTCGGCAACGCTTCGCGCCCCTACAATCCCTGCCGTGCCTGCTTTTTTTACAGGCATTTAATAGGAGAACATTATGTATTCAGAAATGTATCTTGGAAAAGTCGGTGAGCTTAGCCTTAAGCGCAGCAACATCCGCGTATTTGAAAAGCAGCTTGTTACCAATGCCCGCACCGCTCTTGAAACTGTTGACGCAAAAATCCACACCCAGTCTGGAAGGCTTTACGTTTCATGCACGCCACAGTCATGCCAAGCGGTTGAGTACATGCTGGACCGCCTTATTGGCATTACAGGCTGGGCAAAGGTTGTAAAGACCCAGAAGGACATTGGAGCCATAACGGATGCAGTTACCGAACTTGCAAAGAAGGCAAGGGATGCAGGTGCCAAGACCTTTAAGATAGATGCAAGGCGCGAAGACAAGTCTTTCCCCCTAAACTCATACGAAATTTGCACGCAGGCTGCAAGCGGAGCCTTTGACTCTGGAATACTTGCCGTTGACGTTCACAAGCCGGACGTTGTTATAAGCGTGGAGGTTCGTGACGAATGTTTTGTTTATTCAACTCAGAAAAGGACTTGCCGTGGACTGCCTGTTGGCGTTAGCGGAAAGGGGCTTTTGCTTCTTAGCGGAGGCTTGGACAGTCCTGTTGCCGGTTACCGCATGATGAGGAGGGGAATGAAGGTTGAATGTGTATACTTCCATTCATACCCGTACACTTCCGAAGAAGCACAAAAAAAAGTTGAGGATTTGGCGGAAGTTTTGAGCGGCTATGGCTGCGACACCCACCTTAACATAATTCCCTTTACAGACGTTCAGATGAAGATAAAGTCAAAGTCTCCTCAGGACTACACAACCCTTATGCTTCGCCTCTGCATGATGAAGTGTGCCAACATGCTTGCCCAAAGAATAAATGCCCAGTGCCTTATTACAGGAGAAAGCCTTGGCCAGGTTGCAAGCCAGACCATGGAGAACATGGCGGTTACGGAAAGTTTTGCAGAATACCCGCTTTTAAGGCCGCTTGTAGGTTTGGACAAGGAAGAAATTACGGACACAGCCATCCAGATTGGAAGCTATGACATTTCAATCCTTCCCTACGAGGACTGCTGCGTTCTCTTTAGCCCTCGCCATCCTGTCCTAAAGGCCAATGTGGAAGAAGCCAAAAAGATTTACGAAAGCCTTGAAGTTGACCAGCTTATAGAAGAAGCCTTTAACAACCGCAAGATTATCCGCTATGCCCTTAGGGACACCATAGGCAAGAAGTGGGCCACAAAGCCTTATCGCGTACAGGCGGGGAATGTGGTGCAGGGTAGCGATGTGCGCAGTGGCAATGCAGAAGGAACTGAATAAATTTGCTTACCGTGGTCTTTCCCTAATAAAAGGCTCTTTTTATGCCGATACTCAAAAAGTGAAAAACCGTCCTGAATTTTATAAGAAATTTATGCCCTTAAAAGGCATTTTACTCATATTTGCAGGCCTCTGCCTCGTGCAGGGGACTATTTTGACTGCACAGGAAAGTGCTGCCCCTGCCACTAATGCTGCCACAGCCGTAGAAGTTGTTGCAGACGACAGCGTTCCTCTTTTGCTTGAAGGAATCTGGGAGAATTCCAACCGCTACGTTGTCTTTGACACAGACTACATTGCTTCGGACAACCGTGCAATTCCCAACATTGTGCTAAAGACCTTCTACCAGTGGTACGACGACCGCGCCGCAGAAAGCCCCGAATACTCTGCAAAGAACAAACGCGACAGGAACAACACGACTCCTGCAAACCCGGAGCGCATCCTTTTGCATTTTACGCCCCTTACCGATGAGCTTTTTACTCCTGAATACAAAATAAACGTTACCCAAGAAGACGGAGACATCCTTACCGCAGACGGTGAGTGCAGTGGTGCCTGGGACATGCAGATTACCTATTCTAGCCATAAGCTTGGCGGAAAAAACACCTACCACGTGCCCATTGCCGTTATTGGAAACAAGCTCTACCTAAAATTCCGCGTTAAGGCAGAAAACAGCGATTCTGTGGATGTTTCAACTGTCTTGGACGGAAGCATAAATGACGTTGCAAGCAAAGAGGCAGGTTATTGGCTGGATGCAGGAAATGCAAACGGCATATTGGTAAGCCCGCCTGTTTCCAGCGAAGAACTTTTGTCCTACCTCGTTACTGATTCTGCCGTCTACCCGGTACGCTACTGGGAGACAGACATGGAGTACGATGCCAACGCAAGGGCAAGACTTGACGACGGGGGAAATTCATATTACGTTCCAAAGCATTTGCTTGTTGGTGGCCTTGTCTACACATGCACACTAGGAAGAAGGACACAGATACGCAACGTGCAGAAAAGAGAAAAGCTTCCTGAGCCTTACTCCATGAATAGCGTGCTAGTGGAAAAGCATGCCGTTACGGAAGAGGACAAGCCCATAACATACAGGGTGCGCACTTCTACGATACTGGTATTTGGAGAGCCATACCTTACCCTTACGGATGGAACCCGTACCTTGGAAGAGATTGTCCAGGCCGCCAACAGCAGAAAGAAGCCGCCTAGAAAGCCGCTCTTCCCGCCCCACGGCGTACTTGACTTTGACTGGAGCATTATTGAAGATCCGCCAAAAGACTACAACCGCCGCATGCTGGACTTGGGTAAATAATTATTTGTTCACTTTTACAATCTGAATGTAATCTAGGCATAGCGGCTTATAGCCCTTTGCATTTTTTACGGTAGGAAAATAAAGTTCCATGCTTACTGTCTGCTTTTCTTCCAGCGTGATGGTGCAGGGGCAGCGGGTGGTAAGCTCGTAATATCCCAACGGTGGGTTGCTTGGGTAAAAGTTGTGCTGTAAAAAGAAGCTGCTTTCCCCGCTTTTGTTTTTTCCTTCAAGGGCCATCTTTATTGTAGCAAATTTATTGTTGAAGGCTTTTTCGCATACCATTATTTCGTATGTTCCGGCATCCAGCGTTACTATGGCTTTTGCAGTGCAGGCAGGGGCATACGGTGAGACCAGAAGGCTTGCGTGTGCGCTTGCATCCATGTCGAATAAGCGTCCAGCCGTTACTTCTTCAAGCTTTTCTTTTTGGGGCAAGACCTTTCCGCCGGATTCAAGGAGCATGTCCTCTGCCTCTATCTTTATTCCTCCGCCTGTAAATTCAAAGGACGGAATGATGTATGCATCTTTTGAAAATGCAAGTGTTGATGTAAAGGCAGAGAGTAAGATTGTAAGACAAAAAGTAAAAACTGATTTTTTCATATTTTTATATCCTCTTTATGTTAGCATTTCTAATATACTGCAATCCAAGCAAGCACGGCCGGGATTGGAGCCCCTTTAGTAGCCGAAGGCTATGAGCGGATAGCGAAGGGCGGAAAGCCCTTAGCAAACCAAAGCGCCGCAAGAAAATCCTATAGCTTTGGCACGTGGGGCTTGGCCATGTTCCTTAGCATATTTTGGAGCATCTCGTGTGCCGCGTCCGCATCAACTTCCTTTGAAGGCTCATGATATTTTACCAGATTTTGCGGTATTTCATCAAGGAAGCGGCTGGGCTCGCAGTCAACAGAAGCATTCATTTTTCGCCTCTTCCTGCAGGAGGAAATAAAGAGCCTGTCCCGCGCCCGCGTTACTGCAACGTAAAAAAGACGGCGTTCTTCTTCTATTGCATTGTCTCCGCCTTCTTCAACTGCACGCGCATGTGGCATGAGGCCTTCCTCCGCACCCGCAATGAATACTACCGGGAATTCAAGCCCCTTGCTGGCATGGACCGTCATAAGGTTTACCTTGCCCTTGTCCGCTTCTCCGTCGTCAAGGTCGTCGCGGCTAAGAAGGGTAATGCGGTTAAGGTAGGCATAAAGGCTTGTGTCGTCGTGCTGGGGGTTGTTTTCCCACTGTTCCATGCTCTTGATAAGGCTTTCTATGTTCATGTACTTGAATCGGGCTGCCTTTTCGCTTTTTGGGTTTTCTGCAATTAAGAAGTCAAAGTAGTTTATGTCCGTAACCATCTGCTTTACTTTTTTGCTGAGTCCTTTTCCGCTTAGCATTGTCTTGTTGTTTTCTATTAATTGGCAGAAGGATTTTAGGCTTTCCAATGCGCTGTCGCTTACCGGGCATTCGTCTTCCCCGCATTCCAGGACTGCCTGTATTGCTTCCCAAAGGGAGACTCCAAGTCTTGCTGCAACGGTATTCAGTGCCTCTATTGAAGTTCGGCCGATTCCCCTTCGCGGAGTGTTTATTATGCGAAGGAGGTTTATGTCGTCGTCGTGGTTGGAGATTACGCGCAGGTAGCTTATTATGTCCTTTATTTCTTTGCGTTCAAAGAAGGATGTTCCTCCGCTCATCACGTAGGGAATGTTTGCTTCTAGGAAGGCTTCTTCTATTGCCCGGCTCTGGGTGTTTGCCCTCATCAGAACGCCAAAGTCGTCGTATTTGCGCTTTTCTTCTATACAAATGCCCTGTATTCCGTCTGCTATGAAGTCTGCTTCTGCGGCTTCGTTTTCCGGCATGTAGATTTCTATGGGCTTTCCTTCTCCGTTGCCGCTCCAAAGCTCCTTGTCCTTGCGGTTGGTGTTGTGCTTTATTACTCCGTTTGCGGCGGCAAGAATTGTTCCTGTTGAGCGGTAGTTCTGTTCAAGCCTTATTTCCTGAACTTCCGGGAAGTCCTTTTCAAAGTTGAGGATGTTCTGGTAGTCTGCTCCGCGCCAGCTGTAGATTGACTGGTCGTCATCGCCAACAACTGCCACATTCTTGTCTGCCAGTATGTGCATCATCTCGTACTGCTGGTGGCTTGTGTCCTGGAATTCGTCCACCATGATGTACTTGTAGCGGTTGCGGTAGGCTTCCAGAATGTCCGGGTGTTCACGCCAGAGTTTTATTGGCAGGGTGATAAGGTCGTCAAAGTCAACCGAATTGTAGACTTTAAGGCCTTCCTGGTAGCTTTCGTAAAGTTCCCTGTACATGGAATTTTCTGCGTTCCAGTTTTTGCGTCCAGTCTTTATGTCGCTAAAGATGCCGCCTATTTTGTAAACGTCCATTGCGTCGCCTGTAAAATGAAGCTCGCGGCCTGTTTCCTTTATTAGTGCGTAGCGGTCTGTTTCGTCGTAAATGGAAAAATTTTCCCTGTAACCCAACGCTTGGATATCCTGGCGCAGAACCCGCACACCGAATGCGTGGAATGTGCTTATGGTAAGGTTCTGAAGCTTTTTGTTTGTAAGGCCTTTTATTCGGTCAGACATTTCTTTTGCAGCCTTGTTGGTAAAGGTTAGGGCTAGAATCTGGCTCTGGGGAATGCCGTGTTCCAGCATGTTTGCAATGCGGCATGTGATTACGCGCGTCTTTCCGCTTCCAGCTCCGGCTATGATGAGAATTGCCCCCTCCAGCGTTGTTACTGCGCGGTACTGCTCGGGGTTGAGCTCTGATTTTAAGTCTTCTTCCAGTGACATAGGGCATTATTGTAACGATAAATGGCAAATCTGGCAACAGCTGAGGAAGTGGGTAAATATGCATTAATATGCAGGCTGGATTTTTTTCTGTAGTCTTTGGGACGCTACCTCTGTATAGTCTGTTGTTCTGCTTTGTTACGCAACCTGTCTGTGGCGGGCCTTTAAACAGTGGCGTAGCTTTCTCTAAAAGCAAGGACGAAAACGCTGTTACTGACACACGGGCTGCTTCCGTATCAAAGCGATTGCATATTATTGAAATTATGTTGACAGCTATTTTAAAATCTGGTAAGTTAATTTAAATTTTAAAAGTGATTTTTATATGAGAGTTTATCTAAAAAGTTATTCATCTGCAAACCGCCCGACCGACAGCGAAGAAATGAACAGCCAGTACTTCTACCACTCTGACCACCTTGGCTCTGCACAGCTTGTAACAAACAATAAAGGTGATGTCTACCAACGCATAGAGTACACGCCCTACGGCGAGACATGGATAGACATGCGCACTAACATAACCGCGCTCTACGACGTGCCCTACCGCTTCACGGCAAAGGAGCTGGACAAGGCACGGTCGGTAGCTTGCTTCCGCCGTGGCCTGTACTACTATGGCGCAAGGTACCTTGACCCCAAATACAGCCGCTGGATTAGCACAGACCCTGTCCTTGGAGAGTACATCCCCGCCGCAGGCAAGGCAAATGCCAAGGATATGGCAAATTTGCCCGGAATGGGAGGAATTTTTAATCACACCAATGCCGGTTTGTTCCATTATGCGGGCAATAATCCTATACGCTATATAGACCCGGATGGAAGAGAAGATGATGACTTCGATTTATTTGAAGACGCTAAAAAGGGATTTGGATTGATATTTGATTTTGCTACAAAAGTGTCTGCAACAAATTTCCCAAAAGGTGAAGCAAAAGAGTTGGAAGATTTTATGAATGATAAACCACAGTTCTGGGGAGTTTTAGCTGTAACTGGTTTATATGGAGGGTTTTTCGGAGTTATTGGATATGACATGTATTCTAAAGGAAATGGATTTACAGATTTTGTAGACGGCAGTGTAGATTTATATAATGATTTATGTAATTTTGGAATAGATATAACAAAGATGACTTATGAAGGTTCATATTGCGGTCTTACAAATACTTTAACATTTATTCCTTCTATCTCTATTTCTGACTGGGTATTAGAAAGTTTTGGAGCAAAAACTGATTATTCCGGTACAATGAAAATAAGTGATGACTTAAAATTCAAGGTGAGCACAGGAATAAACTTTACTGTAAATTGTATGGATAGAAAAACATCCCAAATTTACAATTATAGTATATCCCTTTCTTTTATTTTTAAGTCTGACAACAAATGTACTGTGAATTTTTTGAAGCCAAATGTTGGAGGTGCTTTATGATAAAGAAAATATTTTTTACAATTTTATTATTGACAGTTAATTGTTTTGCTATTTCACAAAATGTTTCAAGGGAAAGTGCAGAAAGATTATACGGTGAGAAAAAGTTTCAAGAAGCAAAAAATATGTTTGACCAAGTTATAAAGCAAGACCCCGGTGATTTTATTGCATATTATGACAGGGCTGTAACCGAGATTGAGTTAAAGCAATTAGATAACGCCTTAAAGGATATAAATAAATCTATTGAGCTGTCACCCCGTAGCATAAAGTTGTATTATTGTCGAAGTATCATTTACTGTCATTTGCAAAACTATGAAAAGTCGATAGAAGATGCAGACTATGTTATTTCAAAGGCAAGGATGTATGCAGACGCATATAATCAACGTGGGTATGCTTATATACAATTGAAAGAATTTGAAAAAGCAAAAGAAGACTTTGATAATGCGATTTTATATCAAAGATATTCAAAAGGCAGTATTGCACCATTTTATTCAAACCGTGCAGTCGCTTATGCCGGGTTAGGAAATTTTGAGCTTGCATTGTCTGATGTAAATTTTGTTATTCAATTGCAGCCACCAAAGCCGTTTGACTATATTTTTAAACTTTATTTGCTAAAGATGCTTAATCAAAATAATGAATTTGATGATACTTTACAAATTGCCGGTAATCTTTTTCCGGATAATATGGATATTTTGACATTCGACCTGGCAAGGGCAATAGAAAAAGTCGATGTCCCAAAAATTAACGAAGATATTGAAAAACTTAGTAGATTAAGTTGCAACACTCTTTTATATCATAAACTCTTAAAGACATACTATCTTCTTTCAAATGATAAAATAAATTATTTAAAAGAAGTGGAAGTTTTAAAATATCCCGAAAAACTGGAAGACGGAGGAGACTTGAATATTGTTTCTGATGGTAATTCTAAATTGTTTTTTGATGTCTATAGCGTAATAGATCCAGATATTATTTTTACAAAAGAAGAGAAAAAATAATAGGTAGTTGTGTTTAATGGGAGAAAAAAGAAGTATTGGAATGAAGTTGTAGACTAAAACAATATTTTTATCTACGCTACCCATAGTGTTTTTGCAGAGTATGAAAACAAGTGCCATTTCCCCATCAAATAGGTATTTGTGTGCCCAACAATTCCCCGGTGGAGGGCGAGTTTAAATAGAGCCTAGCCCCGATTGGAGCACCGCCGGAGGCGTTCTGGAGGGAGGGAGCGGAGCGAGCGAGTGGAAGAATGGAGCGGGAGCGGAAGTGCGCAAAGCGGGGAAAAACATGGTGCTGGACGGAGCCGTAGGCCCGGCCACAGTTTAACCATAAAGGCTGCTCCAGAAATAAAAGAAGAATCAAGATTTTGGGTTTGCTCTTGAACAAAACGCTTATTATGGGTACAATTAGCTTATGTTTGACGTAAAGGATTCAGAGCCGTTTGACACGGACGAAGATGATTTTGACACAGTTCTTGAACGCGATATTACTTTTACAGGTAACATTCGTTTTTCAAAGCCCTTCATGATTAAGGGCAAAATGAGCGGGCTCATAGAAGCTACAAGCGACCTTCTTATTGACACGGACGCAGAGGTTGATGCAGACATTACGGCGGAACGGGTATTGGTTCGCGGAAAGGTGAAGGGCAACATAAAGGGCTACAAGATGGTCTACGTTACTTCCACCGGTTCCGTAAACGGAGAAATTGCAAGTGCCCGCCCGGTATTGGAACTGGGTTCCACTGTGAACGGAAAGATTGCCATGCTTCAGGGCAGCGAGGCTTCCGGTGCGGAAAAGCCGGACCTTTTTGCAAGCGGAGGTTTCTGATGAATCTCTTGAAGAAAAATTTGTTGAAGGCTTCTTTTTTTGCATTTGTTTTTTCTGTGGTTTCTGCAGCCGCATTGCCGTCTTTTGCACAGGCAGCCCGCCCGGATGCTTTAAAGCTTTACAAGTCCGGCAATTACAAAGAGGCTATCCGCGTGTGCCAGGAAGAGCTGAACGATCCTTCCCGTGGTACGGCTCAGGACATTGAATCCTACGTGGTTCTCTGCTGGTCTTTGGTTGCCAACAAGCAGTACCGCGAGGCAGAAAAGAGCGTAGCACAGGCAAGGCAGCTTTCTTCCTACGATGCCCGCCTGCTTGAAATTCAGGCTGAATCAAAATTTTATCTTGAAAAATATGACGAGGCAATGAACCTCCTCCAGCAGTATGTTGTAATTCCTAATGCAGACAAAAAGGGTTCCCAGCGCATAGGTCTTTCCTATTACCTTATGGGCGAAATCTATATCCGCCAGAAGAAGTGGGAGCATGCAGACATTGCAATTAGCAAGGCTGTGGACACTGAACCGGGAATGTCTTTCTGGTGGAGCAAGCTTGGCTATGCAAGGGAACAGGCAGGATACTATCAGGATGCTATTGTTGCCTACAACAAGGCAATAAGCCTGAATGCATCTTCTTCTGATGATGCCCGCCGTGGTCTTGTCCGCTGCCAGGCAAAGCTTAATCCCTAAGCCTTAAATTTTTCATGCGGAACATAATCCACTTTGAAACTCTTGGCTGCCGTCTTAATCAGGATGAAAGTGAAGGCGCAGCCAAAAGATTCTCTGATGCAGGTTTTGTATGCTCAATGGAAGGGGTGACTTCTGCCACTCCGGTAAATGAGGATGTGCTTCTTTGCATTGTGAATACTTGCACCGTTACTGCAAAAGCCGAACAAAAGGCCAGAAGAATAATAAGGCTTCTGCTGGAAAAATATCCCCTTGCACCAGTAATTGTAACCGGTTGCTATGCCCAATTGGACGGTCCCTTTATAGAACAGATGGAAGTTTCCCGCATAGTGATTCTTTCTGGTAACAAAAAGGAACTTTTGTCTGACCTGGCAGAAGAATTAAAATCTTGCAAGACCCTTTTCAAAGATGAGCTAAGGCTTTTTATACAAAAAAAATCAGACGCAAAAAAAGAGAATGCATTTTCGCTTTACACTCCTGTCTTTGAAAAGCACAGCAGGGCTTCAATAAAAATACAGGACGGTTGCAACAACGCATGCACTTTTTGCCGCATACACTTGGCAAGGGGAAAGTCCGTTTCCTTGGAGCCGGAAGAAGTATTGCGCCGGGTTTTGGAACTGGATGATAGGGGAACAGGAGAGGTTGTCTTTACCGGTGTTAACCTAAGCCAGTATTCTGCACAAGATGCCGATGGAAAAAAAATTGACTTTACCCAGCTTTTGGAATACCTGCTTAGCAGCACAAGCAAAATAAAATTTAGGATTTCTTCATTTTACCCCCAGCACATAACGGAGCGTCTCTGCAACTTTTTGGCAGATCCAAGAATACAGCCGTCATTCCACCTTAGCGTGCAGTCGGGGAGCGATGAAATCCTTAAAAAAATGGCAAGACCCTACAGGGCAGAGGATGTTGTAAAAGCCGTAAGCCTTTTGCGTTCTGCAAAGAAAAATCCATTCATTGGCTGCGACATGATTGCAGGCTTTCCGGGGGAGACTGAGGAAGATTTTATTCTTACCACGGAACTGTGCAAAAAAGTGTCATTCTCATGGATTCACGCATTTCCATTTTCTCCGCGGCCGGGAACACCAGCCTTTAGCATGAAGGCTCAGGTTGCTCCTGCGGTAAAGAACCAGAGGGTAAAAGTTTTAACCTCACTTGCAGTGCAGGGAAAGATTGCCTACATAAATTCCTGCAAAGACCAGATATTTCCTGCTGTATGCGAAAATTCGCGCAAGGACAGGCTTACTTCGGCAATGCTCAACAACCGTGCTTCGACAGGAAGCGTACATGCGGTTACCTCAAATTTCCTTCACTGCAAATGCCTTTTGCAAGATGGTCTAGAAATTCCGTCTCCGGGAACAATAGTAAATGTAAGGATAAAAGAAGCATTGCTGGAAAGCATAAAAAACGGCGGGGAAGAGGAGTGTTTGGCAGAAATAATTTTATAGGCTTAAAAAAGCAGGCGCGGCAGGGATTGGAGTACCTTTAGTCCCGTCCGCAGGGCGGGATGAGCCGCGCAAGACGGCGAAGTACGGAAAGCCCCTTGCAAAAGAAACTGCCGCAATAATCAGCCTTATCTATTGGGCATTACGATAGCTGCAATTATGTATGCCAAGAGACCTGCTCCTCCTGCAAGAGTAAATAGCACCCATGCAAGCCTTATGATAGTGGAGTCAACGTCAAAATATTCTGCAATTCCGCCGCACACACCGGCAAGCTTTTTGTCTGAATTGGATTTGTAAAGTTTTTTGCTGGACATTTTTTTCTCCTCTTTATGTTACTTTATACGATTTTGTGCGACTTTATGCAACAGGCAGAATGCAGGCAAGAAACCCCGCAAAAGTGGAGCCCCTGCCGGCATTAGCTTTTATGCTTATTTCTTGAAGCCTTCTGCAACGGCAACTGCACAAGCAACTGTACAGCCAACCATTGGGTTGTTACCCATTCCCATAAAGCCCATCATTTCTACGTGGGCAGGAACAGATGAAGAACCTGCAAACTGTGCGTCTGAGTGCATGCGGCCCAAAGTATCTGTCATACCGTAGGAAGCAGGACCAGCTGCCATGTTGTCTGGGTGGAGTGTGCGTCCTGTACCGCCACCAGAAGCTACGGAGAAGTATTTTTCGCCGTGTTCAAGGCGTTCCTTCTTGTATGTACCTGCAACCGGGTGCTGGAAGCGTGTTGGGTTTGTAGAGTTACCTGTAATGGAAACGTCAACACCTTCATGCCACATGATTGCAACGCCTTCGCGAACGTCATCTGCACCGTAGCACTTTACGATAAGGCGCTCTGGATTGTTTCCGTATGGGATTTCCTTTACAACGGTCAAAGCCTTGTCTGTACCCTGTCCGTTAAAGTAGTCCATCTTTGTCTGAACGTATGTAAAGCCGTTGATTCTAGAGATAATCTGGGCTGCGTCCTTTCCAAGACCGTTAAGGATAACGCGGAGCTTGTTCTTGCGGACCTTGTTTGCGTTTGCTGCAATCTTGATTGCACCTTCTGCTGCTGCAAAAGACTCGTGGCCTGCAAGGAATGCAAAGCACTGTGTCTCTTCGCTCAAGAGGCGGGCACCAAGGTTTCCGTGTCCAAGACCAACCTTGCGGTCATCTGCAACAGAACCAGGGAGGCAGAGTGCCTGCACGCCCTTACCAATGTTTGCTGCTGCTG
>JAEEGL010777957.1_pt1 | contig 17769 bp, 16 predicted proteins | sample 9134231 | NCBI WGS metagenome assembly JAEEGL01 (sample SAMN16246548, study PRJNA631951) | gut metagenome | biome: gut microbiome; feature: rumen; material: fiber-attached | host: Bos | place: Iran: Karaj | collected 2018-10 | reverse complement strand
TTTTAGGCGTTCTGCAGCAGGCTCTTCTTTTGCGATCATACCATATCTTTCGCGTTTGCGCCACTTTTTCTATCGGCGAACTCCTTTTCCAGAGCCTTCCATTCCTCGTATTTCCGGCGTGCCAGCGCCCGAATCTCCGCCTCGCTCTTTTGGTACGCCCAACGCACGCCAATACCACCGTGACGGTTATCGCAGCTCGATACCCAACCGCCCCGAAAGGTCACGAAAAAGCGCGTATCGATGCCACCCCAATCCTTCGTGTCCTCCGCAAAGCGTACGCAGATTTCCGTGTATTCCTCCACCGTCACCCTCTCCACCTCCTTTCCATATATAGTTTCACAAAAAAAGGAAAATTCCTGCCGGCGCCTGTCATAAGCTCCCGATTTCCCCTATAAATGTTTCGTATGAATCCTATACGGTTATTGCATAAGCGCTGGCAAAATGCTATAATGATGGCGGATTTTATTGCCAAAGTTTATATTGAAGGAGGAATCATGATGAAGATGAAAAAATGGGTGAGCGTATTCCTGATCGCAGCCCTGGCACTGTTGACCACGGCCTGCGGCGGTGGCGGCGGTGAAAAGAAGAGCAGTGGCAGTGGCGATCCTAAAGCTGCAACGCCGGCCAAAGTGGATCGCAGCAAGGAGTTCATCACCGTTCTGACCGGCCCCACCAGCGGCATCTACTTCCCAATCGGCGGCGCATTCTCGAAGGTCATCGGTGAGATGGGCTACAAGACCTCAGCCACGGCTACCGGCGCAACCGGCGAGAATATCAACGCCATCCTTACCGGCAAGGGTGAGCTTGCCATTGCCATGTCGGACTCTGTCATCCAAGCGGTCGAGGGCTTCGGCGCCTATGACGGCAAGCCGAAAGCCACGGACCTGCGGGCTATGATGGGCCTCTGGCCAAACGTCGTGCAAATCGTCACCACGGCGGACTCGGGTATCAAGAGCTTCGCTGACATCAAGGGCAAGCGCGTCGGTGTGGGCGCTCCGAATTCCGGCGTCGAACTGAACGCTCGCATGATTTTCGAAGCTCACGGAATGTCGTACAACGACGCCAAAGTGGACTACCTCTCCTATGGCGAGGCCATCGACCAGATGAAAAACGGCCAGTGCGACGTGGCCTTCGTCACCTCAGGCCTGGGAAACGCAACCATCAAAGAACTGGGCACCGCGAAGAAGATCGTGTTCGTTCCGGTCGAGGGCGAAGCCCTGAAGAAACTCATTGGCAAGTATCCGTTCTACGTTGAGTGGAAGATCCCGAAGGACACCTACGGCACCGACGCCGACACGACGACAGCGGCCGTCATGAACATCATGCTGGTATCGAAGAAACTGTCTGATGATGTGGTCTATGACCTCCTGGACGGCATCTATTCCCCCAAGGGTCTGGAGACCATCGGCGCCTCCCATGCCACAGCGAAGCGCGAGATCAAGCTGGAGACGGCGTTGCGCGGCATCAAGGGCACCTCGGTCAAACTCCACCCGGGCGCAGAGAAGTTCTTTAAGGACAAAGGCATCCTGAAGTAAGCCATGAAGCGGAAAGCGGGCGCTATCCTCGCCGCAGTGCTCCTGGCGGGGTTGGCGCTTTACGGCTACAACGAAGCAACGGCGCAAACCGTGCTTTTGATTTACGACTACAAGACCAACGAAATATATGTTGAAACTCCAGCCAAAGAAGGCGACCAGCTTTTCTTTGGCTGGGTTCATTCATGGGAGAAAATTCCCTGGCACGAGTATTACCACATCACCGCGGGCGGCGACCTCGTCCTCGACACCATTGCGTTTCCGGCCTTTGGCGCCGGAATTCCCGAAAACAAAGGGAAAAAGACCTGGATTGAGGACGGCATGATTTACATGGGCGATATTGGCCAGGTGTTCCATGAATTCACCTGGATCAATTCCCACTTTGCCACCCGGGACATCCGGCTGAACGGGATGCTAATTGCCCGGGGCCAGGATCTGCCGGAGCACACACGCGTCAATCTGGCTATCAGGAAAAGGAGGGCTTTCGATGGCAAACGGAAACCGTGACACGGCTCCGCCTGCTTCGCTGACTGATAACGAGGAAACGAAGCGCCTCGAGGCAAAATCACAGGAAATCATCAAGAAGCTCGACAAGGAATCGGCGACCCGGACCTTCACCGGGGCGATGAAGAAATTCTTCTTCATCGCCTGCCTCTTGGTATCGGCGTATCATCTTTACACGGCAACCTTCGGTCCGCCGGTGACGCTGGTACACCGCTCGCTGCACGTCGCCATGATCCTGGCGCTCGGCTTTTTGATGTATCCGGCGACGAAAAGATCCGACATGATGAAGCCATCCCTGTTCGACTGGCTGCTGGCCGCGCTGAGCTTCTCTGTCCCCTTCTACATCTGGTCAGACTATCTGGGTGTGGTGGAACGAGCCGGCAATCCTAGCAACACCGACATGGTCATGGCGACGCTCCTGGTGACGCTGGTGCTGGAGTGCTCCCGCCGCGTCACCGGCAACGCCCTCGTGGTCCTGTCCCTAATTTTCATTATTTATGGCCTCTACGGCCGGGAGTTCCCGGGCATGTTCATGCACCGCGGCTATGACTGGGCCTCGCTGTCGAACCACTTCTTCGCCAATACCGAAGGTATCTACGGTACTTCGGTCAGCGTAGCGGCCAGCTACATATTCCTCTTCATCCTCTTCGGCGCCGTCATGCAGAAATGCGGCATGGGCCAGTTCTTCAACGATATCGCCCTGGCCCTCGCCGGCCACACCAAGGGAGGCCCGGCGAAGGTCGCTGTCATCGCTTCGGGGTTCCTGGGATCCATCAACGGCTCCGCTGTGGCCAACGTCGTTACCACAGGCGCCTTTACCATCCCATTGATGAAAAAGACCGGCTACTCGAAAGAATTCGCCGGCGCAGTTGAGGCCGCCTCCTCGGTCGGCGGGCAACTCCTGCCGCCGATTATGGGCGCTGCCGCCTTCATCATGGCGGAGATGATCAGCGTCCCTTACTCCGCCATCATCACTTGGGCGGCAATCCCGGCCCTCCTCTACTACCTGAGCATCGTCGTCCAGGTCCACTTGCGGGCGGCGAAGGACGGCCTCGTTGGCCTTCCCCGGGAGCAGCTCCCAAAACCTTCAGACGTCATGGGACGGCGCAGCCATCTGCTGTTGCCGGTGCTCTTCCTGCTTTACATGCTCTTTTTTTCCGGCACGACGGTTATCTATTCGGCGGTGCTGACCATCGTCGTCACCATCGTCGTTTCCACCTTCCGTCCGGAGACCCGCATGAACCCGCGCGACCTTCTTGACGCCTTGGCGGACGGTGCCAAGCAGACCGTCTCGGTGGCTGTTGCCTGTGCCTGTGTCGGCATCATCATCGGCGTCTGTTCCAAGACCGGCTTCGGCCTCACGATGGCGAATACTATCATCTCCCTGGGACAGACGAGCCTCCTCTTCACCCTCCTCTTCACGATGATTACCTGCATGATCCTGGGCATGGGCCTGCCCTCAATTCCTGCCTACATCATCACCGCCACCATTGCCGCCCCGGCCCTGGCGAAGCTCAGTATCCCAGTAGGTGCGGCCCACATGTTCTCGTTCTACTACGCCATGTTCGCCAACCTGACACCGCCGGTGGCACTGGCCTCCTTTGCCGCCGCGGGATTATCCGGCGGCAACCCGGTACAGACCGGCGTCGCTTCGGTAAAACTCGCCATTGCCGGCTTCATCGTCCCCTTCATGTTCGTCTATTCTCCCCAGCTCATGCTCATCAACACGACGGCCGCCGAAGGTCTCTGGGTTGCCGCCACTGCCAGCATCGGCGTTTTCCTGATTGCCGTAGCTGTCGAGGGCTATCTCTTCGCCCCGTTGCCTTCCTGGCTCCGCGTCGTCGCCGCCGCCGGGTCGCTCCTGCTCATCCAGCCGGGCCTCACTACCGATACCGCCGGCGTCGTCATCCTTGCCATCGTCCTCATCTTCCAAAAACGACGTGCAAAGGATTATTCACGCTAACGAAAACTACTTGTCCCACGTTTTCCCTCTTGTAACAGCAAGGAAGGCGATTCTGCATACTACGGCACCAGACCGCAAGCCACAAAAAACGGGACGGCCGCCGAAAGAATCAATCCTTCCCACGTCGCCCCGTCGCTTTTCCCTTTTGCCAAAGAATTCTTCGAATTTTATCCCGATAGTTCCTTTTCCCTTACTAAAAAAACCGGTGTCAGCTTTTCAGCCTGGCCCCGGTTTTTCTTTATTCGTCCTGATAGAAGCCACCGCGCAACGCCTCGACGATGGTACGATATTCCACGAGAAACGCGGCGTGGTTCTCCTCAATATAGGGAATTCGGTCCTCCTTCACCGCAAACTCCAATGCCTTGGCGTGCTCTGAAATCGAAACCGCCCCGATCGTAAGGGCGTTCCCCTTGACTGAATGGACAGCGATGCGGTAATTGTCCCAATCCTTCGCTCCAAAAAGCGTCTCAAGGTCCCTGATCTTTTCGTTCTGAGCGAAGGCCTTAAGCATTTTTCGATAGAATTTCTTATTGCCCATACAGTATTTGAGCCCTTTTTCGATATCAATCGCAACCTCCGTCGAGGCAACGGCCGGCATCCCCACGACCGTCTCCGGAGCTGATTTCGACGAAGAAAGCGCCGTTTCGTCCACCGGCTGGATGATTTCCTCCGGGAGGTATCGTCGCAATATCCTGTCCATGTCTTGCGGCTCGATGGGCTTGGCGAGAAAATCCTGGAACCCCAGTGCTTTGTATTCCATCGCTGCGCCGGAGAGAGCGTTCGCCGTCAGGGCGATGATGGCCGTCTCCTTGCCGCCCGGCATCTTGCGTATCTTCTTCATCGCCTCAACACCGTCCATGACGGGCATCATATGATCCATGAAAATGATATCGAATTCCTGCTGGGAGAACTTCACCATTGACTCCGCTCCACTCAGCGCACGGACAATCTTGATGTCATATGGGGCCAGGATGCCCTCCACCACGTCCAGATTCATCTCGTTGTCATCGACAACCAGAATCCGGGCGTCAGGAGCGGAAAAATTCACTTGGAATGCTGTCTCGGTGACATTATGAATCCGTTCCTCGATTTTTCCAACACGCTCCCAGGATTCGACCCGGCTCAGGATATCAAAAGAAAAGGTCGTGCCCTTCCCGTAAACGCTCTCGACTTGGATCGTACCGCCCATCATCCGGATCAGTCGCTGGCTGATGGCAAGGCCCAGCCCGGTCCCTTCCACTGAACGATTCCGCTTGGTATCGACCTGGGTAAAGCTGGAAAAGATACTCCCCAGATCGCTTTCCCGAATACCGATGCCGGTATCGCTGACAGCAACGGTAATCCGGCACTGGCTGTCATCCACCTTTTCCGAACCCATCTTTAGCGTGATTTCGCCATGATTCGTGAACTTAACTGCATTGCCAAGAAGGTTGATGAGAATCTGCTTCAGCCGCACTTCGTCGCCTATGAGAAGGTTCGGAATATCTGGGTCAATCTCAGACTTCAACTTCACCGGCTTCTTCGCCAGGCGAATCTCGGTCATTACCGCCACGTCGTTGATCAGCGACGCCATCTGATACGTATCTTCGATCAACTCCATCTTGCCCGACTCAATCTTGGAGAAGTCGAGAATATCGTTGATGATAGCCAAAAGCGTCTTGGACGCAGACTTGATCATCGTAGCATGCCGCTTGGCCACCTCGTCGCTGCTGTCGCGCAGGATGAACTCCGTCATACCGCTGATGGCGTTCATCGGCGTTCGTATCTCATGAGACATATTAGCGAGAAAATTGCTTTTCGCCCGATCCGCTTCCTCTGCCCGTTCCATTGCGTCCACGATTTCCGTCATGTCCACGAAAAGGATATTGATTCCGACGTTCACATTATTGTCGATCATGCGCTTGATGGTAATATGCCAATCCGTTTTTTCACCATCGATGAACGTTCGCAATAGGTATGGTTCCACGTCCATGCCCTGAACGGCTTCCTCGCATTTCTGGAGTAGCTTTTCCAGATCGTCTCCGGCCAGAATAGCCGCCATGGCGTCCCGAAGCGGTACGCCACGTTCAATCATCTCTTTCGTGAATGCATCCGTATAAGCAAAGAATACATCCGATGTCATGACCGTTGTCAGTTCCGCATTCGTCAACATCAGAAGATAAGGAGAAGTCTTCAGGAGCTGGTCATTATAAAACGCCTGGCGCATGCTGTCCTTGCGGATATATGCCTGGGTACGCGCCGCCTGCTCATTGGCAATGCGCAGCAGCTCCGTATTCTTCTCCAGCCGCTTGACTTCCCGGCGCAGCTTCTTGTTCTCTAACTGGAGATGCTTCAGCTCGTCATTCGTTTCCATGCTTCCCTCGATTCGTTCCCGTCAGATCATCATGATTGTGAAAGTATAGTTGTGGAAGAAATTATAGCTTTTTCCGGTCTTGTTTCCCGTCATCGGACAGATCTCCCCGTAGGTGTAAAAACCGATAAGCGAACAATCCTCCGGTAACCGGCCCTTGTAAGCATCCGCTTCACCTGTTGGATTGCTCGCCAAAGCCAGGAAACGGGTCGCGCAGGAATTGCAGAGCAAAGTATGGTATTTCCCTTCCGAATCGTTCAATTCTTTGAGTACCCTGTCAAACGCTGCTTTTACAGTCTCCTGAACCTCCAATCGCCCGATGATGCCGACACTCAGGTTGGCACCCTCCGGAACCGCGCCCAGGAAAGAGCCTGCTCCCGTCTCGTGATTGAGTACGGAAAGAACACGGCCCACTTCCACGCTGTCGCCACTCTCCAATGTCATCTTCAACAGGAACGGCGAGAGGATATAGTCCCCGATAACTTTTTCCTTAACAACCAGCATATCTTCCCGCTTCAAAGCCTCGATGAAAGACACGTTCCCCACGCGCAGCACCTGGTTGCGGATAGCCTCCGTGACAGCGTAAGAAAAACTCGCACGGTTGCTGATGGAATTGACGCTGACAAACTTCGGCTCAATGTTTCCAGCAATGAGCGCCATGACCTGCCCGTTTCTAGACACCTGGCCGTTGCAAAAAATCCGGAAGCCGTCAAACGTGAAACCATCAGACGCTAACGCGCCATAGACGGGAACGCCGTTTCCAGCAGCGCCTATTGCGTTCACGACCGTGTCCGCCGGCGCGTGGGTCTCATCCATGATCATACCGCCATAGCTGATAACCAGCTTAGGCTCCGAAGAGAGCTTCGCGCGGAGTTCCTTATAAGTCTTCGTAACCTCTTCTTCGCAGTTTTCCGAATTCAGCTCCTCGGTCATGCCCACGGAAAATTCGCAATCGTCCGCTGTCAGGACAAGCAGGGAAATGCCCACACCGCAATAGCCCTTCTTGCCCATGAGCATCGCCATTGCGGTACAGCCAATCACCGGGCAGTTGAAGCGCTCGGAAAGCATCCGGTAAAGCTCGGGGTAATCAGCATCTTCCTCCACGAATACGATAATCAGGCTGTTCTTTTGAATCTCGAACCTCCCCATCTGGGAAAAGAGCTCCTCCGCCACTTCCTCCATATCATCGATTTCTTCCGTGTACAGCTCAATTGATTTCATACCCCTGCTCCTTTCCGTCCGTTATTCGTTAAGAACGACCTGACCCCTACTCCCGTTCATCTTGTACGATTTGTCATCATCGATCATCTGCAGCATTACTTCGGCAATCCGCGGGTCAAATTGCGTTCCCTTGCCCCGCTCGATCTCCTCACGAACAATGGATTGCGGCAACGCCTTTCGGTAGCTTCGATCAGAGGACATTGCGTCGTAGCAATCCGCGACGCAGATGATGCGGGCCACTTCCGGGATATCGGCACCCATCATCCCGTCGGGATACCCGGACCCGTCAAAGCGTTCATGATGCCAGCGGGCGCCAATGGAAAGCTCCGGCATTTCCGATATGGCTTTCAATATCTCATAGCCAGTCAACGTATGGCTCTTGATGATTTGGTATTCTTCTTCACTCAGCTTGCCCGGCTTGTTGATGATGGTAATCGGGATGCCGATTTTCCCAACATCGTGTAAAAGCGCGATGTTATAGACCTCCGCCAACTCCATTGAGGACTTCCCCAGCCGGCGGGCAATCTCGCGGGCGTATTCCGCAACCCGGATGGAATGGCCATTCGTATAAGAATCCTTGGCATCGATGGCACCGGCCAATGCCCGGATTACTTGATTGGATAACTTTTTGATCTTCTGATTGCTCTCCTGAAGGGCTCTGGTCTTGCGATTCACCTCGTCCTGCAAGGAATCCTGCAAATGCTTGAGCTCCAGCACCCGTCGTATCCGTTGCAGAGCTACCTGCATGACAAAAGGCTTGCTGATAAAGTCCATGGCGCCGGCCTTGAAAATCTCGGCTTCCATATCCACATCGTCAATGGCCGTCAGGAAAACAACCGGCAGGTTTTCACACCCTTCTATCTTGTGGACTCGCCGTAAAACTTCCAGACCATTCATCTCCGGCATATGGTAGTCCAGCAAGATAAGATCCGGCTTTTCCCGCTTAATCTCTTCCAAAGCCTCCGCCCCGGAGGAAGCGCATCGTAATCGGTAGCGGATACCGAACAGTTCCTCTGTCGCCATCAGTTGCATCGGCTCGTCGTCGACAGCCAGAACACTTTCCCGATCCTGCGTAAGGAGCGCGTGACGTACCGTACCGATCAAGGGCCCAGGAAGAGCCGGTTTCTTGATGAAATCGATTGCACCCAGGCGCAATGCTTCCGTAGTATCTGCCATCTGGGAGGCACTCATAAGAAAGACCGTCTTGATTTCGCTAATTTCCGGCTTTTCCCGAATGCGCTCCAGCGTCTCTAGTCCATCCATCCCAGCCATACCAAAGCCCAAAAGCAGGAGATCGAATCGCGCATCCGACAGCAACGCTATGCCTTCCTCCCCGCTCGACGCAGAGACGACCTTATACCCCACCTCTGACAGTACCATCTCGATGACCATGCGGTTCATTTCATCATCGTCAACCAACAGGATCTTTTCCATCATGGCCTCCCGTTCCATCCCGCCGACCCTGACGCACTCGCCAAAGGCCGACCTTTTTCTTCCTTGCCGATGAATAAAAACAGACTCCGGATAAAACAAACGGCCGGCCGGGATGAATCACGCCACCGCGTATCCCTGCCGGCCCGTGCGCCACTCCGGAAAAGGCATAAAGACCTTTCCTGCCATTATCTCCTGCCGAAAGGCATGGCTACGAATGATGCGTGATATTGAGCTTCGGTTCCGGCGCTGCAACTGGCGGAACCTCAGTTGCCGTCGCCTCCTCCGGTGAGGCATCTGCCGCCATCGCCGGCTCCGTCAGCGGAATTGGCGTCATGGCCGGTGGTTCCGGGCCGCTCGTATTGTCTTCGGACTTGTCATCGTCATGATCGGTGATGACACCTTTTTCCATGAGTTCCTCAAGCTGGGCGGCATCAAGCGTCTCTCTCTCGATCAGCGCCTGGGCGATGAGATGCAGCTTATCGATATTCTCCGTCAGGAGACGGCGGCACGCCTCATAGGCATCCTCGATGTATCTCCGAACTTCCTTATCGATCTCCGAAGCCACTTCTTCGGAGTAATTGCGCTGATTGTTGAAATCCCGACCCAGGAAGACCTGATGATCCTGCCCGTCACCAAAGGAAATCGGTCCCAAGACATCGCTCATGCCATACTGGGTAATCATATTGCGGACGATGCGAGACGCTCGCTGGATATCGCTTTGAGCGCCGGTGCTGATTTCCTTCAGGATGACTTCCTCTGCCACCCGGCCTGCCAAAAGCGTCTTCAGCTCGTCCATAAGCTCGCTGCGCGTTTCGTAGGAGCGGTCCTCCTTCGGCAACATGAGCGTATAACCGCCTGCCCGCCCTCGAGGGATGATGGTAACCTTGTGAACAGGATCAGCGTTGGGCAGGAGCATCCCCACCAGAGTATGCCCACCCTCATGATAGGCTGTGAGGCGCTTTTCCTTGTCGCTCATGATACGGGACTTGCGCTCCGGCCCCGCCATAACCCGCTCAATGGACTCCTCCAGGGAAGCCATGTTGATCGTCTTACGGTTATGACGAGCGGAAAGAAGCGCCGCCTCATTGACGAGGTTGCTGAGATCCGCCCCGGTAAAGCCCGGCGTTCGGCGGGCCAGGATATCGAGATCGGCGTCGCTGTCCACCGGCTTTCCTTTGGTATGGACCTTGAGGATGGCCAGGCGGCCACGGACGTCAGGCTTGTCCACTACAATCTGCCGGTCGAAACGCCCCGGGCGCAAAAGAGCCGGGTCCAGGATATCCGGCCGGTTCGTGGCGGCGATGATGATGATGCCTTCATTGGCGGCAAAACCATCCATCTCCACCAATAACTGGTTGAGTGTCTGCTCGCGCTCGTCGTGGCCACCGCCGACACCAGCACCACGCTGGCGGCCCACTGCGTCAATCTCGTCAATGAAGACAATGCAGGGCGCGTTTTTCTTAGCCTGGTCAAAGAGGTCTCGAACCCGGGATGCACCGACGCCAACAAACATCTCGACAAAGTCAGAGCCGCTGATGCTGAAGAACGGTACCCCCGCCTCGCCAGCCACTGCCCGGGCCAGAAGCGTCTTGCCCGTGCCCGGCGGGCCATACAACAGTACTCCCTTGGGAATCCGGGCGCCCAGATCGTTGAATTTTTTCGGATGCTTGAGGAACTCCACAACCTCCTCCAGCTCCTGTTTAGCCTCGTCAGCTCCAGCAACATCGCCGAAATTGACCTTCACCTTATCGGCACCGCTCATACGGGCCCGGCTCCGGCCGAAGGACATAACCCGTCCACCGCCGCCCTGAGTTTGCTGCATGACGAAAAACCATACTCCGACCAGCACCAGGATGGGAAAAATGGACGAGAACAACTGCGTCCACCAAGGCGGCTCCGGTGGATTCTTCGCCCGGATTTCCACGCCTTTCTCCTGGAGGCGCGGCATCAACTGGGTATCGATGTTCGGCACGCTCGGCGTAACCGTTGTAAACTCCGTGCCGTCCTTCAGCGTTCCCTCCACCGTATTATTGATGATGACAACCTTCGACACCTCTCCCTTATCGACCTGCTGCAGGAAGGCCGTGTAGCCAAGTTCCTGCCGATTCACCGCCTTGGCAGCAAAGAAGTAGTCTATGATCGTGATGGCGATGAAAATGAGCAGCAGGTAAAAACCTACGTTGCGGATGAATTTATTCAAGCAAGTCTTCCCTCCCCGTGAATATACCTAAACGGACCAAACATCAAAGCGACAGGAACCGGCCGTTCAAGAATAAACAGACCGCTTCAAAACGCCGATAGCAGGAATATTGCGGTACCGTTCGGCATAATCAAGGCCGTAGCCCACGATGAATTCATCGGGCACTTCCCAGCCACAGTAATCAATCGCGACCTCCGCCACACGTCGTGAAGGCTTGGAGAGCAAAGCACAAAGCGCGAGGCTGGCTGGCTGGCGCTCCCGCAGAATCTCCAGAAGGCGCTTCATGGTAATCCCGGAATCAATGATATCCTCGCAGATGATGACATGGCGCCCTCGAATATCGGTATCCATATCTTTTCTGATTGTTACCTGCCCGCTACTGTCCGTGCCGGCGCCGTAACTGGACACAATCATGAAATCGAACGCCACCGGTAAGTGGATGCTCCGGGCCAGGTCCGTCATGAAAACCGACGCGCCCTTTAATATCCCCACCATGAGGATTTCCCTGCCTTCATAATCCGAGGCAATCTGCTCCCCCATCGCGCGCACCTTTTCCGCGATCTGCTCCGGGGTGAAAAGCACCTTCTCGAAATCCTCCATCATCATGCCTGCTTCTCCTCTTCTCTGCTTTCCCTTTCAGCCACTATGTCCTCTGCCGGAACTTCCGTTGCCAGTACAGTATCCCAGCACATCATCAAGCAGACGACGCGCTCGGTGTTCTCTGTGACCCGGCCAAAAGCCGCCTGACGGATACCGCCGACCCAGAAAATACGGTCATCCGCGGTAAAAACAGGAATCGCACTCCGCTCCTGGCGAGGCACTTTGCGGTCAATCAAGAGCTTCTTGACCTTCTGGGTACCGCTTTCCACCTCGATGATATCGCCGGGTCGACGAGGTCGCACCAGCCATTTTCCCGTCAACGCTGCGGCATCGACCGCGACAGCGGTGGGACCAAGCTCCGCCGGACACGAATTCGGCAACGTCGCAATGATGGAGAGGCCCAGTTCGTCAATGCGCGTCTCCCCCGGCACCACAATTTCTGTTGCCGGCCATTCCAACGCTGGAACTGGCTTCTCCCGGAGCAATCTGACCTTCTCGTAGCCCGACTCAGCCGTCACTCCGTCAGGAAGCGTCAGGCTGGCACCGGTACGCCCCTCCAGGATAAAGGAATGAAGGGCATCGTAATGAACCTCCCCACAAATCGTCTGGATGTGGAGACGCTCCGCCAGCATTCGCAGCATCGTCTGACGCACTGCTGCCGGTCGTTTCACAAACAACCGCCGGTCTATCTCCCAGGCATCCGATGCGAAATGGATTGTATCCCCCCAAGCAGCGCCGGCCTTGCCCCGAAGGAAATCTCCTGTCTCAGCTGCAATCGTGGCCAGCCGGCAAAGGGCCTCCGTAACCGATGGATTAATCTCCTGCCGGAGTAACGGTAAGACTTGTAACCGCAACTTATTGCGCGTTGCGTCAGGCACCTCGTTCGTATCGTCCCGCCGCGGAAATAAACCTTTTTCCGCGCAATAGGCCTCGATTTCCGAACGGGACGCTCCCAAAAGCGGCCGAATAACATCACCGGCCTTTGGGCGCATGGCCGCCAGCCCTTCAATACCAGTACCCCGGATTACCCGCATCAGTACTGTTTCCGCTTGGTCGTCTGCCTGATGTGCCGTGGCGATCACGGTCCCCGGCCCAATCTGGCGTGCTGTCCGGCGGAGGAAGCTATACCGCCGCTTCCGAGCTGCCGTTTCCAGCGACAGCCCTTCCTTCTCCGCGTAAGCCGGCACGTCCTCTTCCCCGAGAAAAAACGGAACATTCCTCACCGTACAGAATTCCTCGACGAACTGCGCGTCCTCCCGTGCCGACTCGCCTCGGATTCCATGATTGAGGTGCGCCGCAAAGACCGTCAATTCCCGCTTCTCCCGAATTTCCAGGAGGATAGACAGGAGCGCCAGGGAATCCGGTCCTCCGGAACAAGCCACCAGCACCCGACCGCCTGGCGCCAGCAATTCATATCGGTCAATAAATTTTTCCGTCTTCCTTAAAAGATCTTCCATTTCCTGCTCCTAAAGAGATATTTCCTCGCCGCAGTAATCAGAAAAAAGCACCCTTTGCAGAGTGCTTTTGTCGGCTAGATCAACTCGAACGTCGAGCCCCGCGGCCCCCGCGCTTTGAGTCCGTTTTTCTTCTGAGGTCGGTCAGCCGCTCATCACTGTCCTTCAGGAATTTCGAAAGTTTATCTTCGAAGGAAAAAGAGCCACTGTTGTTGAACCGTCCCGGTGAACGACGAAAATCACCTACGGCCGACCGATGTGGCGCGCCAACACGCGGCGCTGCTTCCGGCTGCTTCGGTTGCAGGCGCTTGATGGAAAGACCTATCTTGCCCCGCTCATCCACAGTCAGCACCTTGACCTTCGTCTTCTGGCCTTCCTTGAGGAAATCCTTGACATCGTTCACATAGACGTCGGCCACCTCGGAAATATGCACAAGACCAACCTTGCCCCCGGGAAGCTCAACGAAAGCGCCAAATTTCGTGATGCCGGTAACAACACCTTCCACCACAGCGCCAGCTTCAATCGACAAAATGCTCTTTCCTCCTTAAAGCTCAAATGATTACTTTAATATTATACCCTTGAATCCAGGGTAGTGTCAAGAAAAACCGCCTACCGGCGTGCGGAAATATATGGCATTTCCCCCTGACGGGTCATGCCCAAATCCTCCCGTGCTACCTTCTCGATATAAGCCGCATCGCTAAGGCTGTCCCGCTCCACCCGCAGAGCAGCGTTCCGCTCCTGTGCCTTCGCCAGGCGGGCTTTCGCTACTGCGTAATCCTGATTAACCGCGTTCAGATTAGATTGCTGCTGCATGAAATTATAGGAAAACCATACTGCAATCAGAACCATCACGACGACAAACCAACTGCAGCGGCTCTTTTCTTTTTCTCTCACCCTATCACTCCCTCCATTTTACCGGCATCCGTCTGATCTCGCCCGAACGTCGAACTGACAGTAGAAACGCTTTCTTTCCACCGCATCATTTTTCTGACCACTGATAATAATCTGTATTCACAATCCGACGATATACGGAATCGCAGTTCGGGCATACAAAATGCGCCCAGACATCGTCCATATTCGGCCGCCCATCCACCAGTTTCACGGCACCGCCCTCGACATAATCCATCATCTCACCGCAGCGTGGGCAAGGACATTTCCCATCGGCGTCTGCCTTCAACTGCATCGGCTTCAGATCACCGACCGCGACGACATTCCGCGGCTTCGGCGGCAAAGGAGACGGTGAAGCGCCCAACCGATCCTCTTCCTCCTGAGGATACGGCAGATAATACCCCGAGGTCAAGACCTCACGATAATAAACACCGCAAGCATCGCACTCAAATTTCGGCTTGGTGTTCTCCATATCCACCTTGCCATTCACTACACGGACCGCACCGCCATCGATGAAACGGAAGGGCCGATGGCACTTCGGACAGCGCCGGATACCGTTGGAATCCGGCATCAATGGCACTGGTGAGGACGGAGCCGGCCGAGGCTTCACTACCGGCGCGGTAACCGGTTCCGATGGCTTAGGAACGTTGTTTCCCTTTTTATCCAGTGGGAATACGTCATAATACCCAGAAGTCAGAACCTCTCGATAGAATACGCCGCAATCGTCGCATTCATATCGCGGCTTGTAGTTCTCCATATCCAGCTGTCCGCCGATGATAGCGACCGCACCTCCGTCAACGAAGCGCAGCGGATTACCGCATACCGGGCAAATACGGATCCCGTCTTCTTTCGCGTGCAGCTTTCTCAAAGTCATAGTATCACGGATACCTTCCTGCGAATATTGGCCGCCGTCCCGTTCCGGGCCGCGGCTCACGTGCCACGCACGCCCTTACATTCTTTTCCCAAATATCCACATATGTAATATTCGCTCTTTTACGGCAAAAACCTTCAACGCCGCTGAATTTTTTGCCGGTCCCGATGATTCTCCAGCGCGTTAAGGAGTTCCCGGGCAATATCCCGAGCCGCGTAAGGCCGCTTCATCTCATGGGACCGTTTCTGCATCGCCGCCAGCGTTTCCGGTTCCGAGAGCAGCCGCACCACCGCAGGCAGGAGTTTTTTCTCGTCGTTCACCCAGATCGCCGCCCCCTTGCGCGCCATATAGACGGCGTTCTGCGTTTCCGGCCCGGGAATCGGATCGTGAAGGATCATCGGCAGTTCAAGGGAAAGGGCCTCGCTGATGGTCAAAGCACCCGGCTTCGAAATGAGGAAAGAAGCCGCTGCCATAAATTCAGAGACTCGCGAAGAATACCCGATTGCCACCAACGGATGATGGAACGACGTGGCCAGCTTTTCCACCCGTGCCTTGAGCGCCTCATTTCGTCCCGCTACCACCAGGCACTGTAACGGACGCTCCAGTTTATCCAATTCGTCCAGAGCGAACTCGACCCCGCCCAACCCCAATCCGCCGCCCATTAGAAGGATAACCGGCATATCCGCGGACAAGCCCAGGCTCCCCAGGATTGCCCCCCGGTCCTCTCGGCGACGGAAACGGGCCGTAACCGGTATTCCCGTTACCATAACGCGCTCCGGCGCGAGACCAGCCGCAATGAGATCGGTTTTCATGGACTCCCGGGCAACGAAATAAAGATCGGGATTCGGATAGATCCACATCTGATGCACGGAATAATCCGTGATAACCGTAGCGAACAGGAACTCCTCCGGGTGGCGCTGCTTTCTCCACGAAGCGGCACCGGCAGGAAACGGATGGGTACAAATTACCATATCAGGCCGGTATTTCCGAAGCAACGCAGAAAAATCCCAGGAAATGACCGCCGAAATCAAGCTTTGCACAGAAAGGCCGCCGGCCTTGCCGCCGGTAAAACGGTACATGAGATCGTACAGATTCGGGACGAAGCGGAGGATACCCAGATATCCCCATTTCATCAGAGCCGTCATCGCGGATATTCGCCATTCAGAAAAATCAACGACATGAACGCGGGCTTCATGGCACTCCAATTTCAACTCGTCCGCCACCGCTTCCGCCGCTTTCATGTGGCCTGAGCCGATGGAAGCCGCGATGATGAGGAAAACCTTCTCCTTCAAAGTCTCTCCCCCAAATCCGATTCCCGCGAAATCATCTACAGTCGCTCAGGAACGCAATCGCAGGAACTCCCATCATCCTTCCCACGACTGTTCAATAGTCATATTATACCATGCAGGCGGCGGACAGGAAAGGAAAAAGTGCGGGGAAACCATCCCTTTTTCCGACGTCAGCGCCCTATCCCCCGGCATCATGCGGTAAGACCGCCATCAACGCTCCAGGCGGCACCAGTGACAAAGGACGCGGCGGAAGAAGCCAAAAACGCGATAACAGCTGCGGCTTCCTCAGCAGTGCCAATACGTTGCAGGGGATAGACTGACGCCATCGCCTGCAGGGCTTCTTCCCGGGAAATGGCCGCCTGGAGCTGAGACTCTGTCATCGGTGTCAGGATATCGCCGGGACAGACACAGTTCACCCGTACCCCGTGAGGCGCGAGCTCAATGGCCAGCGACTTGGTATAGAGCGTGACCGCTCCTTTCGAGGCACAGTAAAGGCTGCAAAGGTAATTTCCCCGAAGGCCGGCGTCGGAGGATACGTTGACGATATTCCCCTTGGCTTCCTTCAGATACGGCAAAGCGTATTTTGTCAGAAACATGATTCCCTTGAGATTGACGTCCATCACACGGGTATAATCCTCCTCGGTGAGGTCCTCCGCCGGCTGTTCAAAGTAGACGCCCGCTGAGTTGACCAGCACATCAATCCGGCCGAATCTGGCGATGGTATCCTTGACCAGACGCTCGCAACCTTCGGGCTGGCTCACATCAGCCATGATGTATTTCGCTTTTTCCCGAAACATCTCACCGGCGTGCCGGGTATCGAGCGCACTGATGGCCGCCCGGCCCTTTGCCTCGCTGCGCCCGGCCAGCGCCACCTTCATTCCCCTGGAAAGGAAAAGCCGGGCTGCCGCCAGACCAATCCCGGACGTCCCACCCGAGATCAGGATGATTCTATCTTTCATTGAGATGCCTCCTCCGCCGCCAAACGAGGAAAAAAGTTCCCCGCCTGGCTTGATCGCGAAAAGAAAAAGAGGATGCCGCCGCGCGGCATCCTCCCGTCGTCTCCTGACGGAGACCGCCTGCCCCAGGGGGCGGCCGGATTATTTGCTCTTCTTCTTGTTGACGGCATCCTTCAAGCCCTTGCCTGCCTTGAAGACCGGATTCTTGGAAGCAGGGATCTTGATCTCGGCACCCGTCTGCGGATTACGGCCCTTGCGAGCAGCGCGTGCCTTAACCTCGAAAGTACCGAAGCCGATCATTTGAACCTTGTCCTTCTTGACCAGAGCCTCTTTAACGCTCTCGAACAGGGCGTTAACGGCCTTCTCGGCATCTTTCTTTGTCAGACCAGACTTCTCGGCAACCTTGGCAACCAATTCCGTTTTGTTCACGAGTATAGCCTCCTTTAAAATTTTTACACTGCAACAGTTCGCTACAAACTCCAAGATTCCTCTTTATTTTCATAACTT
>JAEEGL013081203.1_pt1 | contig 17770 bp, 16 predicted proteins | sample 9134231 | NCBI WGS metagenome assembly JAEEGL01 (sample SAMN16246548, study PRJNA631951) | gut metagenome | biome: gut microbiome; feature: rumen; material: fiber-attached | host: Bos | place: Iran: Karaj | collected 2018-10 | reverse complement strand
GATTTATTTTCTTTCTCTTTTCGGACGGCAAATCCTTTTTTGCCGCCCGGCTTTTCCCTTCTTGCCTTTCTGCGCAGGAATCCGCCGGACACCGGCGAAGGGAAAAAGCCTGAGTGTGTTTTCTCTTCTTTGCTATATTGCCCAAAAAACGCGCGTTCCGTGCGGGCAGATCATCCAACAAAAGGAAGTTGTTTATGCGATTCGACCTTCTTTCTCTGCTTTGCGATCCATTCGTGCTGATGTTTGCCGCCGTCATCAGCGGGCTCATCTTCGGCAAGCTGCGTATCGGCCGTTTCAGCTTCGGCATCTCCGGGCCGCTCTTCACCGGCCTGGTCATCGGCTGTCTGGTCTATCAGTTCGGCAGCCGCACGATAGCTGAAGGCCCCGGCAGCCCCGCCTATGCGGCCGCCGCCAAAATGCTGGAAAACGGCGTCATCCCCTCCTGGCTCTTCAATCTTTTCCTCATCATCTTCGTGGCCACCATCGGCCTGCTCGCTTCCAAGGACATCGCCCTGGTGGTGCGCAAATACGGGGTGAAGTTCATCATCCTGGGCTTCCTTGTCACCTTTGCCGGCGCCGGCGCCACCTGCGCGGCAGCAGAGCTGATGCCGGCGGCGGACCCCTATCTGGTCTGCGGCGTTTACACCGGCGCGCTCACCAGCTCCCCCGGGCTGGGCGCGGCTCTGGAGACCTCCTATGCCCACGCCACGGAACTGGCGGAAAACTACGGCAGCCAGACGGATGAGGAAAAAGCGCGCATACTCGCGCTGCTGGACGACGGCAGCAGCCCGGCAGACTGCCGGGAGCTCAGCCCGCAGCAGGTCTCCGCTTACGCGGCGGCAGCCCAGGCAAACGTGGGCGTAGGCAACGCCATCAGCTATCCCTTCGGCGTGCTCATCGTCATCCTGGCCATGAAATTCCTCCCCAACCTCTGCCGCATCGACGTGGAAGAGGAAAAACGGCGCTACGCCGCAGAGCTGGCCAGCGCCCGCAGCGGCAAAGCCGTGCGCGAGATCCCGGAAGGGCCCTTCTCCATCCTCTCTTTCGTCCTCGTCTGCCTGGTCGGTTATCTGCTCGGCAATGTGGAGGTCCGTCTGGGGCCGCTCGGCTTCCTCGGCCTTTCCTCCACCGGCGGCACGCTCATCGCCGCCCTCATCCTCGGTTATATCGGCAAGCTGGGCCCGCTCCGCTTCCGCATGGAGGCGAAAGTGCTGCGCGTGCTGCGGGACTATTCGCTGGCCTTCTTCCTGGCCGTCGTGGGGCTGAAATACGGCAACAAGGCGCTGGACGCCCTCGTCAACCAGGGAATCTCCATCGCTCTCGTTTCGCTGGCCGTCGGCCTTTTCTCCATCCTCGTTGCTTATCTCGTCGGCCGCTACATCTTCCGCCTGAACTGGGTGCTGCTCTCCGGCGCCATCTGCGGCGGCATGACCTCCACGCCCGGCCTGGGCGCAGCGGTGGACGCACTGGACAGCGACGACCCGGCCGCCGGCTACGGCGCCACCTATCCTTTCGCCCTGCTGGGCATGATCATCTTCTGCATCATCATGTACAAGCTGCCCATCTTCTAGCACCGCCCGGCTGCAAGACCGCGCTTTTTGCCCGCATGGCTCCCCGCCCTGCGGGTCTTTTTTTCCGCCCGCGCTTCCCGGCGAGATATGTCGAAAATGCTCGGGAAATATCCGGCCCAAATACACAAACAGATGTTCTCTTTTGGCGGCGGACATGCTATAATGGCATTGTAGCTTTTTGCAGAAAAGGAGGTCCGGGCATGTATTATCTTTTCGACGGCAGCTGGTGCGGCCTGCTCTCCGTGCTTTTCGAGATCCGACAAAGCGGGGAGCCGGCGGAATCCCTCGTGCTGGAGCGACCTTATCGCATCGCCTTCTGGGGCGAGCTGGCCCGCGTCAGCAGCAACACCGGCAAGGCTTTTCAGGTGGCCGAGTCTCTGCGGCGGCAGCTGGGGGCGGAAAACTTCCACCGTCTGCGTCTGGCCTCCCTTTCCCGGCAGGCAGACGCCTGCTGGCAGATCTGCCGCTTTGTCAGCGAGCTCTGGCAAGGGCTGCAGGGCCCGCAGCTGCCGACAGAACTTCTGCAGATGGCAGAAGAAGTGGCAGCGGAAACACAGGCCATCGCCGACCGCCTGCTTTTTTATCCCATGCCCAAAAACTGGCTCTACGCCGGCTTTTCTTCCCAAAACGATACACTGGAGCTGCTCGCGCCCATCTTCCGGCAAACGCTGGGCACGCAGCGCTGGCTCATCCACGACCTGGAGCGGCAGAGGGCGGCGCTCTGCCAGGGACAGGACTGCCTCCTGCTCGACCTGCCCCTGCCGCCGGAGAAGCTGCAGAGCGTGCCGGACGCCGCAAAAGCCGGCGAGCTCTGGCAGCGCTGCTTCCGGCAGGGCAAGCTGCCGCTGCGCGGCGGCCTTTCCGGCCTTTCCGGCTGCGGCAGGCGGGCCTGGCCTTTCCTGGAATAATAGCCGCCACAGGCGGACAGCAAAAAGACGGCGGAAAGCATGATGCTTTCCGCCGTCTGACTTTTCCTGTTATTCATCCAGCAGCTCGCGCAGCATCCGTTCCGGGTCTGCCAAGAAGCGGCGTGTGAGCTGATAATGCTCCGTCTCCCGATAAGCCTGCGGCCGGATGCCCTCCGGACCAAAATGCAGGATCTCTGCCTGCGGATACGCCATCAGCAAGGGAGAATGTGTGGCGATGATGAACTGCGAATCCTTTTTCACCAGGTCGTGCAGAGCAACGAGCATGGCCATTATCCGCTGCGGCGAAAGGGCAGCTTCCGGCTCGTCCAGCAGGTAAAGGCCCTGTCCTTCGAAGCGGTGCAGCATCAGGGAAAGGAAAGCCTCACCATGCGACTGCTCGTGCAGAGAAAGGCCGCCGTAACGCTGCAGGGTGCTGTTTTCGTCCAGATAGCTGGCGGTGTTATAAAAGCTTTCCGCCCGCAGGAAGAAGCCGTCCTTCGGCGGCAGCGTCTTCACCGTCGTCAGCAGCTGCCAGAGCTCGGAATGGCTGTCCCGCGTGGAGAAGGAAAAATCCCGCGAGCCGCCCTCCGCGTTGAAGCCCATGGCCACGGCGATGGCTTCCAGCAGCGTCGATTTGCCGCTGCCGTTCTCGCCGACAAAAAAGGTGACCGGCTGCCGGAACTCCAGGCTAGAGAGCTGCTGCAGATGGCGGACAGCCGGCAGCGCAGCCAGATAGGAATCGGCCGCCGGTTTTTTCCGCAGGGCGATCCCGCGCAGATAATTCATGACACATCCTCCGTCCAGAGCGGCCAGAGATTCCGCAGCTGGCCCAAGTGCCAGAGCAGCCGTCCCGAAGCCGCCGCCGAGAGCGCTGCCAGCTCCGGTGCCTGCTGCCGGTCCCAAACGCCGACCGTCAGCATACCGGCGTCCGCAGCTGCCAAAAGCGGCGCCGCCACATCATCAAAGACAGCACAGGCAGCCGGCGGGACGCCCAGACGCGCCGCCGCCAGGCGATAAAGTGCCGGGTCGTTCTTGCGCCCGCTCCGCTCGCCGGCAGAGACCCCCGTCTGGAAATAGCGCCGCAGGCCGGTGCGGCAAAGGGCGGGGTAGGAAAAGGCGGCGTCCGAAGCGGTGGCAAAGGCCAGGCGCACGCCGCTGGCGGAAAGATGGCGCAGCGCGGCCAGCGCGGCCGGCTTCGCCGGCAGGCGGAAGCGGTATTCCGCCTGCGCCGTCTGCATCCATTCTGCCATCAGCGCTTCCGGCGCTTCCGCCAGGCCAAAATAGCGGATGGTATACTCCGCCGCCTGCCGCAGATCCAGCGTCTTCAGCGCCTGCGCGTATTCCAGATCAAAGCAGAGCCCGCGCCGGGCGCAAAAGGCCTCGTCCACCCGCCGCCACATCCCCTGTGACTCCAGCAGCGTGCCGTCCAGATCAAAGATCGCCGCTTGTATCCGCATTCAATCGCTCCTTTTTCACGTGTTTCTCGAGTATATCTCATTCTATTGAAAAAGCCTTCCCTTTTACCCTTCTCTGCGCTTATAGTAGGGCAAAAAGGAGTTGGTCGCATGTATCTTCCCTATCGAGGCGCCTTCCGCCTCAGCAAGCTCTACGGAACAGCGCCGCCCGCCGGCATGCATTACGCCAGCGGCCGCCACGCCGGGCTGGACCTTGTCGGCACGGAGAGCCGGGAGATCCTGGCCGTGCAGGCAGGAGAAGTGGTCCGCGCCGCCTACGATGCGGACGGCTGGGGAAACTACGTCAGCATCCGTCAGACGGACGGGCTCTGGGCCATCTATTGCCACCTGGCGGAAAAACGGGTCCGGGTGGGCGAAAGTGTCAGCGCCGGCTGCGTACTGGGCATCGAAGGGATGAGCGGGCAGGCCACCGGCCGCCACTGCCACTTCGAGCTGCGCCGCAACTACCACGACCGCTATTCCACAGAAAACCCCGCCGTCTATCTGCACCTGATCGATCAGAAAGGAGCCGCCCGCATGAACCATTCCATCGAAGCCAAGACGCTCACCGTTTACCTGAACGGAGAAGCCAAAACGCTCTCCGCCCTCACCCGCACGGAATACAAAAGCTCCGGCGGCCTCATCACCGGCGCCGCCAGCAATTACGTTTCCTTAAGAGAACTGGCCGGGCTGCTCGGCGCCAGCGTCAACTACAGGAACGAGCGCATCGAGATCCTGCGCAAGGCCAGCTAGAGGGCCTGAAAATGACGGAAGCCTTTCTGAAAAAAACTATGGACAAAAGCCTCGCATTGCCTTAAAATAGAATGGGGTCAGGTCCAAACTGATCCTGGTCCAAAGGGGAGAAAAGCGCTTTTGCCGCGCCCCTGACCGACCCCCATAAACCCATACAGAGCCTCCGCTTTCTGCGCCCGGACAATAACTGCCGGCGCCGGCGGAACGCAAACATCCGTGCCTCTCCATCATTCTTTCTTTGCCAAAAAGGAGGCTTTTTCCATGCCTGCCCACTACGCTCTGATCGGATATCGGGTCGCGCAGAACCTGTTGCCGAAGATCATGCAGACGCTGATCGAACATTATCAGCTGGATGCCGACTATAACACGCTGCCGGTACTGCCGGGAGAAATGCGCCTTTTCCCCAAACTGATGAAAAGCCGCAACATCTCCGGCTGCAACGTCGGCATGCCGCACAGAGAAAGCGTGATCTCTTATCTGGACGTCGTCTCTCCCAACGCCTCTTTCTGCCGCTCCGTCAACACAGTGCTCAGCACGGCAGACGGGCTGCTGGGACGGAGCACGGACGGCGCCGGTTTCCTTTATGCCCTGACCAAAGACGGCGTGCAGGTCTCCGGCCGCACGGCCATGGTGCTGGGCGCCGGCGGCGCGGCCCGCTCCATCGCCTATGCGCTGGCGCTTTCCGGCGCAGACGTCATCATGCTGGCCTTTGAGAACGCGGAGCCCTTCGTCTCCGCCCTCTCGGTCAAGACCGGCGTTTTCACGGAATATCTGCCTTTCACCGTCAAAAACCTGACGGAAACGGCGCCCAAGGTGAATCTGGTGGTCAACGCCACGCCGCTGGGCATGGCGGGCGGCGCCGGCGCCATCTGGCCCGCTTTCGAATGGCTTTACGGCCTGCCCAAGGACGTGGTCATCTCCGACGTGGTCTACACGCCGGCGGACACGCCGCTGGTGCGGGAAGCGCGGCAGCGCGGCCTGCAGGCCAGCAACGGTCTGGCTATGCTCGTCTGGCAGGCGGTAGAAAGCTTTGCCCTCTTCACCGGCGTTACCCCGGATGAAGAGACCGTGCAGTCCATCCTCCGCTCCCTGCAGGCATAGCCCGGACACGCAAAACAGAACGATTTCGCTCCCGTTTTTCTGCTCTTCAGAAAGGCGGGAGCGATCTTCTTTTCCGGCACGGGCGTTAAGAGCGCCCGCGCCCCATCAGTAAGCGGTCTTTTCCGGCCGCATATTTTCGAGCAATCCGTTTGTCACCTGCTGCAGCGGCAGCGTACGCAAATAAGCACTGCCGATATCCTGCAAGAGCACCACGCCGATCTCCTCGCCGCTGCATTTGCTGTCCTTGGCCAGCTGTTCCCGCAACGCCGCTTCGTCAAGCGCTTCCGGCAGCTGCAGAGGCAGCTCCATCTTGCGCAGCAGCGCTTCCAGGCGCGCCGCACTGCCGTCCGACGCGATGCCGCTGCGTTCGCACCAGTGTGTCATGGCCAGCATACCCAGAGCCACGGCTTCCCCGTGCAAAAGGGCGCCGTCCGCGCACATTTCCAGCGCATGGCCCAGCGTGTGGCCGAAACTCAAAAGACGGCGCGAGCCACGGTCATAAAGGTCGTTATAGACCAGTGCTTCCTTATAGCGGCAGCACTGCACGGTGATGCGGTCCATGTCGGCCAGCATTTCGTCCAGGTCTTTCATCCCCTCCAGCTGGCGGAAGAACCATTCGTCACAAATGCAGGCATATTTGGCCACCTCCGCGAAGCCGGCGGCCTGCTCCCGCCGCGGCAGCGTCTGCAAAAGCTCCGGATCGACCAAAACGCGATAGGGCGGATAAACGCTGCCCATCAGGTTTTTGCTGCCGGAAACATTGACGCCGTTTTTGCCACCCACGGCGCTGTCCGTCATCGCCATCACCGTTGTGGGGACCTGGATGAGCGGGATGCCGCGCATATAAACGCTGGCTGCCAGGCCGGCCAGATCGCCGACCACGCCGCCGCCAAAGGCCAGCACGCAATCGCTGCAGTCCAGCTCCTGCTCACGCATCTTGTCAAAGATGCGGAAGAAAAACGTGGCCTGCTTGCTGTTTTCGCCGGCCGGGATGGTCAGCATCCGCATATTGATGCCGGCCTCCGTCAGCTGTTCATAAAGCCGCTCCGCATAAAGCTTGGACACGTTGGCGTCCGTCAGCACATAGGCCGTGTGTCCGCGGAACTCGGACAAATGCTCGGCGATATGAGAAAAAAGCCCTTTCTCGATCCGGACCTCATAGTTGTCCGGCGCGGAGAGGCATTCCAGATTCAACATTCCCTTTTCCTCCTCTTTCCTTCCATTTCACCCGGCCGCCGCCCGCCGGCGACGCTTTTTCCAAGAAGACCGGGCGCCTTTAGCTTGCCCCGGGGCAAGCCGCTTTACCGTTCTATTGTAGCACAGAAAGCATAGCGCGAACAGTGCGGAAAGCTGTCGCAGAAAAAATTTTCTGCCCGTCGCATCCGCCGCGTGCTCTGCATAGAATATCTCAGCCGGCGACAAGCTGTGCCGCCGGTCTCCTCCTCCCGAAGCGGCAAATGCCGCTTTTCCAGATAAAAGGCCTCCGGCAGGGGGCCTTCTTTTTTGGCAAACACCGCTTTTCGGACACAAAAAAAGGGATGCGCAGGCATCCCTTTTTTTGTTTGCGGAAGTTTAGTATTCGTCGGGCAGGTCGCGAAGTTCGGCCTGGGAGAAGACGGGGCCATCGAGGCAAATGAATTTGCTGCCGATGTTGCAGCGGCCGCATTTGCCGATGCCGCATTTCATTCTCATTTCCAGGGTCGTGATCAGCTGTTCATCGGTGAAGCCCATCTTGGAGAGGGTTTCCATGCACAGCTTGATCATGATCGGCGGGCCACAGACCACGGCCACAGAATTTTCCGGAGAGAATTTCAGTTCTTCCAGATAAGCGGGAACGAAACCGACATGGCCGTCCCAGCCTTCCTGCGCGCGGTCAATGGTGGTGTAAACGTCCGTGTTGGGTTCCTTCGGCCAGTTTTCGAACAGGTCTTCCTTGAAGCAGAGGTCTTCTTTGGAACGGCCGCCGTAGATGATGGAAAGCTTGCCATAATCTGCACGGTGTTCGAGGATCCAGTAAATGAGGGAACGAACCGGAGCGCAGCCAACGCCGCCACCGATGATGATAACGTCTTTGCCTTTGATCTCTTCATAGGGGAAGCAGTTGCCGAAGGGGCCGCGGAGGCCGATCTTCTGGCCGACATCCACCGTATGCAGCGCGTCGGTCATCAGGCCGCAGCGCTTGATGGCGAAATCGAGGTAATCTTCGCCCTGATGGGTGATGGAGAACATGCCTTCGCCGAAATCAACGACGGAGAACATGCCCAGCTGACCCGGCAGCGGGGTGAAGGGTTTTTTGCCGTCCAGCGTTTTGACGGTAAAGGTCTTGATATCCGGTGTTTCATCAACAATCTTAACGATCTCACAGACCTGCGGGAGCAGCGGGTTGCCTTCGCATTTACAATCGTGGTTCATTCTGCGGGCACCTCCTTAACCTTATCGATAAAGAGCGTGATGTCCAGGCCGACCGGGCACTTGGAGACACAACGGCCGCAGCCACAGCACAGGGTCTTGCCGTAACGTTCCTGGAAGTAGCTCAGCTTGTGCATGAAGCGGTTGCGAACTCTTTCCTTCTTGCTCGGGCGGGGGTTATGACCACCGGCCATGCGGGTGTATTCGGAGAACATGCAGGAGTCCCAGCAGCGGAACTTGATGCCTTCCGCACCGGCTCTCTGCTGTTCGATGTCGAAGCAGTAGCAGGTGGGGCAGAAATACGTGCAGGTGCCGCAGCCCAGGCATTTTTCGCCTTCTTTGTCCCAAATGGGATTGTGGAACATCTTGGAAAGTTTTTCCGGGATGCCGTTCATATCCACCTTCAGCGTGCAGTTCACGTTGGCGGGCTGGCATTCGCCGTTGGCGCAGGCGCCTTTGATGGCCGCTTCCACTTGTTTGCCTTTATCGGTCTGCGCGACAACGCCGTAGCCGTCGCCGTTTTCCACCAGCAGCACGTCCGCGCTCGGGCAGGCAGCCGGGGAAAGGCCCATGGACTGGCAGAAGCAGGTCGGCGCAGCCTTGGTGCAGGTGGCCGCCATCACGATCAGGTTATCTTTGCGGCGCTGATAGTAAGGATCCTGATAACCTTTGGTGAGGAAGACATCATCCAGGCAGGTGAAGCTGTAAGCGTCGCAGGGACGGCAGCCGAAGATGATCTGCTTCGGTTCTTCCACCACTTCTTCGATGGTCACATCGGTAGGCGTGGGGAGCGTGTATTTGTACATATCCTGTTTCTGCGGGAAAAGCGCGTCCTTCGGAGGCATCATGGTGTTGATAGAATCGAGGTCGAGCTCGCCTTCGGAGCCCCAAACAGCGAAGCGGCTGATACCGTTCACTTTCATGGGAACCCATACGATCGCATCTTTGGCAAGGATATTCAAAGCTTCCTGAACTTTACTTTTTTCTAACTTCACGGTTGGCACCTCCTCTTCTACATGAATTCTTCCACGTCATCCGTACGGTAGACGCAGAGCGCCACATCCTGGTCGGGAGTCATGCCGGCTTCATAAGCGCCGAAGAGATCGCCAATGTCCTGGATGAGCTTGCGGTTCAGTTCCATGAGCGGGATATTGACCGGGCACACACGCGCGCATTCGCCGCATTCGATGCAGCGGTCGCTGATGTGGAAAGCACGGGTCATCCCGTAGATCTGCGCTTCGATGCGGCTGTTTTCTTTGCTCTGCCAGCCGATCTTGTACTGATCGATGTAGCATTCGCGGCAGTTGCAGGCCGGGCATACGTTGCGGCAGGCATAGCAGCGGATGCATTTCTTATACTGGTCTACCCAGTACTGATATTTTTCGTCCGGGGAGAGCGCTTCCAGTTCCTTCACGCGGGCAAAGCGATCCGGCTGGGGCTTTTCTTCCACGGGAGAACCGCACATGACGTCGGAAACGACCGGGTTGCGATGGCTGCATTCCAGGCATTTTTCCAGGTCTTTTCCTTCCGTGTCCTTCATGCCCGCGCAGGGCAGACCGATCAGATAAACGTTTTCCCGTTTCAGCTGATGGTCATGGAGAAGACGGTTGACGGCACGGGAATCACAGCCGCGCACGCAGAGACCGATCTTCTTTTCAGGATAACGGCGATCCATGGTGTATTTCGCCAGCGTATTGGCGCAGTATTCATCAAAAACGAGGTTGTCGGTGTCTTCCGGCGTGTAGGCAAAATACGGGGTGCGCTGGTTTTCGAAGCGGCCCTTTGTCCAGCCGATGATCACTTCACACTCGCCTTTGGAGAGCAGGTCCTTGGCGACGCTGCGCATTTTGTTTTCGATGTCGCTCATTATTCCGCCTCCTTAAACTTGTGGTTCGGGCCGATGGCCTTGATTTCAGCCGAGACCTTGGTCACATGATCGCGGAATTTACCGGCTTCGGCGCCGGAGATCCAACGAGCCTGGAACCGTTTGGGGTCAATGCCGTTGTACTCGAGGAAGCGCTGCATCAGCAGGAAACGACGACGGGTGAAATAGTTGCCGGTGCCGTAATGGCAGTCGCCGGGATGGCAACCGCAGACCAGAACACCGTCGCAGCCCTTCTGGAAGCCGCGGAGGACGAACTGAGGGTTGACCCTGGCAGAGCAGGGCAGACGAAGCGTGCGAACGTTTTCCGGATATTTCATACGGCTCAGACCGGCGAGGTCGGCCCCGGCGTACGTGCACCAGTTGCAGCAGAAAGCAAGGATTTTCGGTTCGAATTCTCCGTTTACAGACACAGTGCATCCACCTCCTCAAGAATCTGATTGTTGGTGAAGCCAAGCAGTTCCAAAGCATTGGAGCGGCAGTTGACTACGCAGCAGCCGCAGCCCTGGCAGAGACCGTTGTTGACGGACGCTACGCTGCGGGTGACCTTCTTGCCCTGATCCCAGCAGGGATAATCCACCATGGTGATGGCTTTGAACGGGCAGCACTTGACGCAAAGTTCGCAGCCGGCGCATTTTTCCGGGTTGTTGCAGGCGATCATCGGGTTGGTCAGCATTTCGTCGTTGCTGAACAGACCGCAGACCTTCGCCGCAGCAGCAGAAGCCTGCGCTACGCTGTCCGGGATGTCCTTCGGGCCCTGCGCCGTGCCGGCGAGGTAAACGCCGCCGGTGAAGGTTTCGACAGGACGGAGTTTCGGGTGGGCTTCGTTCAGCCAGCCGTCATAGTCCGGCGTAACGCTGACGACGTTTGCAACTTCTCTGAGGCCCTTCGGAGCGACCATGGCGGTTTCCAGAACGACCATGTCCGCGGCGATGCTGACGTTCTTGCTGATGAGGGTGTTTTCGCCCTTGCAGATCAGCTTATCGCCTTCCTGGTAGATCTTGGAGATACGGCCGCGCACGTAGATGGCGCCGTCTTCCAGGGTGCGATTGTAGAATTCTTCATAAGCTTTGCCGGCCGTACGAACGTCCATGTAGAAGACATAGACCGTGGAATCCGGGATCTTGTCCAGGATCTGATGCGCATGTTTCGCCGTGTACATGCAGCAGGCGCGAGAGCAGTAGCTCTTGCCGCGGCTGGATTCACGAGAGCCGACGCACTTGATGATGACGACCGTCTTCGGTTCGCGGCGTTCTTCTTCCGGTTTGGAAACGTCTTCCGGCAGAACGATGTGACCGCCCGTCGGGCCGCCCGCGTTGACGATACGTTCAAACTGCAGGCCGGAGATGACGTTCGGATATTTGCCGCCGCCGTATTCGGTGTAGATGCTCGCCCAGTCGATCAGTTCATAACCGGTGGCCATGACGATGGCGCCATAGCGGTCGGTGACGAATTCGTCTTTGTCGTCAAAGTTGATCGCGCCGGGAACGGGGCAGGTCTTGAGGCAGACGCCGCATTTGCCGGTCTGGATATAACGGCAATGTTCCGCGTCGATGACGACCTTCGCCGGCACAGCCTGCGGGAAAGCTTTGTAGATGGCGGTGCGGTTGGTCATGCCCAGTTCGAATTCGTTCGGGATCTTCTTGCTCGGGCACTTGGTCGTGCAGGCGGCACAGCCGGTGCACTTGGTATAGTCGATATATTTGGCTTTCTTCTTGATGGTGATGTCGAAGTTGCCGATGTAGCCGTCAACTTTGTCGACTTCACTGTAGGTCATCATGGTGATGTTGGGATGCGTGGAAACGTCGACCATCTTCGGCATGCAGATGCAGGCCGAGCAGTCCATGGTCGGGAAGGTCTTGTCCAGCATAACCATTTTGCCGCCGATCGAGGGGCCGCGTTCCACCAGGGTCACCGGATAGCCGGCGTCCCCGATATCCAGGGCAGCCTGCATGCCGGCGATACCGCCGCCGACGACCAGAGCGCGTTTGGTCACCGGGATGAAGGAGCTGTAGAGCTCGAAATCTCGGGACGCTTTCGCGACCGCCATGCGGACCAGGTCGATGGCTTTCACCGTCGCCTTGTCTTTGTTGGTGTGCACCCAAGAGCACTGTTCACGCAGGTTCGCGATTTCCAGCAGGTACGGGTTCAGCGCCGTGCTTTCCATCATTTTGCGGAAAGTAGGTTCGTGCTGACGGGGCGTGCAGGAACCGATAACCACCCTTTCCAGATTGTGATCGATGATGGCCTGTTTGATCATACCCTGGCCAGTCTCCGAGCACATGTACTTGTCGTCCACCGCATAGACCACGTTCGGCATGGTCTTGGCAGCTTCCACCACTTGGAGCACGTCAACGGTGCCGGCGATGTTGCTGCCGCAATGGCAAATAAAAACACCTACCCGAGTCATAACCTCGCCTCCTAAAACTAGAGTATATTCTTCTGCCGACGACGACTTCCGCTGACGCCGAACGGCTAAAAACATCCTTTGACACAGACACAAAAAATGCCGCCCATGAGATGTCGTAATTAGTTGCATTCAACATAAACTTTGTTTTTCCTGCAACCTTTCAGACAAACATCAGCTTTTTCTGCAAAATTTCATGCCTTATGCCAAGTGAAAACGCCTGCCTTCCGCCACAGCTGCCGGATCAAGGACCTGCACGGCCTGTTTTCGGCAGCAGCGCTTCAGACCTTTATTCAATTCGCCAAAAAGCGCGAAAACCCTTGTCCCTTCCCCTGGCATTTTCTCCCCCGCGCCGGGGATCCCATGATCAATGCTTATGGGCGAGCGGGCTGCTTTATGCACTGCTTTCCGCTCCGGTCAGGGCCAGGAGCAGATGCTCCAGGCGCTCCGACGTCACACCGGCGCGCATGGCCCGCCGGCGCAGCTGCTCCCAGCCGTCCGGCGGCAGCTGCGGCTGCTCCAGACGCAGCACCCCTTTCACCGTGCCCAGCAGGCGCCATTCCGAAAAGGACCGGCTCCTGCCTTCTCCATCGCAGAGCTCTTCTTCTCCAAAGGAAAAGAGCCGCGGCGCGCCGCCCGCAGCCGGCACGGCCGCCACCGTGTCCCCCGCAACCGGCGACTTTTGCAAAACGTGCTGCAAAACAACGATGTCCCCGGCCAGGATGCCCGCCGCCGGCAGCGACGATTCCGCCCGCACCAGAAAGCGGTCGGGCCGGAAGAGATCCTCACCCACGGCATGATGTGCCAGCACCTGATGCGCCAGGGGAAAGCTCTCCCCCGCCGCTACCCGGCCGAGGAGCGGCAGCGCGCTGTCCGCCGCTTCCCGCGCCACCGTCCTTCCGGCTGGGCCCCGGCTGCCCGCCGCCGGTCCCGGCCTCACCCAGGGCTCCGGATCCATGCCCAGGACGGCAAGGATGCGGGAAAAGCTGCTTGCCCCGAGATCCTTGCTGCCACTCTCCAGATAACTGACGGTGGATTGTGTGATCCCGGCACGACGGGCCAGCTCCGTCTGCGAAAGGCCGACTTGCTTGCGTCTTTCGCGGATAAAAGCGCCGATCTCCTGTCTTGTTGCCATTTTGTTTCGCTCCTGTAGCTGAAATATCACTATTTTTATATTAGCACGCTTGTTTCTGTTTGTAAACGCAATTCGTCTCTTGACATAATATGACTATAGTGATATTTTTATGATAAAGCCATCATCACTATCACTATCGTCATAATTTAAGGAGGCCTGTTTATGCACAAAGCACCGGCAGCCCGCAAGGCTGCACTCATCAATACGCCGCACCTCTGTCCGGAAAACGTAGACTGGGCAAGTTTTGTGGAATGGCATCTTTACAACTACGCCTTCCACAAAAGCCTTCTGGAGAAATACCGCGAGCAGCCGGCGCCGCCCGCCTTTGCGCCCCACGTTTCGGAGCTGCGCTGGTACGTGAGCGCCATCGAGGACGTGCTGCCCATGCTGCTGCCGGGTGAGATGGAGCTGGTGCAGATGCGTTATTTCGCCCGGGAGCCGGAAAAATCGTTCGTCATCGCGGAAAAGCTCTTCATCAGCCGCTCTGCCCTCTACCGCCGCCGCAGCGCAGTTCTGGCCAAATTCGCCCGCCGTTTCGGCCTGGCTCCGGCCGCTCCGGCGGCAAAATAAGGAAAAGGAGGGCGGCGGCGCCCTCCCGCCGCCCTCCCCTGCCGCGCCGGAAAAGCTGTTGACATTTCCCCGCGACAATGCTATAATTCCAAGGCAGCACCGAGAGACCCGGAGGGGTGTCCGAGCGGTTTAAGGTGGCGGTCTTGAAAACCGCTGAGCCCGAAAAGGCTCCGTGGGTTCGAATCCCACCTCCTCCGCCAGACATTTCCCGCTGCAAAACCATGGAGAGATGGCCGAGTAGGTCGAAGGCGCTCGCCTGCTAAGCGAGTATACGGGCATAAACCTGTATCTGGGGTTCGAATCCCCATCTCTCCGCCATTCAAGGCAAGCCCTTTAACAGGGCTTGCCTTTTTTATCCGAGCTTTTTACGGCACATGGAAAAAGCAGACAGTCCATGCTATATTATAGAAAAAGCCGGACTGCCCGCGGCAGACATCCCCGGCAAGCCGCATCCTTCCCCAAGAAAAAACAGGAGCGTTGAGACGCATGCGCATCGAAGAAGAAGTCTTTCAAAAAATGACGGTGGACCGCGCCCGCCTGTTGCCTTACGGTTTCCGGCAGGAGGAGGGCGCTTATTACTACACCGAGCCTTTTCTGGACGGCGCCTTCCGGGCAGAGCTGCGGATCGATGAGAACGGCGTCCTTTCCGGCCGGGTGATGGACCTGGCCACCGGCGAGGAATATCTGCCCATCTACGTGGAAGCACACAGCGGCGCTTTTGTCGGCGCCGTGCGCGCGGCTTACCGCGAGCTGCTGGGCCGGCTGGCCGCCGCCTGCTTCATCCGCCATCCCTTCCGGCAGGCGCAGGCAAACCGCATCGCCGGACTGCTCGAGCAAAAATACGGCGAAAGACCGGACTATCCCTTCGCCCGCCTGCCGGACTGCGGCGTTTTCCGCTATCCCGGCAACCGCAAGTGGTACGGGCTCGTGCTCAGCGTGCAGCGCTCCCGCCTGCCGGGGCAGACAGAGCAGGAGGACGATCCCCTGCTGGAGCTGCTGAACCTGAAGGTGGGCAGAGAAAAAAACACCGCCCTGCAAAAGCTTCCCAGCGTCTATCCGGCCTATCACATGAAGCACCCGGACTGGGCGAGCATCGTGCTGGACGGCAGCCTGCCGGACGAAACGATCATGGAACTGCTGGCGATCAGCCGGGATTATGCCATCCACGCCGGCAAAGCGCGCAGCGCGTCCGCCGGCAGCACGAGCTGGATCGTCCCGGCCAACCCCCGCTTCTTTGATCTGGAAGCAGCCTTCCGGCAAAAAGACGAGATCATCTGGAAGCAAAGCAGCGATATCCGCGTCGGCGACACCGTTTATCTTTACGTAGCGGCGCCGGTCTCGGCCATCCGCTACCGCTGCCGGGTGCTGGCCGTGGACATCCCCTATCAATATGAGGACGAAGCACTCCGCATCAAGCGGGTGATGAAACTGCAGCGCCTGGAGACCTACGCCCCCGAGCGCTTCCGCTTTCAAAAGCTGCGGGAATTCGGCATCACGAGCATCCGCGGACCGCGGCGGGCAAACGAAGCCTTCCTGCGGGAAGCAGCCGGCTCCAAACGAAAAAAGCGATGACACAAAAAACGCCGCCTTCCGGCATAGCCGGAGGGCGGCGTTACGGTTTTGCTTATGCCTTTGCGGCGTTTTATCTAGACCTGGAAATTGACGCTGGTGTCGCCCTGCTCGTCCACACCGAATTCATAATCCTTGCCGGGCAGGATAGCGTTCAGCACGATGCCGGCGATGGCGGCGATGGCCAGGCCGGAAAGGCTGATGCTGAAGCTGCCGCAGGGGATGACGATGGCGCCGGCATAGGTGATGCCGATGGAGAGGACCAGGATGAGGGCAGCGATGATGACGTTGCGGCTCTTGGTGAAGTCCACCTTGTTTTCCACCACGTTGCGCACGCCGACGGCGGAGATCATGCCGTAAAGCACCAGGCTGACGCCGCCGATGGTGGCGGTGGGCATGGCCGTGATGATGGCGGCGAATTTCGGGCAGAAGGCAAAGATGATGGCCAGGATGGCGGCGATGCGGATGACGCGCGGATCATAGACCCTGGTCAGCGCCAGGACGCCGGTGTTTTCGCCGTAAGTGGTGTTGGCCGGCGCGCCGAAGAGGGCAGCCACTGCAGTGGCCAGGCCGTCGCCCAGCAGCGTGCGGTGCAGGCCGGGGTTGCCCAGGTAATTGCGTTCACAGGTGGAGCTGATGGCGCACATGTCGCCGATATGTTCGACCATGGCCGCGAGAGAGAGCGGAACGATGGTGAGGATGGCCGTGATCAGATTACCGGCATCCGCGCCCGGGAAGAGGGCAAAGACGGTGCGGTCCCAGATGACGGGCAGGCCGATCCATTTGGCATCCGCCACGCCAGAGAAGTCCACCAGGCCGCAGCAGGCAGCCACCAGATAAGAGATGACCACGCCCAGCAGGATGGGCAGGATCTTGATCATGCCCTTGCCCCAGAGGTTGCTGACGATGACCACCAGGATGGCGATGGCCGCGATGCCCCAGTTGGCAGAGCAGTTGCTGATGGCCGAGGAGGAAAGGCAAAGGCCGATGGCGATGATGATGGGACCGGTAACGATGGGCGGGAAGAAGCGCATGACTTTTCTCGCACCGAAGACCTTGAACAGGAGCGCCAGCAGCAGATAAAGGCAACCGGCACAGGCTACGCCGAAGCAGGCGTAGGGCAGCATCTCAAGATTGGGGATGGTGAAGTTGCCGGCCGCGTCCTCCAGCATGGGGGCGACAACGGCATATCCGCCCAGGAAGGCAAAGGAACTGCCCAGGAAGGCAGGCACCATGCGCTTGGTGAGAAGATGGAAAAGCAGCGTACCGATCCCAGCAAAAAGCAGGGTGGTGGAAACATTCAAGCCCGTGAGGATCGGCACCAGCACCGTGGCGCCAAACATGGCGAACATGTGCTGAAAGCCCAGCACCAGCATCTTCGGGCTGCCCAGCAAGCGGGCGTCGTAGATCGCCTCGTTGCCGATCTTGATCTTTTCTTTGTCTGACATAAGCGGCCTCCTGTTGTAAAATTTTTTATGATGTAATAAGAACAAAAGAAAGCATCATCCAGCTGTGCCGGGCAAAAAAATAGCGCCGCCGGCAGCGGCAGAGACGGGAAACTGTGGCCCGGCTTTTTCCCGGCAAACTCCCGCAGCGGAAATACGGAAGATGCCCAAAACCTTTTTTAGTTTATCGGCAAAGGGCGGGCTTGTCAAGGCAGATTTCGGCAAAAAACACCTTTGCTCTCCCCTTTTTCCCCGCTGCCGGCGCCCCGGACGTACGCCCGGCAAAAAGCCCCGGCCGGAGCTGGGCTTTTCCTGCCGGAGCACATAGAAAAAGAAGAAGGGTCGGACCCTCCTTCTTCCTTTTTCCACCGGCAAAGGCCGTTTATTTCGTGCCGAAGATGCGGTCACCCGCATCGCCCAGGCCGGGCAGGATGTAGGCGTTTTCGTTCAGCTTTTCGTCCACCGCCGCCGTGTAGATGTCCACGTCCGGATGCTCCCGCTGCAGGCGGGCGATGCCCTCCGGCGCGGCCACCAGGCACATCAGACGGATGTTCTTGCAGCCGTAG
>JAEEGL011157944.1_pt1 | contig 17770 bp, 12 predicted proteins | sample 9134231 | NCBI WGS metagenome assembly JAEEGL01 (sample SAMN16246548, study PRJNA631951) | gut metagenome | biome: gut microbiome; feature: rumen; material: fiber-attached | host: Bos | place: Iran: Karaj | collected 2018-10 | reverse complement strand
TGCGACGCTCGGCCCGGCGGGGCGAAATGTACCGCCGTTACGTGCAGGCTCCCTTTGTGCGGGAGGGCCTGCGGCTCGACACGGTGGTGCGCAGCGACGCAGGGGGCATGGACCTGCTGTACGTGCATGCGATGCGTGTGCCGCCGAAACTCAAAAAAGCGAAACTGGTGGTGTCGGGCGCTGTTTTCGAACAGGGGCAGGAGCGCTTCCGCCTGCCGCCTTCCGATACGCTCACTTTCTATATCAGTTCTCTGTCCACCCTGGCGGAAGACAGGGAACGCTACCTGATGCAGGTGGTGGAACGTCGTGTGGAGGCGAATTCCGTGTGCTGGATCGCCTTCGCGGCGGGCAGCGCCGAACTCGACCCGCAGCTGGGTGACAACCCGGGCGAAATGGCCCGGATCGCCGCCAACCTTCGGGAACTCACGGACGAGGGAAGCCTGGAAATGGATTCCATCGTAGTCACCGCCTCCTGCTCGCCGGAGGGGAATTACGCCTTCAACCGAAGGCTCTCCCAGCGCCGGAGCGAGTCGGTGAGCCGGCACTATGCGGCCCTGCTGCGCGACGAGTGCCCCGATGTCCGTTTCCTGCCGCGTTCAGAACCGGAAAACTGGGCGCTGTTTGAATCGCTCCTGCGGGCCGACACCCTGTTGGCTCCGGGGGAGCGTTCCGCCCTGCTGGCCCTCTTCTCCGAGCCCGATCCCGACCGAAGGGAACGGCTGTTCGCCGTCCGTCCGAGCTATCGTTATGTACGGGAACGGATCTATCCTTATTTGCGGACGGTGCGTTTCCAGTTCTGCCTGCACCGGCGCGGGATGCAGAAAGATACCATCCATACGACGGTGCCCGACACGGTCTACCGTGCGGGCGTGCAGGCCCTCCGGGCACGCGATTACCGCACGGCGGTGCGTCTGCTCAGGCCCTATGAAGACCTCAATACGGCCCTGGCCTACTGTGCCCTCGACTACAACGCTTCGGCCCTGTCCGTGCTGGAAAAACTGCCCCGCGATGCCCGGACCTGCTATCTGGGGGCCATCCTGCAGGCCCGGCGCGGAAACGAGGCGGAGGCGCTGCGCCTGTTCCGGGAAGCCTGTGCGCAGGAACCGTCCTTCGTACACCGGGGCAACCTCGATCCGGAGGTGTCGACACTCTTAAATAAGTACCGATTATGAAGAAGATATGGATAATCGTGGTGGGCTGTCTGATCTTGTGTGCCTGCTCGGTGAAGGAAGACCGTAGCGCCTGTCCTTGCTGGCTCGAAGTGGAGCTTCGGGGCGGGGCGGAAAGGACGGTGGAGGTCTCGGTCTGGGCCGGGTCTCTCGTATGCAGCGCGGAGGCTCTGCTCCAGGAGGGACAGGCCCGGGAAGAGTTGGAAATCCCCCGGGGGCGGCTGCGTGTGAGCGCGTTTAGCGGCGTGCACGGATGCCTGCGCAGCGGCGAAGCGCTGTCGGTTCCGGAGGGTGGGGAGATGGATGAGCTCTATGCCGACGCCTCTTCGCTTGATGCGCGCTCCGACCTTGCCAGAACCGCCCTCTCGCTGCATAAGCAATTCGTGCGTCTGCACATGGGGATTGTGGGAACCGATTCCTCCGCCAGTCCCTTCCGGATTGAGGTGCAAGGCGCCGTGGCCGGGTTTTCGCTTTCCTCGCTACAGCCCGTTCCGGGCGCATTTCGGGTCTCGCTTACTCCGGTAATCGGGACCTACCACCGGGTGGTGCTGCCCCGACAGCGTCCGGGCGATGTGCTCAATCTGGTGTTCTACGGCCACGGTGACGGCCCGGACGCGGCGCCGCGTGCGGTCTATCCGCTCGGAGAACGGCTGGAACAACTCGGCTTCGACTGGATGGCGGCCGACCTGGACGACGTGTATTTGAATATAGATTATGCGGAAGCCGGCATTACGCTACGGCTTCTTGACTGGGAAAAAGAAGAAGTGATATGATGTGGCGTTTGTTTTTATGCTTGGCGGCGCTGTGCCTTGCCGTCTCCTGCCAGATGGAACCGCAGCCGGTTTTGGCGGACGCAGAGGTGAGGGTGTGCTGCGTCGTGACCGTATCGAAAAGCAGTGTGCCCTTTGCGGACGACGCTGTGAGAAACCTCAATGTCTTTGCCTACCGCGACAGCGTCCTGGAGCGGGCGGCCTATACCGAAAGCGGAAGCGTAGAACTGCTCCTGGTGCGGGGGAAAAGCTACGATTTCTATGCCCTGGCGAATGTCGGGGCGGTTTCGGCGCCCCTTCATGAACGCGACCTCCCTTCCCTCAGCCTCCCGGTAGATCCGGGGCTCGCTTCCACGGGCATCCCCTTGTGTACCCGTGTTCCTTTGCGTGCCGTGGCGGGCGCGTCGTCGGGCCCCCTGGTCCTCAGTCCGCAGCGCCTGGCCGCACGGGTGTCGCTCCGGCTCGACAAGCGTCTGGAACGATGCGACTTTACGCCGCTTTCGGTGCGGATCTGCCAGGCGGCGGCCGACCTTCATCCTTTCGCGCCCGAAAGCCGGGCTGCCGCGGTGGCAGCGGGAGACAGTGCCGCCGGGAGCGATATCGCGCGGCTGACTGCGGGGGAGGAAGCGGTATTCTATCTGCCGGAAAACTGCCGCGGCGTGCTGCTGCCCGGCAACGACGATCCCTGGGAGAAGGTTCCCGACGTACTGGACGATGAGGAGGCGGGCCTTTGTTCCTATCTGGAGGTGAACGGGACTTGGACCACGAAAGGAGCGTCGGCCCCGCTCTGTCTGCGTCTCTTCCTGGGGGCCGACAATTGCAGCGACTTCAACGTGCGCGGGGGTACTTCCCATGAATTGACACTGACCCTGTCGGACGAAGGAACGCTTGCCTGCAACTGGAAAGTGGAACGGGGAAGCCTGACGGAAGGACGGACCCTGCGTTTCCCGCAATCGTCGCTCACGCTCTGGCAGGGCGCTGCGGAAGTGGCGTTGCCGCTCAGCTGCGATCCACCCGACCAGATCTGGCGCCTGGAAGCGGAGGGCGGGCTTCCCGATGCGGGCCTCAGCTGGCGGACGGAAGGGAACACGCTCTTCCTTTCCAGCCGTTATGTGGGCTTGGGGAGGCCGGAAGCGACACTCTGGCTCCGCTCCTGGGACGGATTCCTTTCGGACCGGCTCGACGTGACGGTGCGTTATGCCCCCGGCGACTTCACTTCCTACGGATGGGACCCGCCGGTGCACTGGATGGAGTTCGGCTCCATTTCCTTTCCCGACGTGGACGAGGAGGGGCCGGTACGTATCCGCTGCGGAGGCGCCGACTGGCTGATGGGAAGCGATGCGACGCCGCAAACGGCCTACGATGCGGCAAGCGGCGTGCGCTTCTATTATCATCCGGCGGGGAAGTGCGTGTATATGCGGCCCGAGCAAACGGGCCTTGCCCCCGCGCGCATCTTTCTCTCCCGGGGACAGCAGGAGCGGGAGGTACTGGTTCCCGTACCGCGCGTGCCTGCGTTTGCAGCGGCCGATCCCGTGCTGCTCGAAACGGGAGACCGTTATTACGACGAGAACAGCGACCGCTACTATGACGCCTCGTTCCGCCTGTCGCTCTGCGATGCGGACGGGAACGACCTGGACCTTGCGCGCTTTGCCATACCGGAAGCCTGGCTCGTCGCCCGGGGCTGGGTACACGATGCAGCGGCCCGTTATGCCGACGTGCTGGAGGCGTTTTGTGAGGGGCTGGACGTGCAGAGTCCCGATTCCGGGGGTGTCTGGTGCACGGAAGGGGGCGCTCCCTGGTACGGCTTTACCTACACTTCGGCCCATGCCTGCAACTACAGCTGCTGCACGGCGGGCAATGCCCTGGGGATCTTCTACCTGTACGGACTCAGTTCCGGAGGGCTCGACCGCAAGACCCTGCCCTGGCGTGTGTGCAGCGACAGCCTCTGTATGGGGGAGGGGACGATGACCATCGTGGCGGCCTTCCCGGCGCAGCGCTATCTGGGAACGGTCATAAACTATCAGGTAGCTCCGGGCGCGCTGCGGCGACTCTACACACCCATAGATTTTACGGATGGCGGCCGTTACGACGCCCCCTCGGCGGGAGAGATCGACTGGGACGTGATGCATGCCCGCATCGATCCGTCGTTGCCCGTTGTCGCGTCCATTGCCAGTCCGCGGTACGACGAGTATTCGGCCGGGCTGTCGGTGGGCTCGGACCGCCTCAGTTTCGATCCCGTCTCTACGGGCAGATACCCTTCCTGCGGGTCTTTTGTACTCACGGGTGAGGGGCGCAATCCGCACAGCGGACGTGTGGTGACGGGGCTCTACACGCTCGACGTGGTGCTCTACCTGAGTGTGGGCGCATCGGTCTGTTTCGTACGTGACCCCAAGACGCTGAACGATTACATCGCCGTGTGTTTCTCGCCCTTCTGCGAGAATGCCGACAGCGCCCATGCGGGATATTGGGAAAGTTTCCCCGCATCGGTTCCCGTGCGATCCTGGGACGACGGGCGCACGCAGTCCTATGTGCGCGTTCCCGAGGGCCTGGAAGGGCGACCGGTGCTGGTGCAGGGCGATTATCCCGGACCGGGGGCCGGTACGGGGCAGCGCTGTTATTCGCTCCTGGGTGGGGAAAGCCGTTTCCTGGCCTTCGATTTCTATGCCGACGGCGTGCGTACCTCCACGCTCGAAATCGGGCGCGAAACCACGGGGGAACTGGCCCAGTATGCCGACGGGTCAAAAGGCTACTACCGCCTGGTGCGCCAGTACGACCTGCGCAATCTCAGCGGCACCGCCGATACCTACGGGCTTGAAAACTACGTGGTAGAAGCCGCCTTCGGACTGTGGGAATAAACAGGATCAGTTTTTCCTAAAAGCCCGTCCTCCGAGAGGCCGGCGGCCCGTCCCTTCCACCGGGGCTCCTTCCATTCTCGCATCCTGCGTCCCCGCTGCGCGGGAACTTGTCTGCTGCGGGTGAGAGTCGCCCCTAACGGAAGGCCGGCGCCGCCGGCCCGCCGTTTGACGAAACACTGGCTCATTTTCCAATAAAAAAAGAGTGGCACAGGCCACTCATGTCCATTCACTATGTGTCAAATACCCTATGTATTTACATACCTCGCCGAAGCGATTGTCGTGAAGGCTCGATGCAAAGGTATGAATAATAATTGGAAAAACAACAAAATGGTTCAGAAGGAACAAGAGCATGCCTGCTTTAGTTCGAAGAAGATTATCAAGGCTGTGCTGGCTGCTCTAGGTATCGCCGGAATCAAGTCATCGGTGTACATAACTTATTCCGTCGAAGGGAGGTTGCTGCGCGTGCGTGTGTCAGATCACGGGGTTAACCTGTCTACCTGGTACAGAAATATGCAGGGTCAGATTGTGCATTTGGATGAAAGTGACAACATCGCTTTCACCTTTCTACCAAACAAGGAGGAGTGTATGTCCCTTCGAATAAAGTATCCTCCCAAGGCAATCAACAAAACGCAAGTGTTTTCCGATATACGTTCAAGAACACCGATTGAAGATGACTTCACCGTGACTCATTACGTATATCGGTCCTGGAGGATTGATGAAGAGACCCTGTCGTGTTTGATTTATGGCATTGTGACTTATACGGAGACGGGAAGATATTCCGACCCGTTATGCAATACAAGCGCAAAAGCCACGGTATTTATGGACAAATCCAATCATCCTCCCGAAAGACAACGATCGGGAGGATAGAAATAAATGTGCCCCAGGGGAGGCTACCGGGCCTGCTTCTGCGGGTCTTTGAAGAAGATCATAAAGAGGATGCCCACCAGGCAGGCGTAGCCGGCGAAGATGTACCAGGCCGTGGCCCAGTTGGACGGGGTGTTGAACACGTCGCAGGCTTCCACCACTTTACCGGCGGCGAGCGTGCCCACCGTGGCGCCGAGCCCGTTGGTCATGAGCATGAAGACGCCCTGGGCGCTGGAACGGATGTCGGGGGTGGTATTCTCGTTCACATAGAGCGAACCGGAGATGTTGAAGAAGTCGAAAGCCACGCCGTAGACGATGCAGCTCAGCACGAAGAGCAGCACGCCCGGCCAGGCGGGATTGCCGAGGCCGAAGAAGCCGAAGCGGAACACCCAGGCGAACATGGCCATGAGCATCACCTTCTTGATGCCGAATTTCTTCATGCAGATGGGGATGAGCAGGATGCAGAGGGTCTCCGATGCCTGGCTGATGGCGATGAGGGCGTTGGAGTTCTTCACTGCGAAGGAGTCGGCCAGCGCCGGGTCGGAGGCAAAGGAGCCCAGGAAGGTGTTGGCGTAGCCGTTGGTGATCTGGAGCGACGCACCGAGCAGCATGGAGAAGATGAAGAATACGGCGAACTGTCCGTCCTTGAAAAGACTGAACGCCTTGAGCCCGAAGGCTTCGGCGAGGCTCTTGGATTCGCCCCGGTTCACCTCGCAGGCCGGCATGGTGAGCGCATAGCCGCTCAGGATGAGGGCGAGGATGCCGGAAGAGAGGAGCTGGGTGTAGCTATCCTGCATGGCCACGCCGCCGATCTTTACGAAATTGGTGGCGAGCATGCTGCAGATGAAGCCCACGGTGCCGAATACCCTTAGGGGCGGGAATTCCTTCACGGGATCCATCCCCGCTTTGCCCAACGCATTGTAGGCCACCGAGTTGGAGATGGCGATGGTGGGCATGTAGAAGGCCACACTCATGCTGTAGAGCGTAAAGAGCGGGGCGAACTGGATAGCCCCGGCGGCGCTCATGCAATACAGTCCGGCGCCCAGCATGAAGAGCCCGGAGAAGGCATGGCAGAGCGAGAGGGTCTTCTGGGCCTGGATGTAGCGGTCGGCCACGATGCCCATGAGCGTGGGCATGAAGATGGACACGATGCCCTGCATGGCGAAGAACCATTTGATCTGCGGGCCGAGGCCGGAGTTGCCGAGATAGCGGCCGAGTGAAGTGAGATAGGCGCCCCAGGCTGCATACTGGAGGACCAGCATGAAGACGAGCCTGAGTTTGAGTTGGGTATTTTTCATCGTTGCTTCGAAAGTGGTTGAGCAAACAAATTTAGTTCTTTTCTTCTAATTTGACTATCTTTGAACGATGAAATTCTCGAAGACCGCTTCCGATCCGCATTCAGGCGCCCGCACGGGCGTCATCGAGACGGCTCACGGCAGCATCCGTACCCCCATTTTCATGCCGGTGGGAACGGTTGGCTCCGTGAAGGGCGTGTACCATCGCGACCTTGCGGAAGACATCGGTGCCGAGATCATCCTGGGCAACACCTATCATCTCTATCTGCGGCCCGGACTGGAGGTGCTGCGCGAGGCCGGCGGCCTGCACCGCTTCGAACACTGGGACCGTCCCATCCTCACCGACAGCGGCGGTTTCCAGGTCTTCTCGCTCAGTCCCATCCGCAAACTCACCCCCGAGGGCTGCACCTTCCGCAGCCACATCGACGGCTCACGCCACTGTTTCACCCCGGAGAACAACGTGGATACGCAGCGGGTGATCGGGGCCGACATCATGATGGCCCTCGACGAATGCTGCCCGGGCGACTCCGACCACGCCTACGCCCGTCGTTCGCTCGACCTCACCAAGGGGTGGCTGGAGCGTTTCGCCGCCCGTTTCCACGAGACGCAGCCGCTCTACGGCTATGAACAGACCTTTTTCCCCATCATCCAAGGCTGCGTCTATGAAGACCTGAGGCGGGAGGCCGTCTCGCATGCCGTGGGCCTTGGCGCCGAGGGCTATGCCATCGGAGGCCTGGCGGTGGGAGAGCCCGTGGAGAAGATGTACGAAATGCTCGACCTCGTGTGCCCGCTGCTGCCCGAAGACCGCCCGCGTTACCTGATGGGCGTGGGCACGCCGTCCAACATCCTGGAGGGGATCGCCCGCGGAGTGGACATGTTCGATTGCGTGATGCCTACCCGCAACGGCCGCAACGGGATGCTCTTCACCTGGAACGGGGTTATGAACCTGCGCAACGCCAAGTGGGAGCACGATTTCTCCGAGCTTGACCCGCAGGGTTCCTCATTCGTAGACCACGCCTATTCCAAGGCCTATCTGCGCCATCTCTTCATTTCCGGCGAGATGTTTGCAGCCATGGTGGCCAGCGAACACAACCTCGCCTTTTACCTCGATCTCGTCCGGCAGGCGCGCGCCCACATCGAAGCGGGCGATTTCGCCGCCTGGAAAGACGCGGTCCTGCCCGCCCTATCGAAGCGTCTATGAAGAAGCTGGACTGGTACATATTCAGGCGTTTTCTCGGCACGTTCTTCGTGGCGTTGCTGCTCATCATCTTCATCGTCATCATTTTCGACATTTCGGAGAAGATCGACGACTTCGTGAAGAACGAGGCTCCGCTGCGCGCCATCATTTTCGACTACTACCTCAATTTCATCCCGTATTTCGTGAACATGTTCAGTCCGCTGTTCGTGTTCATCACGGTGATCTTTTTCACTTCGCGGATGGCGGCCAATTCGGAGATCATCGCCATCCTTTCCGGCGGCATCAGCTACCACCGGATGATGGTGCCCTACCTGGCGGGCGCAGTCATCATCGCCCTCCTTTCGCTCGGGCTCAACCTCTATGTGATTCCCCGTTCCAACGCCACCCGGGTGGCGTTCGAGGCCAAATACGTGAAGCACCACAACACCTTCAAGCGGCGTGACATCCACTACCAGATAGCGCCCGGGGAATTCGTCTATGTGGAGTCGTTCAGTTCCTGGAACAACACGGCCTACAAGTTTACGCTCGAGACCGTGCGTAACCACCGCCTGGTGAGCAAACTCAGCGCCGATTCGGCCGTCTGGGACAGCACGCTGGACGGATGGAAACTGCGCAACTGGTTCATCCGCGATTACTCCGACGGCCTTCAGGACCGGGTACGTTCGGGCGCCAAGAAGGACACGGTGATTGCGCTCAAGGTGGGCGACTTCTACCGGAACGAGAAGACGGTGGAGACCCTCCGGGCCGACCAGCTCAACGAACTCATCGCCACCCAGAAGATGCGCGGCGACGCCAACGTGATGTTCGCCCAGATAGAGAAGCACACCCGCACGGCCCTGCCGTTCTCGGCCCTCATTCTCACGGTGATGGGCGTGGCCCTGTCGTCACGCAAGAAACGGGGCGGAACGGGCTGGAACATCGGCGTGGGCATCGCCCTGGCCTTCTCCTACATCCTGTTCCTGCGTTTTTCGCAGATGTTCGTCTTTACGGGCATGCTGCCTCCCTTCATAGCCCTTTGGATTCCCAACCTGCTGTTTACCGTCATTACGGCGGTGCTCTACAGCAAAGCCCAGAAGTAATATGGTCGTAAAAGTCGTCAACAAGGGGAGCAACCCCCTTCCCGCCTATGCAACCGGCCTTTCCGCCGGAATGGATGTGCGTGCCAACAACGCCGAACCCATCACGCTCGTCCCGCTCGGCCGGGCGCTGGTGCCCACCGGCCTCTACTTGGAGATTCCGGCCGGTTTTGAGGTGCAGGTTCGGCCCCGCAGCGGCCTGGCGGCGAAAAAGGGGATCACCGTGCTCAATGCGCCCGGGACCATCGACGCCGATTATCGGGGCGAGGTGTGCGTCATCCTGGTGAACCTTTCCGACCAGCCCTTCGTGGTGGAACGGGGCGAACGCATCGCCCAGCTGGTGCTGGCCCGGCACGAGACCATTGAGTGGGAAGAGGTGGCCGACCTGTCCGAAACCGGGCGGGGGAGCGGCGGCTTCGGCAGCACCGGGACCCGTTAATCAGGGGAATTTCCATTGATACTGGAAGCGGATTTCGGCCGTTGTGGGCCGTTCCGCAGCCGGGTGACGCGTGAGGGAAACGCGCGCCCGGAGCGTATGCGTTCCGCTTTTTCCGCCTTTCCGGGACAGGCTTCCGCAGGCGCTCAAGGCGTGGCCCGAGCCGCAATAGGCCGGCAGATTGAAACTGCCCGGAAAATCCCGTTCGTACACGGAGATGCGTTCGTCCCAGTGGGCGATCCGGTGCAGGCTGCCGCGCAGGAACAGGCCCCAGCGCAGGCGACCGGCCGTTTCTCCGGTCCAGCCGCTTTCCACGAGGAACAGCCGCCCCCAGGCTTGGGCGTGGGAGAAATGAGCCCGTCCGCCGACGGACAGGCCGCCGCGTGAGAGGCCCAGGTCGAAGCGCAGGTCGGCGCGGTGCGTGGGGGCATTTCCGTCGTCTTCGCGGTATCGGAGCGTGGCCCGCAGGGCCGGCGTCATGTTCCAGCCGGCGCGTTCCCAAGAAGGTTTGAGGGCCACGAGCCCCCGGCTTTGCGTGTATTGTTTCTGCGGATGGCGCGCCCGGTCGAAGGTGGCGTCCAGCCATTTGTGGTGCAGGCCCAGTGCGAGTCCGTTTTCGTCGCTGCAGCGGCTTGAGGAACGTACGGCGCCGGCGCCCGTGCCCGGGTAGGCGGCCGGATAGGCCCGGGCGAGCAGCACGCATTGCGTGCCGTAGGAGGGCTGCCAGGAGAGGCCGGCCACGGCGGCGATCGATTCGGCGCGCGGGGTGCGGCAGCAGGCGGCCTCTCCGAACAGCCGGAAGGGGCCCAGGCCCGCCCGGATGTCGGCGGACAGGCCGGTGCCGCCCTCTTCGTGCAGCAGGTTCAGGCCCACCTGGGCGTTGCGGGAAAGGCGGGTGAGCGAGGCGATGCCCCGGAGGCCGACAGGCTTGCCTGACGCGCCGTCCATACGCTCGCGCAGGCCGGGGAGCGAGAGGGCAAGCGTGCCCGTCCAGGACCCGTGCTGCCGTTCGGCCGCGAGGCCCCGGTGGCCCGGGGCCCAGGCGCCTGTCTCCGACAGGCCCGTGGCGTTCCTGCAGAACGCCCCCGCGGCCGGGAAACCGCTCATGGAGAATCCGCTCCACAGCAGCAGCCCCTGTCCGAGCCGTATCTGGTAGTCACCCGCCACGATCCGCCCCCGGCCCGTTTCGAGCGCCGCGCTGAAGGTCCCCGGCGTGCAGCGTTCCTCTCCGTACGTCCTGCGGGTCGACCACAGCAGGTGCAGCGGCCCCTGTTCCAGCTGGTATTTCAGGGCCTGGGTCTGCGTGTCCGTGACCGGATCGCCCGGCTTATCCTGCCGGAGCCGCCGGCCCGCCGTGAGCGTGAGTTCCTGCCGGCCGCGCCTTCTCGCCGGAGGCGCATCGTCCAGTACCGTGAAATGCCGGAGCGCCTCCGCCGTGGCAGGGCCGAATCCGTCTATGGCCGCGAGTTCCGTAAAGGAGAGCACGGCTCCGCTCCGCGCCCGATAGTCGAGCAGGGCTGCGAGCTGGTAGGAGCTCAGAAGGCCGCTTGCCCGTAGCCGGCCCGCGCCCGCCCGGTTCAAAGGGAGCGGATGCCGGGTGAACGCCTCGAACTGTTCCAGGGCGCTTTCGTCCAGCTCTTCCGGCGTCCCGGCGCCCAGCAGCCGGCAGGCCGCCTCTTCCCAGGATGCCCCGGCGCCGCTTTGCCCCCACGCCGGCGGCAGGAACAGCAGGCCCCAGAAACACAGCAAGACAAACGTGGTTTCAGCGCGCATGCCCGCAAGATGGAACGGGGAAACGGAAAAATCCAACAAATAAATGCGTGTCGAAAAAATATTTCTCTTTTTGACGGATTGTGCGTATCTTTACTAAACCTTTTCAAAAGCATTATGGACAAGATTCAACTGCACGACAAGACCTTCCGTCCTTTCATTGAAAATGAGAAGATTGAACGCGCCATCGACGGAGTGGCGGCCCGCCTGAACGCAGATTTCAAGGGCTGTTCCGACATCCCGGTCCTCCTCTGCGTCCTCAACGGATCCATCCTCTTCACCGCCGAACTCATGAAGCGGCTCAACTTCCCCCTGGAACTCATGAGCATGAAGCTTTCTTCCTACCAGGGCACGCAGACCACCGGTCAGGTCCTGGAGGTGATGGGTCTCACGGGCAACGTGGAGGGGCGCCGCGTGATCGTGTGTGAAGACATCGTGGACACGGGCAACACCATCGTGTCGCTGCAGCACATGCTGGAGCAGAAAGGGGCCACCGAGGTGCGCATCTGCACCCTGCTGCTCAAACCCGAGGTGTACGACAAGCCCGTCAAACTCGACTATGTTGGCATGGAGATTCCCAACGCCTTCATCGTGGGCTTCGGACTCGACTACGACGACCTGGGCCGCAACTACAAAGACATCTACGTTCTTGACAAATGAAATACTACATCCTGTTCGGGCCTCCCGGTGCCGGTAAGGGCACTCAGGCGGCACCCATGGCGCAGCGCTTCAATCTGCGTCACATCTCCACCGGGGCTCTGCTCCGGGCCGAAATCGCCGCGGGTACGGCGCTTGGAAAGGAAGCGGCCGTGCTCATCGAGAAAGGATGCCTCGTTCCCGACGAGGTGGTGGAAGGCATGATCGAATCGGCGTTTAACGCTGAGAAAGAGGCAGTCGGTTTCATCCTGGACGGTTTCCCCCGTACGGTTTCCCAGGCCCGTGACCTCGACGCCCTGCTGGCCCGCAGGGGCGAAAGCCTCACGGCCGTGGTGTCCCTCATCATTCCCGATTCGGTGGTGAAGGAGCGCATTGCGGGACGTGCCGCCATTGAGGGCCGTGCCGACGATGCCAAACCCGAGGTTATCGAGAACCGCATCCGCACCTATCACGAAAAGACCGAACCCCTCATCGCCTATTACAAGGAGACGGGCAAGTACCATGAGGTCCCGGCCGAAGGGACGATCGAAGAGGTGGGGGCGCGCATCAACGAACTCGTAGACCGTTTTTAACGGCCCCGGGCCAGTGCCTGAGCCACCGTGTACCCCGTGGTCCAGGCGGCCTGCAGGTTGAATCCGCCGGTAACGGCGTCGATATCGAGGATTTCCCCGGCAAAATAAAGGCCGGGGATCTTTTTTGCTTCGAGCGTGGCGGACTTTACCCCGTTGAGCGCCACTCCGCCGCAGGTGACGAACTCTTCGCGGAAGGGACAGGGGCCGAGCAGGGTGTAGGGGTCGCCCGTGAGTGTCTGTGAGAGCGCTGCAAGGCTGCGGGCGGACAGTTCCGCCCAGCGCGTACGGGGGTCGATCCCGCTCCGTTCCAGCAGCAGTTCCCACACCCGGGCGGGCAGCTGGGGCGGATGCACGCTTCCCACCTGTTTTCGTCCGTTCGCATCGGAAAGGGCGCGCAACATCCTTCCCGCTTCCGCGGCATCGGCGTCGGGCAGCCAGGCAATGCGTATCGTTCCCTTTCCTTTGACTTCGGCAAGATGCCTTGCGGCGTAGGAGGAGAGGCGCAGGACGGCGGGTCCGCTCACGCCCCAGTCGGTGATGAGCAGTGTCCCTTCCGCCCGGAAGGGCGTGCCGTCAAGTTCTACGCGCACCCGGTCGAGCACAATGCCCATCCGCTGCCGCAAATCCTTTTCCGCCAGGCGGAAGGAGAAAAGGGAAGGAACGGGCGGGACGGTGGGAAGCCCGAGGGCCTCCAGCCATTGCAGGCCCGGCGCCTTGGGACTGCCGCCCGTGGTGACCACCACGGCGTCGGCGTCAGCGCTTCCGTTTGCGAGACTGAGCCGGAATCCCCCTTCCGGCAGGGGCGTAATGGCTGATACGCGTGCCTTGCAGTGTATCTGCACGCCGGCGTCGCGGCAGCCGCGCAGCAGGGTCCGCACAATCTGCATGGCGTCCTGCGAGCGGGGAAACAGGCAGCCTTCTCCCTCTTCGGTGAGGGGGACGCCCTCCTCTTCCCACCAGCGTGCGGTCTGCTGCGGTCCGAAGACGTGGAAGAGACGCCCCATAAGCCGGTGTCCGCGCGGATAGACGCGGGAAAGGTCGTTCACGTCGGCAAAGGTATTGCTGAGGTTGCAGCGTCCGCCGCCCGTGATGGCCACTTTGGCAAGGGGTTTCGCGCCCGCCTCGTAGATGTGGATGGAGAGGTCGGGCCGCAGGCGGGCGAGCTGGAGGGCGCAGAAACAGCCTGCGGCGCCCGCCCCTATGATGGCCACCCGGTGCAGGGTCTCCGTGCGGTAGATCTCTTCAAAGAGGGGCCGGAGGGTCTTTTCGTCCCGGATGAGGGCGCGGAGCCGGGAAAGGGCTTCGGCGTTGGGCGATTCGGGGATCCAGAGACGCAGGTACCCGCCCTCGGCATATTTCTCGTGCAGGTGCTCCAGGGTCCTGTTCCACTGCTCCTCCCGGGGCAGTTCCGGATAGTGGGCGAGGCCGTACTGGATGGTCCTGCGTACAATCTGCTCCGGCACGATGAGCCGGTCGGCTTCGGCCACGATGCGTCCGTAGATGCTCCGGGGTTCCTGCTCCGCCGAGGCCCGGTGGTCTTCGGCCGCCTGTGCGATGGTCTCAATCTGCTCCTCGGAGAACCAGCGGCGCAGTTCCTTCATCTCCCGGATGATGCGTCCGCTTTCCAGATGATGGCGTTCCCGCCCGCAGGCAAGGCCCAGGTCGTGGCAGGCCGCCGCCGTGCGGACCATGTCGGCATCGACCGGATAGCGGGCCGCCAGATCGAGGGCGCGGGCAATCACCGTACGGGCATGATCCTCACGGTGCGCCTTGTCGAAGGCGGCATAGCGGGGAATAACCTCGGTCTCCAGAAAGCGGGCGAGCTCTTCCATATTATTGGATGTCGAGTTCGTACCAGACGGTGCGGTATTCGGGACCCAGTTGCAGCAGGGCGTTCCCCTCGGCGTCGGCCCCTACGGGCACTTCCCGGGTCCGGTCGCCGTTGCCGTCGAGGGCGAAGCAGCGCACGTGGCCGCAGAGGCCGTGCAGACGCAGCGTCGCCTCTACCCCCTCGCAGAGGACAGGGGCTTCTCCTACGGATCCTCCATCCTGCGGCATGCAGGAGATGAACTCCGTTCCTTTTTTTACATACACCGCTCCGCTGTTGTGGCATACGCCCGTGACGGCAAGCAGGTATTTCCCCACCGGGAGCCGGCCTGAGGGGCTCTTCTGTCCGTCCGGGTTGGTGCAGGTGAGCGAAAGCGTGAGCCAGTCGTTCAGGGTCTTCCCGGGGGTGAGCTCGAGGCCTTCGAAGCGGAAGGAGCGGCCCCGGACGAACCCCGTGAACACCTTGGTACGGGGCGTGTCGGCCTGGAAGAAGCCGGCGTCGGGAAGGGACCAGTCCCAGAGCAATTGCCCGCCGGCGCTGCGCACCGACTTTTGGGCGAAAGCCTTCCGCACCGGGGCGGGTACGGCGGAATCGTTCTCTATGAGCGTGCGCTTTCCGGGCGTGAAGAAGCCGGGTTCTTCCTCAAGCCGGCAGCCGGAAACGAAGGCGAGGGGCAGGTTGCGGAGCGGGGAAGAGAAGGGAACCACAGGCAGGGGCTGGGACTGCTGTTTGGCCGCAACGGCGCGGATGCCCTGCTCCTGCGAGGTGCTCAGGGAGCAAATCGTATCGTCGGGGCCTTTCTGCACGTCGCCCCGGACGAACATGGCGTAGCAGGCGGGGAAATGCACCAGTTTCTCGGTGGAGGAACAGAGGTCGAAGAGGGGCGACTCCACGCTCCTGAAATAGTCTGTGTTGTGCGTCCAGGCGAAATGGATGAAGGCCGACCAGTCCTGGAAGGCGCCGAAGGCCGTGGCAAGGAGGTTCCCCTCGGCTGCGTAGGGATTGCTATTGGGATGGTCGTATTCGCTGACGGTGAAGGGCTTGCCCAGAACCCTGTCGTGCGCGAGCCGGGTCAGGTTGTTGCCGGGTACGGGGGAGGCGGCGGAGTTTACCAGGGGTGTGGTGCGGATGCGCCAGCTCTTGCTGTTCCAGAACTTGCCGGGGAAGATGGGGTGGTTCCAGTAGCTGTGCGCGTCCACATAGTCCATCCTGCCCTGGATGAGGGGCAGTCCGTAGTGGACCTGCGTGCCCGTGACGCACTGCCGTGCACCCGCCACATCCTTGATTTCCCGACGCAGGGTGCTGAAGTAGTCGGTCTCTACGGATGCAAGGAACTCCGTGAAATCCAGGGCCCGCTGTTCGGGCAGGGACCATTCTTCCAGGTAGGGCCAGTCGATGTTGCCCTTTTTCAGGCTGGCGCCCTTCGGCCACTGCCATGCGGCGCCCGAGACGAGCGAGAGGTCGGCCAGGTCGATGACGCTGCCGGAACTGAAGTGTGAGAATACCAGACGCATGTTTTCATCGTCTGCTCCGGGGATGAAACTGAGCACTTGCTCCTTCCACCGGGGGGTGCATTCAATCTCCGTTTTCAGGCCGATTACGTGCCAGGGGTCGTGGTGCTGGCTGAAGCGGACCTCCACGCGGCCACCCTCCCGGCTCCTGATCTTGAAACGCAGGGTCAGGGGTTCTCCTTTGCGGAAGGTCAGTCCGGTGCGGTACAGCTGAAGGGCGGTGGTGAAGGGGCCGGCATTGCGTACGTTGAGGCGCAGGTAGTGGCTTCCCTTGAGGCCGTCTTCCCGCGTGGCGGGCAGGCGCTCCAGACCGGCATCGGCCGAAGCCTGTTTCTGCAGGTCCCAGTTGGGGGTGGCCGCGGCACCGATCGTTCCGTCGGGCAGATATTCCTCGCCGCTTCCCTTCAGGGCCTCGGTCCAGGCCTTGCGGAGCGCGGCGTCGCTGCCGTACTTGCGTTGCAGCCAGCGGTTCCACTGGGCCTTGATCTCGCTGGCGTAGGGCTCGGTGAGGTGCGGGAAGTCGTATTTCGATTTGAACCAGGTGCTCACGATGGAGTTCTCGTTGGCGATCTCCAGCATGGCGATGGCCGGTTCATCCTTGTAGGCGAGGCCCGTGTAGGGGTTCACATGGCCGAGGATGTCGCGAACGTACTTGCGGTGTAGTTCGACCATGCGCTTGCAGGCCATATCTACGCCGTTGTTGTACCAGGGTAGTTTATCTGCGTTCGGCAGGCCGTTCTGCTCGCCGAACTTGCGGCCGATGTTCAGCTGGAAATAGGTGTAGATGCCTTTTTCCTTGAGTCGGGCGAAGAAGTAGTCGAAACGCTCCAGCTGCTCGGGTTCCAGGAAGGAGTCCGGTTCGGGATAGATCTTGTCTTTGGGGAACTTGTGGTGCACGTAATGGAGCCGGACCAGATTGATGCCGTAGCGGGTGAGCTCTTCCGCCACGCGGTCTGCGTCTTCGTGGCTGGGGAAGCAGCCGGAAAAACAGATATTGGTGCCCAGGAATCTCCGCTCCGTACCCGTCTCGTCCACGAAATGGTCGCCGTCGGCACGGATGAATCCCTCGCTCCCGGCTGGATTGCGGCGCACACCGGACCAGGTCCGCACGTTGGTGAGGTTGTCGGGGGCCGCGTGTGTGGGCTGGAAGGGGAACATCCGCTCGGGGCTGGCAAGGGCAAGGAGGGCTGAAAGTGTGGCGGCAAAGGAAAGGATCGGGCTCATACCATTCGTTTTAGGTAGGTAAAGATATAAAGAATTATTAAGATTCTCCGGTGGGTGGTGTCTTTATAGTAAAACTGGAATCTTATGAAACGGATAGCATTGATGATGACGGCCCTTGGGCTGAGCATCCTGGCTTCGGCCCAGGGACAGCGGATTGTCTGCGACGAGACATGCCGCGCCGAGTATCAGAAGACGGAAGCTGCCGCCAAGGCGGCGGAGGCGCCGAAAACCACGGTGAAGACGGAGGCGCCCAAAGCGATGGCCCCCAAGGCCGCCTCGAAACCGGCATCGGTGAAGGCCGCCCCATCGGCCGCCCCGCAGACACCTCCGGAAGCCGCTCCGATCGTGCAGGCTCCCTCCGTGCCCGGTTATGCCGTAGTGTCCCCGGTAGGGCGTACGAGCGTGGAGATGATTACCCAGGCTCCCCGGCTGAGCACGCTGGACGGAAAGACCATCGCCGTGGTGGGCGTGAGTTTTATGACGGGCGTCACCCATCCCGAGATCAAACGGCTCATCAAAGAGCATTATCCCAAAGCCAAGGTTCT
>JAEEGL017388609.1_pt1 | contig 17771 bp, 18 predicted proteins | sample 9134231 | NCBI WGS metagenome assembly JAEEGL01 (sample SAMN16246548, study PRJNA631951) | gut metagenome | biome: gut microbiome; feature: rumen; material: fiber-attached | host: Bos | place: Iran: Karaj | collected 2018-10 | reverse complement strand
GCCCACCGCGAGAAGGCTTATATTCGGGCGCGCAGGCTCTGCGAAAAGCTCAAGGAGAACATCCCCCGCCAGCTCTTCGAGGTGCCGGTGCAGGCCGCGAGCGGCGGCAAGATCATCGCGCGCTAGACGGTCCGGGCCATGCGCAAGGACGTGCTGGCCAAGTGCTACGGCGGCGACATCACGCGCAAGAAGAAGCTGCTGGAAAAGCAGAAAGAGGGCAAAAAGAAGATGCGACAGCTCGGCACGGTACAGATCCCGACCGAGGCCTTTCTCGCCGTGCTCAAGCTCGACGAGTGACGAGGGAAGCGGCTTGACAGCGTCCAAACTACTGTGTATAGTGAAAAGCAGGGGGACAGATCCCAAATCCGAATACAGAAAGGAAGCGGAGACATGAAAAAGACCTTGAGCCTTTTGCTCATTCTGACGCTTGTGCTGGCTGCGTTCGGCGGCAGCGCACTGGCCGCAGAGACCGAGATGGACGCCAGCGAGGCCGTCGGCCTCAAGGAGGACAACTGCTACGCCAATGAATTTCTGGGTATCATGGCCCAGTTCGGAGACGAGTGGTATGTGATGAACGACGAAGAGACGATCGAAGCCATGGGCTACGTAGCGGACAATCTCGAGAACGACGAGCTTGCCGACCAGCTGCGCAACAGCGGCGTTGTCTGCGATCTGTACGTCCTCGCGCTTGACAACAGCGGCGACAACATCAACATCCAGTTGGAGAATCTCGGTTTCCTCTACGGCCTGGCCATGAGCGAGGACGCATACTTCAAAACCGCTGCTCCGCAGCTTCAGGAAGCGCTGGAGCAGATGGGCCTGACCAACGTGCAGATCGAGAAGGAGACCGTTGAGTTTGCGGGTGACGAGCACGTCTCCTGCCTGGTCAGCGGTGAGATCAACGGTATGACGATTTATGAGCGCATGGTGATGCTCAAAGCCGGCAACTACATGGCGACCGTGACGGCCTTCTCCTTCGACCGCGACAGCGTTGAGGCGATGCTCGAATTCTTCGAGGCCTACGATGCGGAGAAGCTGGCGGCCTGACGCAACATTTAAGCATACGAGCACAGAGACAGAAGCCCGGCGGGATAATCCCGCCGGGCTTTTTTGCGTGTATGGATCAAAAGAGATTCCAGCCCGCCGTGTCCGCCTGCCCGTGACTGTTGTCCCCGAGGACGCGGACGCTGCCGTCCGCGAGCAGCACAGCGAAATGCGTGGCCCCCGCGGCGATGGCCACCGCGTTTTCGATCCCGGAGAAGTCCACCGCATCGACGGCGCGGAAGAAATGGGCGAGCACACGGCCGTCTGCATCGAGCGCGAGCAGGGCGGTGGTCCCGGCAGAGAGGCTGAGCACATTTTTCCACTCCTCCACGGAGAAAGCCGTGGCGGCGACCCGCCCGTCGGCGCGCAGCCCGGCCGCGTAGCCGGAGCTGAGAGCGAGGTCTGCAAGATGCCCGAGCGCATCCGCGCCCGGAACGTGCGGCGAAGCAAGCACGCTGCCGTCGCCGCGTAGCGCGGCGAGGCCGTAGCTGCCGCCGCAGAGCCGGCGGATATCCGTCCAGTCGGTGAGCGCGTAGGCGTTGTCAAAGCCCGCGCAGAGCACGGTCCCGTCGGCACACAGGCCAAAGCTCGCGTAGTCCGTCGCCGCGATCTGGACCACCCCGGCCCAGCCTGCGGTATCGCACTGTCCCTCGGTATTGCGGCCGACGGCAACGACCGTGCCGTCCCGCCGCAGACCGAGACTGTGCCAACCCCCGGCCGCAACGGCTGTGATTTCCTGCCAGGCGCTGACCTGGCACTGGCCGCAGCTGTCGTCCCCGCAGGCGAGGACGCCGCCGTCCGCCTTCAGGCCGAGCGTGTGGAAGAAGCCGACCGCGAGGCGATCCCTGGGCAGCGCGTCGCGCTTTTCCGCAAGGGTGGCCAGCACCGCGAGATCTTCCCGGCTCAGACCCTGCAGGGAGGCGATGGCCTCCTCGGGGTCGCTCAGACCGGTGAGGGCGAGCGCGAGCGAGCGCAGCCATATGGCGGAGGCCTCATAGTCGCCGAGCTCGCGAAAGAGCATCGCGGCCTCAGCCTGCTGCCCCTCCGCGGCGAGCTCCATCGCCTGCTCATAGCGGCAGCGGTCATACTGCTCAGCAGCGTCCCGGTAACTGCCGAGCGCGCGAAAGAGCGCCGCGGCATCCGTCCAGTTCCACTCCCGCGTGAGAGCGAGCGCACGCTGGTAGTCGCATTCCTTCACGAGCTCCGCCGCGTCCCGATAGTCGCCGGTCCCGGCGAGCAGGCTGCGAGCCGCCGCCCACTCGCCCTGCGCCATGAGCGCGGCTGCCTCGCGATACTCGCATTCGCAGCGATACCGCTCCGCAAGCTCCGGATCGGAGAGACGAGCAGCCCGTTTCCGGGCGGCGGCGAGGTCGCCGCGCTCCAGCGCGCTCACCACGGCGCGCTCCCGGATCGTGGGCATCTCGCGCGCGAGCAGCAGCAAGCCGCCGAGCAGCAGGAAAAAGACCAGCGTCGTGATGACGAGTGTCGGGATCAGTCCGTCGCTCCGGCGCGTATCGTGTCTGCCCTGTTCTCTCATCCCGTCACCCTCCCATAATCCAGGTTCAGATACTGGTCAAAGCGCCCCTGCACGGTGGGGTTGGTGAACATGGAGTAGGTGCACATCATCACATAGATGTCCCGGATCCCGTAGTGCTGGATGTATTCGTGCGCGTTGGCGCCGGCTTCGGAGAGCGAATAGCTGCCGTCGCGAAAGTCCGTCGAGAGGATCTGATCGTAGTAGGGGACGAGGAAGGGAATGAAGCTGTTGGAGAAGCTGTCCCCGATCACAAGCGCGTTGCGCCCGGTGTGAAAGCCCGTGACGAACAGCCGCCACGGCCCCTGGATCCCGCCGAGATAGCCCATATAGCTGCCCGCGCGGTGATCCACAAAGGTACTCACCGTTCGTTGATCGAGGTGCTTGAGCAGGTAGCTCTCCACCGGGGAGAGCGGGTCCGGCATCGGCACGGTGTTCGGGCCGATCGCCATCTCCGCGAGCGTGCCGGTGGTAAAGGGGCCGCCGCCCGTTCCGGTGAGCCAATAGCGGTAGCTGTCGTAATCCACGGGCGGCAGACCCTGTGCGGCGAGCATCGTGTCCGCCACGCGGCAGGCGCCGACCGGCTGCCAGTGCATGTCGACGATCGGGTAGAGCCTCTCGTTCAGCAGTGGGCGGAGAATGTCGGTCGCCTCATAGATATAGACGCCCTCGTTAACCAGCGGCTCCATGACCTCGCGGAAATTGCTGCTCCAGTCCACATAGTCGCCGCGGATGATGGCATTGGCCATTTTGCCGACGGGCGGGCTGATGAAGTGCAGCGTGCCGTCCGCAGGAAGCTCGGCGCGGTATTCGTTGAGAATGCGGGCGAGGTTGGCCATGGCCGCACCGTCGTAGCGGTCGAGCTCGGTCGGGTTCCCGGCGGCATCGTACAGCCACATCACGACATCCTCGGTTTCCCCCGCGGCGGGCTGCGGCTGCGCGGCTTCCTGTGCCGGAGCGGCCTGTGCGGCGGACGGCGCATCAGAGGCCGCGGCCTGCAGCATCTCCTCCAGCGCAGCGGTCTCCGCCTCGTCGACGTCAAAGAGCTGGGGTTGATCCCCCGCGCCGATCGCGACCTCATCGCCGGGCAGGGCGAAGAGACCGAGCACGCCGTCGGAGAAACGCGCAGCCGCGTCGCGGAAGAAGAAGCCGTCGGAGAGGAAGGCCTCGAACTCGTCCATGAAGCTGCCGCTGAAGACGCTCGAGAAGCTCAGTTTCGGGAAGCCCTGGAGCATGCGGTTTTCGGTGGGGGAGGGACGGGCGGCGCGGTCGACAAAGACAAGCTCGCCCACCCCGCAGGTGAAGAGCATCAGGAGGCAGAGATACATCGCCACAAATGACGCGCGTTTTTTCAAAACTCTCTCGCCTCCTTAAAACCGAAAGTAGATGAAGGGATTGTAGCTCTGGCCGATCAGGAACAATACCGATCCGACAAAGAGCGCGACCAGCAGCACGAGCCGCAGCGCCCCGGCGATGCGAAAGCGCGCGAGCGCGCGCCGGAGAGCCGGGACCAGCGGCAGGCTCAAGGCACAGGCCAGAAGCGGGAAAACCGTGTATTTGCGCAGCACCGCGACCGTCATGGGGTCGAGCAGCCCGGAGGCGCCGATGCCGAACATCGCGCCCAGCTGTGTAAGAACGGCGGAAAAATCCGTATAGTAGAAGATCGCCCAGCTGATCAGGACGGCCACGGAGCTCAGAATCCATCGCAGCGCGGCGGGTAGACGCTCGAGCAGCCGCCCGATCCCGAAGCGCTCGAGCACGAGCAGCACGCCGAAGTAGGCGCCCCAGACCACAAAGTTCCAGCTCGCCCCATGCCAGAGGCCGGTCAGCGACCAGACCAGGAGAATGTTGAAGGCGGTGCGCAGCTTGCCGCGGCGGCTGCCGCCGAGCGGGATATACACATAGTCGCGGAAAAAGCTGCCGAGGGAGATGTGCCAGCGACGCCAGAATTCGGTGACGAAGAGGGACGCAAAGGGGTAGTCGAAGTTTTCCTTGTAACGGAAGCCGAGCGTGCGGCCGAGGCCGATCGCCATGTCCGAGTAGGCGGAAAAGTCAAAGTAGATCTGCAGTCCATAGAGGAAGCACATGAACCACGCGCCGCCCACGGAGAGCGCAGCTCCGGTCCCGGCGAGCGGGAGCTCCTCGACCGCGGCACCGCAGAGATTTGCGAGCAAAACCTTCTTGGCGAGACCCACCGTAAAGCGCTCCATGCCCTCGGCAAAGGCGTCGGGTGTGATGCGCCGCTCGGCGAGCTGGTCAGCCACATCGCCGTACTGCACGATCGGACCTGCGATCAGCTGCGGGAAGCAGCTGATGTAGAGCAGCAGGCGCAGCGGATTGCGCAGCACCGGGGCTTTGCCGCGGTACACGTCCACCGTGTAGGTCAGGATCTGGAAGGTATAGAAGGAGATGCCGATGGGGAGCCGCCGATCCGCGACGTCCCAGCTTTGATGCAGCAGCGCGCCGACAGAGCGGAGCAGGAAGGCGGAGTATTTAAAGTAGAACAGGAAACAGACCGAGGCGATCACGCCGAGCGTCAGGTACAGCCTGCGCAGTGCGCGGCTCTCCGTCGAGTCGAGCAGGAGCGCACAGACGTAGTTCACCGCGGTGGAGAAGAGCATCGCAAGCACCCAGACGGGCTCGCCCCAGCCGTAGAACAGCAGGGATGCGGCGATGAGCACACCGTTGCGCCAGCGCGGATGGGGGGAGAGAAACAGCAGCAGGTAGAGCGCCGGCAGGAAGCAGAACAGAAATGTCAGGCTGGAAAAGACCAAAGCCAAACCCTCCCAAACAGGATATGACAGAATTATACATAGCGGGGCAGGCAATTGCAAGCGTGAAAACGGGACGGCCGGAGCCGTCCCGTGATACGGATTGCAATCAGAGCCCGACGGCGGCGCGCAGCGCTTCCACCTTGTCGGTGTCCTCCCAACGTACGCCGAGGTCCTCGCGGCCCATGTGACCGTAGGCGGCGAGCGCGCGGTAGATCGGGCGGCGCAGGCCGAGTTCGCGGATGATGGCGGCGGGGGTGAAGTCAAAGACCTCGCTCACGGCGCGGGAGAGCGCTTCCTCAGAAACGGTGCCGGTGCCAAAGGTCTCCACCAGAATGGAGACGGGCTGCGCCACGCCGATGGCGTAAGCCAGCTCGATCTGGCAGCGCTTCGCGAGGCCGGCCGCCACAACGTTCTTCGCGGCCCAGCGTGCGGCGTAGGCCGCCGACCGGTCGACCTTGGTGGGGTCCTTGCCGGAGAAGGCGCCGCCGCCATGCGGGGCGGAGCCGCCGTAGGTGTCGACAATGATCTTGCGCCCGGTCAAGCCGGAGTCGCCCTGAGGTCCGCCAATGACGAAACGGCCGGTGGGGTTGATGAAATACTTGGTGTTCTCGTCCAGCAGCTCGGCAGGGATGGTAGGCTTGATGACGAGCTCGAGCATGTCGCGGCGGATCTGTTCCAGCGTGGCCTCGGGCGCATGCTGCGTGGAGAGGACGACAGTGTCGATGCGTACGGGACGGTGCTGCTCATCGTACTCGACGGTGACCTGAGTCTTCCCGTCGGGACGCAGGTAGTCGACCAGGCCCTCCTTGCGCACAGCGGCCAGACGCTTGGCGAGCTTGTGGCTCAGAGAGATGGCGAGAGGCATGAGCTCAGGCGTCTCGTCACAGGCATAGCCGAACATCATACCCTGGTCGCCGGCGCCGCCGACCTCGTCGTTGGTGCCGAGCGCGATGTCGCCGGACTGCTCGTCGAGGTTCACGATGATGCCGCAGGTGTCGCAGTCAAAACCGTACTTGGCGCGGTCGTAGCCGATGTCGCGGATCACGCCGCGTGCGATCTTCTGAATGTCGACGTAGCAGCTCGTGCTGATCTCGCCCATGATATGCACGAGACCGGTGGAGGCGGTCGTCTCGCAGGCGACGCGGCCGTTGGGGTCCTCGGCCAGAATGGCGTCGAGCACTGCGTCGGAGATCTGGTCGCAGATCTTATCGGGATGTCCCTCGGTGACGGACTCGGATGTGAAGAAAGTATGCATAGGGTTCTCCTTTCAGATATATCAGTGGAAGGGGTTCCAGAAGCGGCCCCCGTTCAAAATATTCAAAAACAGTGCCGAGGCGAGCAGAAGCGCACAGGCAAGCATGGACAGGATATCCCATCGGGTGAAGGGACGGGCCATATACCAGCTGCGCTTCCGTTTTTTTCCGAAACCGCGCAGTTCCATGGCGTTGGAGATGGTCTCAATGCGATCCATGCTGGAGAGAATCAGGGGGATCAGGATTGCGCTGGCACTTTTGAGCCGCCGGACGAGAGTCTCCTTTTTGCTCATCTCAATGCCGCGGGCCTGCTGGGCCTGCGAGATCTCGTGGTATTCGCGCTGTATATCGGGGATATAGCGCAGAGCCAGCGCGACGGAATAGGCGATGGAATACTTGACGCCGATGCGGTTGAGGGAGGCGGCAAACTCGCTCGGATTCGTGGTACAGACAAAGAGCAGCACGATCGGGATCGTGGCGAGATACTTTAGCACCAGGTTCAGGTGATAAAAGAGCTGCTCCTGTGTAACCATATAGCGGCCGCCGAGACGGAAAAGCTCGTGACTGCTGCCGTAAAGCGTCACGCCGTGCTGGGGAGCGAAAACAAAGACAAGGACATTGTTGAGCACCAGGAACACCAGTGTGAAACCCAGCAGGAAGGACACGTCCTTCAGGCCGATGCGCGAGACGCGGAAAAGCACAAGGCTCAGCAACGCAAGAAAGATGAGCAGCCGCGTATCGTAGGTCGCCATGGCGGCAAAGCTCCACAACAGCAGACATACCAGCTTGGTTGCACCGGTGAGGCGGTGAATAGGGGAAGGTCGGTCGATGTAGTTGAAGAGGTTGGTCATGTCGGCCTCCTCTCCTGCTCCCAGGCGATGAAGCGCCGGACAAATGCCCGGCCATCCTCGAGCCCGCAGAGCTCGCCGAGGGTATAGAGCGAGGTCTCTTTGAGGCTGGCCTCCCGAATGATTCCCTCATCCGTCAGGACCTCGGCGCAGCTCTTGTCTGCGAGGAGCTGCCCGTGGGAAAAGACCAGGGCGCGCTCGGCGTATTCGAGCATGAGGTGCATGTCATGGGTGATCATGACGACAGTGATGCCGCGCGCATTGAGCGTGCAGAGAAATTCCATGATCTCGGTGTAGTGGCGGTAGTCCTGCCCGGCCGTAGGCTCGTCCAGGAGAATCATCTGCGGGCGGAGCACCAGGATGGAGGCAATGGTGACGCGTTTTTTCTGCCCGAAGCTCAAGGCTGAGACCGGCCAGCTGCGGAAAGGCCAGAGCCCGCAGATCTTCAGCGTCTCCTCCACGCGCTCCTTGACCTCGTCCTCCGGAACGCCGCGGGTACGCAGACCCAGCGCGACCTCGTCAAAGATCATGACCTTGGAGATCATCTGATTCGGGTTTTGCATCACGTAGCCGATGCGGTCGGCGCGCTCTTTGATGGAGAGCTCGGTAAGGTCTTCTCCGGCAAAATGGAGTATGCCGCGCTGCTGTTTCTCAAAGCCGCAAATCAGCTTGGCGAAGGTGGATTTCCCTGCTCCGTTGGTGCCGACGATGGCAATCCGCTCGCCCCGGCGGATCTGGGCGGAGATCCCGCGCAGGGCCGCGTGACCGTTGGAGTAGGCGAAATGGAGGTCCTCCGCTTCCAACTGCAGGGGCCGGCCTTCGACTGCCTCCCGTTCGGGCACGGAGCGGAACCAGGCCCGCACTTTCTCCCGGTCCTCCTCCGTAAGACGCAGACTGCGTATGCTGTGGGGCTGCATGGCGGGAGTCACTTCGACGCCGGCATACTTGAGGGCTGTGAGATAGAGAGGCTCCCGGATGCCGCTGTCGCTCAGCCAGCTGCCGCTGAGAAGCTCATCCGGCGTCGTGTCAACGAGAATGCGGCCTTTGCCCATGAGCACGATACGGTCCACATCCCGGTGCAGTACGTCCTCGAGTCGATGCTCGATGATGATAACGGCGGCGCCGGTCTGCTTCTGGATCTCGTCGATCAGCTCCATAGCCTGCTTGCCCGTTGCGGGGTCGAGATTGGCCAACGGCTCATCGAAGAGCAGCAGCTCCACATCGTCCACCATCACGCCCGCCAGCGAGACACGCTGCTTCTGCCCGCCGGAGAGCTCATTCGGCGCATGGCTGAGATGCTCCTGAATGGAGACGAGCTTTGCGGCGCGCAGCACGCGCTCGTGCAGCTCCGGCTCTGTAACACAGTCGTTCTCCAGCGCAAAGGCGATGTCCTCCGCAACAGTCAGACCGATAAACTGGCCGTCCGGATCCTGAAGTACGGTGCCGACGGTGCGGGAAATCTCAAAGAGCCCCAGCTCCTTCGTCTCCTGTCCGTTCAGGGTGAGGGAACCTGTGCTTTCGCCCCGGTAAGCAAAGGGAATCAAGCCGTTAATGCAGTGAGCGAGGGTGGATTTTCCGCAGCCGGAAGGCCCGGCAATCAGAACCTTTTCGCCTTTGTGCACGGTGAGGTTGATGTCGAAGAGTGTGGGCTCCGCCTGGGCGTTGTACTGAAAGCCGTAATTCTTAAATTGTAGGATGGGTTCGGACATGGCGAATCTCCGGCTTAAAAAAAGAGGGAGAAGCCTCCCTCTTTTCCAGGTTATTTCTCTTCCTTCAGGGAACCCTTCTTGGGCCTGGCGGCGGCGTAGGCCATGCAGAGGAGCGTACCGACAATAGCGGTGGTGACGATGTTCGAAATGCCGCCGACGAGGCCTTGCAGGAAAACCTTGTTGGCAGGCTCGGCATAGATCACGATGTCCAGCACCGGCGCGACCAGCCCCCAGGCGATAATGTGGCTGAGAACCTGGAAGAGGTTAAAGCGCAGGGCGTCTTTGTTGGTGAAGATGCCGTCGGCCAGGGAGAGCTTGCGGGACACTAAGCCGATCAACGTACCGAAGCACGCAGAGGCGATTACCCAACTCCACCAGATGCCCCAGCCGTAGCTGAAGTCGATGAGCGCATGGCCGATGAAACCGATCAGGCAGCCGGCGATCGGGCCGAAGAGGGCGGCCATAAAGGCCAACAGACCATACTGCAGGGAGATGTTGGTGTTTGGCACCGGGCTCGGAATCGCAACAAAGCGGCCGAGAACGAAGAACAGCGCTGCGCCGATGCCGATGGCGACGATGGTGGTCACGGGGGTTTTTTTCATGGGAATGGCTCCTTCCTTCAAAGCACCTTCCAAAACGGGCGGAAAAGAAAACGTCCTGCCGGCAGCAGGACGCAGAAATCAAAGCCTCATCTTTCGTCATACCGCCGGATTTGGCACCTTGTATACACAGGTTGCCGGGCTTCACAGGGCCGTTCCCTCCACCACTCTTGATAAGGTGTTCAGTTTTACGGTGATACTATAGCAGATTTTTTCCCGCTGTCAAGAAAAATGTTGAGGACCAGATAAAAAAGTTGGAAACAGACCTTGACAAAACTGTACATACTGTGTATATTTAAGATACACAGTTGACTGAGGTGAAACTATGACCATCTTGATTGACAATCGGAGCGGCCAACCGATCTATGAGCAGATCGTGGAGCAGCTCCGTGACCAGATTGTAGCGGGGGAACTGGAGCCGGACGCGGCGCTGCCTTCGATCCGCAGTCTGGCGAAAGACCTGCGCATCAGCGTCATCACGACCAAGCGCGCCTATGAAGAACTGGAGCGGGAGGGCTTTCTCTACACGGTGGCCGGCAAGGGCTGCTTTGTGGCGGAGAAGAATCCGGAGCTGCTGCGGGAGGAAAACCTGCGCAAGATCGAGGAACATCTCGGGGAGATCCGCCGCCTGGCCGCGCGCTGCGGCCTGACGCGGGAGGAACTTCAGGAGATGCTCGCCATCATGGAGGAGGATGAGACATGAACGCCATTGAAATCCAGGGTTTGGAGAAACGCTATCCGGGCTTCGATCTGAAGCTGGATCTGGCGCTGCCGCAGGGCTGTATCCTCGGCCTGGTCGGGGAAAACGGCGCGGGCAAGAGCACCACGATCAAGGCGATCCTGGGCATGCTGCGCCCGGATGCCGGGACGATCCGGGTCCTCGGGCAGGATAACAGCCGCGCCTTTGCACCCGTCCGGGAGCGGATCGGCGTCGTACTCGACGAGCCGGGCTTTCCGGATTGCCTCACGGCGGAACAGCTCGGGAAGGTCATGGCCGGGATCTACCGGAACTGGGATAGCGCAGCCTATACCGCTTATCTCAAAAAGCTCGCGGTCCCGGAGGCAAAGCCCTACAAGGACTTTTCGCGCGGCATGCGCATGAAGCTCGCCATCGCCGTGGCGCTGAGCCACAAAGCTGAGCTGCTCGTGCTGGATGAACCGACCTCCGGTCTCGACCCGGTGGTACGGGACGAGGTGGTGGAGCTCTTCTCGGAGTTCACGCGGGACGAGGGACACGCGGTGCTTATCTCCTCGCACATCGTGAGCGATCTCGAAAAGCTCTGCGACTACATCGCCTTCCTGCATCAGGGGCGGCTGCTGCTGTGCGAGGAGAAGGACGCCCTGTGCGAGGAGTACGGCCTGGCGCAGCTGTCCGCCGCAGACTTCGCCGCCCTCGATCCGGCAGCCGTTGTCGGAAGCCGGCGGACGCCTTACGGCGTCACGGCTATCGTGCGCCGGGAAGCGCTGCCGGAGGGCTTCGAGGTCGAGCCGGTGAGCCTGGAGGATCTGTTTGTGGTGATGGTGAAGGGGGAAGAAAAAGCATGAAAGGACTGCTGAGAAAAGATCTGTTCATGATCCTGAAGTACGGGCGGACGCTGTTGATCATGTGTGTGATATTCCTGGCTATGTCGATCGTGGCAGAGGAGAACTTCTTTTTCATTGTCTATCCGGTGCTGCTGGGCGGCGTGCTGCCGGTAACGCTTCTGTCCTATGACGAGCGTTTCGGGTGGAATCGCTATTGCGACGCGCTGCCGATTACACGGAAACAGGTGGTCGACGAGCGCTATCTGATGAGCCTGCTTAGCTTTTTCGTGCTCTATGTGCTCACGCTTGCGGTGCAGGCCGCTGTGCTGCTGCCGAAGGGACGGGGCGAGGACCTGCTCGAGCTTGCAGGGCTGCTGCCCAGCCTCGGCCTCGTGGCACCCGCGCTGATGTTGCCCATCACCCTGCGCTGGGGCGTGGAAAAAGGGCGTATCGTCTATTATTTCATTATCGGCGTGATCGTGGCGGCGGGACTGGTTTTCTCCAACAGCTTCGTGGGAACCGACAGAGAGCTCGGACGCGGGAGCGCCGCAGCAGTGCTGCTGGTCAGCGTGGCGTTTTTCGCCGCCTCATGGCTCCTCTCGGTGAAGCTCTACGAGAAACGGGAGCTGTAAATAGGGAACACAGAAGCCGCTCGGAAAAATCCCGGGCGGCTTCTTCCTTTTTTGTCGGATCTGTGGTACACTATCCCATAAGTATCCCGAGGAAAGGCGGAAATGCCGTGAATCGATTTGCAAAGCGCTCCATGCGACTGTGGGCGCTGCTGTTGGCCGCCGCGCTGTTTCTGAGCTTCCCGGCCTGCGGCGCATCCGCCGCGCCGGCGAAGGCGACGGCCGAAGTGCAGACGCTCCTGCCCGTGCCCGATGAGGGCGGCAGCTATACCACAGCGGAGGACGTCTGTGCCTATCTGCTGGCCTACGGGCGGCTGCCGGACAACTTCATTACCAAAAAAGAAGCCAAGGCGCTCGGCTGGTCCAGCGGTTCGCTGGAGAAATATGCCCCGGGCAAATGCATCGGCGGCGACAGCTTCGGCAACCGGGAGGGTCTGCTCCCGTCCGCGCCTGGACGGACCTGGAAAGAATGCGACATCAATACCCTCGGGAAAAGCTCCCGTGGGGACGAGCGGCTGGTCTATTCCAACGACGGGCTGATCTATTACACCGGCGACCGCTATCAGAGCTTTGTGTTCCTGGCGGCGGCGGAGGAGGAAGCCTCCGGACTGGATGAGGACGGCAGCTATACGACCAAGGAAGACGTCTGCGCCTACCTGCTGCAGTACGGCCACCTGCCCCCGAATTTCATCACCAAGAAAGAGGCCGAGGCGCTCGGCTGGCCCGGCGGCTCGCTCGAGCCCTATGCGCCGGGCAAGTGTATCGGCGGCAGCCACTTCGGCAACTATGAGGGCAAACTCCCGAAGGCGAAGGGCCGCACCTACACCGAGTGCGATATCAACACGCTCGGCAGGCGGTCGCGCGGCGCCGAGCGCATCATCTTCTCCAACGACGGGCTGATCTACTACACAGCCGACCACTATGAGACTTTTGAGCTGCTGGCCGGCGAACCGTAAACAGGCAGCGGGAGGGCTCCGCACAGGCGGGGCCCTCCTTTTTTGCGACAGAAAAAACCAGCATATGGTAATTCGACAAAATGCGGCGCGATGAGCGGGAAAAAACTCGACAAAGAGAGCGAAAACACTTGCTTCTGTCGAAACGTGAAATATTATGTCAACAAATAGCTTGCGGGTTTCGACAGACTTTTACCCTATTCGCGTTCTCGCTGTGATAGATTTATTGCGAGATTACGGTGAATGCGCTCCGATTTGTTAGGAATCGCTCCAACATCGCATACACGGGAGGAAAAATTATGGAAACAAAAATTCGCATTTTGTTGGCAGACCCGAACACAGATTTCTGCAAAATGATGACGGACTTGCTGAACCGCGAGCGCGATATGGAGGTGATCGGCTCGACGGGAGACGGGCTGGAAGCGCTCGAGCTGATCCAGCGGCAGGAGCCGGACGTCGTGCTGCTGGATCTGGTGCTGTCGCGTCTTGACGGGCTGAGTCTGCTGCGCCGTATGCGGCGCGAGGGATGCGCCGGCCATGTGATCGTGCTCTCCGGCTTCGTGAACAGCAAGGTGGTCATGGACTGTGCCAGCCTCGGCGCGGACTACTTTGTGCCGAAACCCTGCGACTCCTCGGTGGTGCTGAGCCATATCCGGCAGAGCGTCGGCCGCGGCGGCGAGGCCGGCTACGAGAGCATCGACTGCGGCTCGGTCTGGAAGCGGGCGGTCAGCGGTCCCGACCTCGAGAGCATGGTGACCGATGTGATCCATGAGATCGGCGTCCCGGCCCACATCAAGGGCTATCAGTATCTGCGCGAGGCAATCATCCTGACCATCAACGACATGGAGATGATCAACGCCGTCACCAAAGTGCTCTATCCCGAGGTCGCGAAGAAGTTCGATACGACGCCCTCCCGTGTGGAGCGCGCCATCCGCCACGCCATCGAGGTAGCCTGGGACCGCGGCGACATTGAAGTGCTGCAGAAGTACTTCGGCTACACGGTGAGCAATATCAAAGGAAAACCGACGAATAGTGAGTTTATCGCGATGATCGCGGACAATTTGACGCTGAAGCGGAAGCAGAGTAAGTGAGCCTCAATCCCCCGCGGCGCAAGGCTTTTGGGGGAATGGACGATAATTCCTACAAGGCTATGAATGTTTGGAAATTACAATGATTTTGGGCTGAAAAGGCTATAAACATTTTTGGCCGAGGCTATAAACACTCGCAATTTATTGGGTATGAAAATCCAATGAATTGGGAGTGTTTTTTTATGATGAACACAGCATTCGACTGGCAGATTGATGAGTTTATGGTGTATTGCAGAAGCCGTCAGCTCAGAGAAAGAACCATGGGGTCTTACGAACAGACTTTGCGGCTGTTTGAGCGTTGGTGCAGGGAACAGATGAACCCCAAACGTTTTCCATACAAATATTTATAGGGAAGGAAAACGTTTAGGGTTATAAGCTTGTAATGAAAGTGCACATTCAAAAGATAGCGTAGCAGCCTGACCAAGCTCACGCTGGAGAGGATTCAGGATTCATCGTCTCCGCTGTCGTTGTCTTCTTGCTGCGCTTTCTTCTCTTGTTCATCCATGAAGATAAAATAGCCTAACGTATCCATATCCATAAAATCGCATCCCCAGGGGCTTTTCGAGTCATAAAAGATCGAAGAATAGATTGTGTTTTTTAGATGGGTATGATAATATTAAATATGTTATTCAAACGCAATTGTTCATGGGAACGGTTTTCTCTTTGGGCAAAATGTGTCTTCTCTGTTCTTTTCATCTGATTGGATATAGGAAATAGTATTTAATACTAAGGAGCATTTGAGAATGAATAGAATTAGAAAAATCCTGTGCAGCATTCTGCTTTGTGCAATGACTCTTTCCATGCTTGCCGCATGTGGGAAAACATCCCAAAGCGCATCTGGCAATTCGGCTTCCGTAACAGAAGCAGCAGTTACAGAAGTTCAAACTCTATCAGAAGTGCCAGCAGTGCCAGAACACACATCTGAGCCAACACTCGAACCCACACCTGAACCTACTCCAGTACCTCTAATAATGACGTTGGAGCAAGAACAGCGCGACTCTGTGTGTATGTTAAACTATATCACTGTACTTACACAAGAGATAAATGCAGCTAAGAATAGTCGCCTTTTTTTAGAGGATGCTTATACTAACCTTCATAACTTCACAGATCTAAATGCGGTTGACCAGAGAACTCATACCCAAATCCTCTCATTAATGGATCTGATGGAAAGCTATCGCATGCTTGATGTCAAAAGAGATCGCTTGACTTATTTGTATGAACAGAACAAGGCTCAATCAATAAGCTCTTTAATGCCAAATCCGCTTGCGTTACTAAGTGCAGTAACGGCTTTTCGGCCGAGTAAGATTGCCGCATCAATTGCTTATATGGCATTTGATTCCGCTGATAATTATTTCAGTTCTTCTAAGAGCGCAGAACTTGAATTCCTACAAAGTGGATGGGCTCTTGATGATGAGGAAGCCACGCAACTCCACAACAGTCGGAAGAACTTGTTCTCATATATGGTTAACATGGTCCACGATAACAGCATTCCAAGCGATCTTGTGCTTAATGAAAAGTCTGTCAGTGAATTTGTTAGCTGGAAAAACAACGAGAATCTTACAGGACGAATCCTGTTTCTGGAATCTAATAAAGAAACCTATCAGGCATATGGTGGTTATTGGCTGGTTCTGGCAGAAAGCTACTATATGCGTGGCGATAAAGATAGAGGTGATTATTCCAACTGCCTTGCTGCAGTCCAGGAGTATCTAACAATAGATGCCAAGATATTCAAGAAAGATTATGAACTTGCAAGAATCCTGCCGTTAGCAATCTCAGCCGCCGAAGAGGAATATGCTTCGGCAACCTTCGAAACTGCAGCTATTGACTATATCCAGCTTTTGATGAAAAACACTGACAATGAGGACTGGGAGCTTAGGTATTTTGCAGCACAAACATATCTAGATTTATACAGGGAGACCAATAACAATTCTTATATTCAAGCAGCATATGATATAGTCCTGAATAATGTGAATCAGTTAGTAAGGACCCAACACGCATTGAATGAGGTCTATTTAGCACCAGTGCAGTTGCTTGAAGCAAAAAAAGACGACACTAAACAGGCAAAAAAAGATATTGACAGCTACAACAAAATGATAAAAGACAATCGCAAAGTTGAATTGGTTCCCATCTACGAGCCTCTCCTCCTTAACTGCGAATTGTTATTTGCATTAGCTGATGAAATGAACATATCTCAGCAGCAAAAGGATGACATTGATAAGATTCTTCGCAATGGAACTGATAATTGGCTGTTCATGTGCGCCCCATTAGAAAAGAAATTTTCATTCAAAAGCAACAGTAAAGAGATTGATACAAGCATGTTTGGTTTCCAAAGCACTTCTAATTCTGGGACGGTATGGCTTCCAGCTACTCTTGTTCCAGAAGGAGCCGACGTTTCTGTGGAGATATCTGATGGAGACAAGCATTTTTATATCACGGAATGGAAAGTAGATAACGTTGATCGTAATAAATCTGAGGACGTCAACGATTTCTGTGTCTCTTTGTTTGGTAATGCAGGAGAAAAACTTAAGTATTCAAAAGGGGCTATTATGACAATTGTTATCAAAATGCCTGGCAGTGAAGAATCAGAGTCCATAACATATAAACTGATTCTTGAAGACATTTTTATCGGGGATATATGGGAGCTCATGTAACTTGAAATGATAAAACGAATAGTATCATTGCTTCTAGTTGTTCTGTTATTATTCTCGATTACAGTATGTTCATATGCTCACGACGATCAAAAAGAGCATGATGCGGATTTAAAGGCGGCTTTGTTTGGAAGTAGAGACAAAATACTAACAGGAGAAAGAAGAACTGCTTTTCAAGCAATAGCAGATGCCGCAGCAATAAGTATCGATCAGTTTTCTCCGAACACTTCATTACAATGGAAAAAAGGTGTCTATGAAGAATTGCAGCAAGAATTGAAGGAACTAGGGGTTCCAACTCTGAAGGTCAAATTCAGTGATTTAGATCTTAATGCGAATGTTGCAAATGGAAAGAACATCACAGCTAATTCACATCGGAGGTTTACCCATCTCGGTTGGAATTATAAGAACTATCCAAATATGGAATTCTGGAATCTGAGGCGGCAGGTTTTAATTGATGTTGTTTATAATGTTTTGTTCAAATCAGATTCCCTGATTTCAAATATTCCTTGGGTTTCAAATTTGCTGATGGGGCCTGATGAGAAATGTGAAGCGTTCGCTGGCATGGTCTATTATATTCATATTTTAGGAGATCATATTGAAGGCGATGATCCAGAAAAGCTGACAGATCTCGAACCTCTCATTCACTATGTGGGCTTCAGTTCCCCTGGAATTATACCTGAGCTTCAGGAGCAAATACAAGTAGTTTTAAGTGATCAAAGAACAACTAGAATCTACATGTCCCTTATGCAGGATTTGTCAGATTTGCAAATGCGTGCTGAGAAAAACTGTGGAACTTGGGGCTCGGTAGATACCTTTGAAAAATGCACCATTAATCAGAAGTATGCAGAAGAACTACTGGATATTTTGTCACAGTATCTGCCTATTTTGCTTGAACGTGAATCTGTTTTTCAAGGTACTGTTTTTCAAATGGCTGCATAGGCTGGCATCTGGATAATGGCTATGTCAAAGCTGTAGTATTTGCTAAATCGTCTGACTGATAACGAGGATTAATAAAACCCCAAAGGTTTTCTACACTTTCCTCAACAGGGAAGAAAGTGTGGAAAACTTTTTTGGGGTTTTTGATAGTGTTTCTTGAATGCACACATTCAGAAAAGAACAGCGGCCCGGCGGAGCGCCGGAGCAAAACGATGCGGGAGGCAATCATGGT
>JAEEGL016242616.1_pt1 | contig 17771 bp, 11 predicted proteins | sample 9134231 | NCBI WGS metagenome assembly JAEEGL01 (sample SAMN16246548, study PRJNA631951) | gut metagenome | biome: gut microbiome; feature: rumen; material: fiber-attached | host: Bos | place: Iran: Karaj | collected 2018-10 | reverse complement strand
ATTTTTTTCTGAATACTCTAATGCAGTAAGCATATTTTGAATAGCTAATTCATCAGCAGTGGACTGTTCTTGATAGTGCCATTCTTTATACATTTTATTATCCCTCCTATAAAAGCATTATATCACAAATCAATTAAAAAAGCACAAGCAATGAGTAGTGCTTAAATTAACATGGTAGTAATAAAATCAAAACTAAAGAATCCCAATGTCTACGAGGAAGGGGGTTCTTTTATTACTGGTAGAAGCAGAAACTCAAGAAAAAGCACTTTTGTTGAATGATGATAGATTTGATATAATAACTATGGAGGTATAGTTATGGAAGAATTAGCAAAACATATATTAGCAAACGCTGTTGTATTTATAGATGAATACTCTAAAAAAGAAATATTAACAGAATATGAAAAAGGAATATTGCAAGGATTGTGGATGTGTTCTGATAGTATTAAAAATCATTTTGAAATGGAAAAATTAAAGTTTGATATAGATATAGATAAGATAATGGATGATTTAAAAAAATTAATGGATTAGATTTAATAAAGAAAGTAAAAAAGAATTACTGTTATGTAATTCTTTTTTTTAAATGTTCAATTAATTTTCGTTTTGACCTATCTATATTAATATTATCTAAATAGTAATTTCCTGAACTTATTAACCAAAAGACTTTATCAACTTTATATGGTGTTTCTCCAACTATTCTAGCCATTCTAACAATTGCCTTATAGCAGTTAAATTCATCACGATCTGATAAACCTAATTCGCTAAAAATATCTATTAGATGAATATCAGGTTTTGGATATTGATCATATCCCAATTCCTTAAGAAAATCACAACCAAGTGCAAAACCCATTCCATATATTTCCTTTGATAAAAGCATTGGTAAAGCTGCTGCGGTTGATTCATTATATGAAAATAGATTTACAAAATTATTAAAATCATCTACATCTTTAAATTGACTCATAAATTTGCAAGCAGATAAAACTGCTTTAGAGTATTTAACCCATGAATTATTTTTTCTTTGAAAACCATTTTTCTCTAAGTTGAATTCTATTGAAAATTTATTTAACAAGTTTTCATATGTTTTGTATACTTTTAATACTTTTTTGTCATCAAAATTAAATAGTATTTTCTTAAACTGTTCTTTTTTATTATATAATCCTATAACATTTGGCATACTTTGATAGTTTTGCAATGAACCACATAAGTTTTCTAAAATATCTTTTTTTGTTTTAAAACCATCCGTAACATAAAAATATTTCTCTAATTCTTCATTTGTTATTTCCTTTGGTTTGATTTTTAATAAGTAATCAAAAGCTTCATAATAAACTAATTTAATATAGTCAGTATCACGCATTTTTATCTCACCTCGATATAAAAAATAGATTCATTAAATCTAAAAAAATCTATAACAATAATTATTAATTTCATATAATCATCATCTAAATTATAACACAAAGTGTATTTCTACCTATAATAAAATAATAATTAATTGCGGAAAAAGCCATCAGCTATTGATCAATTGATCGATTTATGATCTAATAATTATAGAGGTGAATTTGATGGGATCATGGAGATTAGTTGAATATACAATTGACCAATTAAGTAGAGATATTGATAACGGTAATATAACTGTTCCAACATATCAAAGAGGTGCAATTTGGAATTTAAAACAAAAAAGAGAACTAATAGATTCAATGAATAAAGGATATCCGTTTGGTTCAATATTATTATATGAAGGTAATAATAATAGAAAGATAATTGATGGATTACAAAGAAGCACAACAATAATTCAGTATGTTAAAAATCCTGCAGATTTTTTTGAGGAGGATAATATTAATGATTTGTGCTTAGATAAAATAGTAGATGAAATAGGTGTAGTAAGTGTTACTGATATAATAAAAGATCAAGTTGCAACACTTATTAAAAAATGGGTTCATGATAATCATAAAAATATGAGTCAAGTTCAAAGAATGCAATTTTATAAATGTTCAGAAATGTTGGCAGAAAATTATCCAACTTTGCAATCAAAAAAAGACGTAATTAGTGAAATGTTACAAGAAATGTTTAAATCATTTCAAGACACATGTGATCAAATTAGTAGTATAAAGATTCCAGCATTGGTATATAGTGGAGATGAGGATTTATTACCTGAAATATTTGAAAGAATAAATTCGCAGGGAGCTAAATTAACTAAACAACAAATATATGCTGCAACGTGGGCAAATGATGTGATAAAACTAAAAGAAGATAGTAAATATTCTGAAATACTAAAAATTAACCGAGATAGATATGATAATATGCTTGATGAAAGCATGGAACTGGACAAATATGATCCAACCGATTTTATAAGAAATAGAGAAGTAAATGTTTTTGAATTAGTTTTTGGATTTGGAAAATATATTAGTAAAAAATATCCATATTTGTTTTATTATGATTCAGATGATTGTACAAAGGTAGAAAGTGTTGGATTTAACTTAATAAATGCTTGCTTATTGCAAAAAAGTTCTAATATGAGAAAACTAAATTCTGTTATAAAAAATATTGTTGGTTTAGAATCAGATAGCATAGAGAAATTCTTATCTAAGATAGAAGATTGTATAGCATATGTTGATAGAAGATTAGGAGCAACATCTAAATTTAAAGGAAATACAAGAAATGGATCAAAAATTACGCCATTGCACACTGAAATGCAAATAATATCTATTATCGCAACTGTATTTATTCAAAAACACATGAATTATATTATCGATGATAGAGAAAATGTAACTAATATTAGGTTAGATTATGATGGTAATAGAAGTTGGAGTTCTATGAAGGATACATTTGATAATAATATTATTAAAATGTATACTATGGATATTATAGGACAAAGGTGGAAAGGGTCAGGAGACAAAAAATTAGATAATATTATTATTAATAAGCAACATTACAACAAAGTAATTACTTGGAAAGAATTTGAAACAGCATTAGATGCATATTATACTTCTTTGAACTCTGAAAGAAATGAAAGAAAGCAGGTAAAGAACCCAACTGAACCTGAAAAGCTTATTTTAAATATAATATACTCAAATATATTTACTGCTGCTGATCAAATAGATGGATCAAATTATGATATTGAGCATTTAGCAACAAAAAATATTATGAAAAAGAAAATCACAAGTTATACAGAGGATTTTAGATTGCCAATTAGTTCTATTGCTAATTTGTGTTTATTACCTGAATATGATAATAGAACAAAACAAGACAAAACTTTATATGATGACGATGATTATCTAAATAGTATTGATATTGAAACTGTGCAGAATAAGTTTAGTTTTACTATTAAATCTGATTTAGCTTGGTTAAATGATGATTTATCAGAGGATCAGTTTAGAAAAGCATATTTTCAATTCTTAGACAATAGATTTGTTAAAATGAAAGATAAAATTAAACAATCAATTTTTTAAATGAAATACTTAAAATCAAATTAAGGAACTAATCTAGTTCCTTTTATTATGATAAAATACTGTATTTTATAGAAGAAAATGATTATTCATGATATAATTTCAATAGGTTTATGTAAATTTTGGGGTGATTATATGGCAAGAAATAAGGATTTAATAAAAGCCTCTCAAGCAAAAGCAGATGAGTTCTATACTCAGTTAGTAGATGTTGAAAGGGAGCTAAGTCATTATAAAGATTTCTTTAAAAATAAAATTGTTTTCTGTAACTGTGATGATCCTTTTGAATCAAACTTTTTTAAATATTTTGCAATGAATTTTAATGTCCTAGGATTAAAAAAATTAATAACTACATGTTATAGTGGTTCACCTATAGTTACAGAACAACTCTCATTATTTGATGTTAATGGATTGGTTATAAGCAAAAAAACAGCACGCAATCCTTACAAAATAGAGATAACTGAAGTTCCTGATTTAAATAATGATGGTGCAATAGATTTATATGATGTTGCAGAATTGATAAAGAGCAAAAAAAACACATTAACATTATTAGAAGGTGACGGGGATTTTAGATCTGAAGAATGCATAGAATTGTTAAAGCAGTGTGATGTTGTTGTTACTAATCCTCCATTTAGTCTATTTAGAGAATATATTGCTCAACTAATTGAGTATGACAAGAAATTTATTATATTGAGTAATATGAATGCAATAACATACAAAGAGTTTTTTCCTTATTTAATGGATAATCAAATTTGGACCGGATATGGTTTTAATATGTCTATGGTATACAAAACTCCTTATCCAAATTTGCTAGAAGCAAATAGAAAGTTTGTAATAGCAAAGGGATATAATCCTGATGAGGGTTTTGTAAAAGTACCTGGAATTTGTTGGTTTACTAATGTTGATGTTAAAAAACGACATGAAAAACTTATTTTGTATAAAGAATATAATGAAAATGAATTTCCTTTTTATGATAATTATTCTGCGATTAATGTAGATAAGGTAACGGACATTCCAAAAGATTATTATGGTGTTATTGGTGTACCAATTACATATTTAGATAAACATAATCCGGATCAATTTAAAATCTTAGGAAAAACTGATAGACAAGCAATATATGGATATAGAACAAAAGTATATACAAAAGAAGATTCTACAAATTTTAATGATTTAAATAGAGGGCCAACTTTATTTGTTAATGGTGAACTAAAAGCTATTTATCAAAGAATCTTTATTCAAAGGTGTGAAACTGAAGAAGGTGATTCATAATGTCAACAAAAAGCGATTTAACAAGTGCAAAAAGTAATAAGGATGATGAGTTTTATACTCAATTATCAGATATTGAAGCTGAATTAAAATACTATAAGCAATATTTTAAAGATAAGATTGTTTTTTGTAACTGTGATGATCCTTTTGAATCAAATTTTTTTAAATACTTCGCCCTTAATTTTAATAGTTTAGATTTAAAAAAATTAATATGTACTTGCTATGACAAATCTCCTATAGCTGGAGAACAATTATCCTTTTTAGATTTAAATTATATTATTCCTAAGCCTAATAAAAAGGCATATAAAATAGAGATAACTGAAGTTCCTGATTTAAATGAAGATGGAGCAACTGATTTAATAGATGTAGATTATCTAATAAAGAGCAAAAAAAACACATTAACATTATTAGAAGGTGACGGGGATTTTAGATCTGAAGAATGCATAGAATTGTTAAAGCAGTGTGATGTTGTTGTTACTAATCCCCCATTTAGTCTATTTAGAGAATTCATCTCTATATTAACAAAATATAATAAAGATTTTTTGATAATTGGAAATCAAAATGCAATAACCTATAAAGAATTCTTTCCACTATTAAAAGCTAATAAAGTTTGGATGGGAGCATCAATCCATTCTGGAGATAGAGAATTTAGAGTTCCAAATGATTATAATGTTTCATCTAATTATAGGTATGATGAATTAGGAAATAAATATGTCAAGGTTAGAGGACCAAGATGGTGGACAAATTTAGACTATAAAGAGCGTCATGATAAAATTATATTATATAAAAAGTATAATCCTAAAGAATATCCTAAGTATGATAATTATAATGCAATAAATGTTAATAAAACGACAGAAATACCAGTTGATTATTCTGGCGTCATGGGAGTACCGATAACATTTTTAGATAAATACAATCCAGATCAATTTAGAATATTAGGTTGTAGTTCTGCTATAGAGATATTTGGTATAGAAAGTTACCCTTTTTCAGAAGAATTCATGAATATATACAAATCTGGAAGGGTCCGTACTAAAGGAAATTTGCAAAAATCAAAACCATGTTATATTGATTCAGAGGGCTTTGTAAATATTGGATACCATAGAATATTTATTCAAGCTATTAATAAGGAGAGTGAAATAGATGGAGATTAAATTACATGAAATAACAATAAGAGATGTTGTGAATGGCTACATTGATAATCAAGAAGATGGTGTTCTTGGTTATGGTGGAAAACTAGATATAAGGCCACCTTTTCAAAGAGAATTTATTTATAATGAAAAGGAAAGAAATGCAGTAATTGAAACAATTAATAAAGGATTTCCACTAAATGTTATGTATTGGAGTAAAAATGGTGATAATTATGAATTGCTTGATGGTCAACAAAGAACCCTTAGTTTTTGTCAATACGTTAATGGAGATTTTTCTGTAGATTTCAAAGGATTTAACAATTTACCTAAAGATTTGCAAGAAAAAATACTTGATTATAAATTAATGATATATATTTGTGAAGGCACTCCATCTGAAAAACTTGATTGGTTTAAGATAATAAATATTGCCGGAGAAAAATTAACTGATCAAGAATTAAGAAATTCACAATTTACTGGTCCATGGTTACATGATGCAAAGAGGCATTTTAGTAAAACAGGATGTCCAGCATATCAAATAGGAGAAAAATATTTAAATGGTTCAACAATTAGACAAGATTATCTTGAAAAAGCATTGACTTGGATTTCAGACAGAGATAAATGTGCGATTGAAGATTATATGGGAAATCATCAGCAAGATTCGGATGCAAATGAATTATGGCAATATTATCAATCAGTTATTGATTGGATAAAACGATTATTCCCAAATTATAGAAGAGAAATGAAAGGAATCGATTGGGGAATTCTATACAATGAGTATAAGGATAAATCATATAATTCTGATAAGTTAGAGGAACAAATATCAAAGCTTATGATGGATGATGATGTTACTAAAAAATCGGGAATCTATTCTTATTTAATAACAGGAAAAGAAAAATATTTAAGTATTAGGTCATTTACTGACAATCAAAAAAGAGAAGCATATGAACAACAAAAAGGTATTTGCCCTAATTGTAAAAAGCATTTTGAAATAGAAGAGATGGAAGCAGACCACATAACTCCATGGCATAATGGTGGAAAGACTACTTCCGATAACTGTCAAATGCTATGTAGAGAATGCAATAGAAGAAAATCGGGTATATAGAAGCGGAATATAATTCCGTTTTTTTTAATCAAAAACAAGTATATAAATGATAATATGGATTTGATAAATATGATATAATAATTTCAGTATTAAGGAGGATGCATTATGAATAATGAAAAATTAGAAAAATTAATTGATGGATATATCGATTATTTGTCTGATCAAGAAAATGAAACTATTATTAATGATGAACTAATAAGACAAAATCAAAAAGAATATTATCAGTCATTTGACTATAATAAAATAATGAACTTATCAGATGAAGAAATGATAGACTTTATAAAAAGGTTATGGGCTGTTATGCCAGTAACCGTTTATAAAATATACGATGGAAATGGGCATGAAAAATTTAAAAAAAATGTAGCCAATCTTTTATATGGTGATGGAAATATAGAAGAAAGATTTAACGGTTTTTTAAATAATATTAGTGTGTTTAAAGCAAAAGCAATTTCTGAATTATTATGTTATGTCTATCCCAATGATTATATGATATGGAATTCAAAAGTAGAGAGTTTATTCAATATCATAGGAATTAAAGATATTCCACACTCTACAGATGTTTTTAATTATGATTCTTATTTAAAAATAATAGATTATGGAAAAAAAATTAAGAATAAACTATCTTCTAGACTTGGAAAAGAACTAGACTTTTTAGAAGCTGATTACTTTTATCAATATGTTGCAACAGAAGAAATGAATTATAAAAAATTAGATAGAGTAATTGATTCATATATAAATAATATGGATACATATTTACCAAATGAAACATATAAATGGGAAGCAATTAAGTGCTTTCAAGATAATTGGAATACTGACAGTCAAGATTTTGTATCTATGCTACTACGAGCATTTTCAAAGTCATCCAATTTATTGAGTGGATATAATTACTATGCTTTTGGAATGCTAAAAGGCTTTGCAGAACATGAGCCTGAAACTCTTAAAAGGATGTTTATAAACCTATATGATGAAAATATAGATTTAAAAACTCGATATGAGAATTACATTAATGCATCTGATTCTTTATTAAAGAAATATTGGGGTGAAACAAAGAAACACTATCAAGATTTACATGCAATAAGTACATATTTAACATTCATGTATCCTGATAAATACTATATATATAAATATACAGTAGTGAAGAATGCTTCAAATTTTTTAGAGTATGAAGTAATAGACTCTGACAAAAGATTAACAAAAAATGAAAAAGATTATTATTCATATAACAATTATTTAAAATTATGTGATAGAATTCTTGACCACATAAAAGATAATCAAACATTATTTTTAAAAGCTGAGAATATATCAAAAATAGTTACAACATGTCATAATGTGTTTGCTCAAGACATTTTATATTATATCGATACAAATTATTTAGGAACAAAATATTGGATTTTATCACCGAATCCAGGTGAAAACAAGTGGAATGAATTTTTAGAAAAAAATATTATCATTATTGGTTGGGGCGAGATGGGAGATTTAACTGAATATGATAATAAACAAGAGATAGCGGATAAACTATTAGAATTATACGGTGGAAATACATCGAAAATGAACGATTCAAAATGCTTATATCAATTCGCATACGAAATGAATATAGGAGATATAGTTTTAATTAAAAACGGAAAGTATAATTTATATGGTTATGGAAAAATAAAATCTGATTATAGTTATGATAATAATCAACATGTAAGACAAGTTGAATGGATAAAAACAGGAAATTTTGATATGCATGGAATTGCACCGGAAGGAGGATATGCGACTAAGACTTTGACTGACATAACACCATATGATGATGGAAAATGGGCAAAAAGTATGATTGATAAAATAAATGGAATAGAAGAAAATAAGGTAATCGAAACGATTGATGAATCATTAGTTAACTACTATTGGTTAAATTCAAATCCAAAGGTATGGAGCTTTTCAGAGTGGTCAGTAGGAGAAGTTCAAACATATACGTCTATAAATGATAATGGTAATAAAAGAAGAGTATATCCAAATTATGAAAATATCAAAGTAGGAGATAAAATAATTGCATATGAATCTACTCCGGTTAAAGCAATAGTTGGATTTGCAGAAGTGATTAATAAGGATCAAAATAATAACATTACGTTTAGAAAAATTGAACATTTAATTAATCCAATTTCATATGAAGATATAAAAGATTCAAAAGAATTGGAAAATATGGAGTATATTAAAAATTCAAATGGTTCATTATTTAAACTAACAAAAGAAGAATATGACTACCTTTATGAAATTATTAGAGAAAACAATCCACAAAAAAGTATTAGTAAAAATAATGAACCATATAGTAGAGATAAGTTTGATGAACAAGTGTTTTTACCAATGGAAATATATGAAGATATAGTAAATGTTTTAAATAGAAAAAAGAATGTAATACTACAAGGTCCTCCTGGAGTAGGAAAGACTTATATGGCTAAAAAAATAGCTTATAGTATTATGGGTGAGAAAGATGAAACAAGATTAAAGGTAGTTCAATTTCATCAAAGTTATTCATATGAAGATTTCATTGAAGGATTTAGACCAAATCAAGAGGACAATGGTTTTTCATTAAAAGAAGGAATATTCTACAAGTTTTGTAAACAAGCAGAAAATGATATTGAAAAAAGGCCGTTTTTCTTCATAATAGATGAAATAAACAGAGGCAACATAAGTAAAATATTTGGAGAAATAATGGTGTTATTAGAGCAGGATAAAAGAGGAAGTACTAAAGTTGAATTAGCATATTCAGGGAAACCATTTACTATACCAGATAATCTATATATTATTGGAATGATGAATACAGCAGATAGAAGTTTGGCGATTATGGATTATGCATTAAGGAGAAGATTCTCATTTGTAGAAATACCTCCTGCTTTCAAATTTAAAAAATGGAAAACATACCAAGAAGATATTAATGATGAATTATTTAACAAAGTTATTAATTCAATAATAGAAATAAATGATGAAATAGCAAAAGATACAAATTTAACAGCAGATTGTATGATTGGCCATAGTTATTTTAGCGATCTGAAAACTGTAACAAGCAAAGAATTGTTAACAATTATAAAATATGATATTTTGCCATTATTAAAAGAATACTATATTGATAATCCAAATACTTATACTAGATTTGAAAGTAAATTACGAGGATTGTTTAAATAATGATAGATAAAACTATAACTATAAAAAATTACTATTGGATGTTAGCCTATGCATTTAACTCAGTAAATGAAAAGGATAGTTCTAAAATAGAGGCAGAAGAATTTGATAATATATATGAACTTTTATGTTTTATTCTAACAATGGAACTAAATAAACAAATAAAAAGAGGATTAAATAAAGCCTATGTTTCTTTCGAAGAAGAAACGAGAGATATAAGAGGGAAAATTAATATTAATAATTCTTTGAAGAAAATATCATTTATGAATAAAAAACTATATATTGAATATGATGAATATTCTATTAATTCAACATTAAACCAAATTATCAAAACTGCCGGAAAATACTTATTAAAGTCCAATAGAATAAAAACAAAAAGGTATTCTAATGAATTAATTAAAAGTCTAAAATCTCTATATGATGTAAAAGAATTGAACCCATCTTCAATTAAATGGAGCACATTACGATATGACAGAAATAATGCGTCATATAGAATGATAATAAATGTTTCATACTTTATATTAAATGGATTACTATCAACAAATGAAAATGGTGAATATATATTTAATAATTATTTGGACAATAAAAAAATGCATCAATTATATGAAAAGTTTATTCTTGAGTATTATAGATATCATTATAGAGGATATTTAAAAGTAGATAATCCAAGAATTGATTGGATTACCGATCATACGAGAATGTTACCTAATATGTTAAGTGATATAGTTTTGTATAATAAAGATTCAAACAAAAAACTCATAATTGATGCTAAATACTATTCAAATGCTTATCAAGAAAATGAATACTATAATAGAGAAACATTTAAATCTAATAATTTATATCAAATATTTACATATGTAAAAAATGAAGATAAATTAAAAGATGGAAATGTTTCTGGAATGCTATTGTATGCAAAGACAGATTATAACGACAATATAGATGAAGAATATAATATGGATGGAAATATTATAAGAGTGAGCAATTTGGATCTAAGTATGGATTTCGATCATGTTAAGAAAAGACTAAATGGTTATGTTGATTGGTTCATTAATATGTGAAAATCATAATGAAATAGATATATAAATTAGGACTAGAGAAATCTAGTCTTTTTAGTAAATTATTAAGTATTGGTATCATATTATTTTTATGTTATTAATTATTATTTAATGTTATAATACAAAGTAGATGAATATTAGGGATGTGAATATACTATGAATCAAAGTTTAAAAAATATTTTTTCGTTTATAAAAGAAGCATTAGAATTAAAAAATAGGAATATTTATAATCTAAAAGACTATGAAATTCACTATGACTTAGGAAATCACTACAATCAGTTTAAAGAGATAATTGAAGAACAAGATTATCATTCTCTAAATATTGATTCTAACAAAGCGATTTTTAGAATTCAATATTTGAAAGAAGATAAAAAAAGAGAAATACCAGATGTTCCCGAATCTCTAAATAATTATATCTTTTTAAAAGATGATAATGATATTATTGCAAAGATAGATGATTTAGAAAAAGAATTAAAAAAAGATAATCTTTTAGACATATATAAAGAATATGATTCTCAAATAAAAGAAATTAATAGATATAATAGTTTAATTGACTTATATAATTCAAAATATATGGAATTATATAATGTATATAAACGAATTAATGATTATGAAGAAAAAATTGAAATAATATTTGGCCAAAAATTATTTGTATGGCATGATGGTAATGGAAAGTCTATTGATAGATATATACTAGAAGCTAATCTTGATTTATCATTTGATTCAATTAATAACACAATTAGTTTAACTATTGATAAAGAAAAATTTAGAGGACTAGTGACAGAATTTTTAAACTTAGAAGAGTATAAAATAAAGGATAATAATTCCCTTAACGATTTTGTAAGCAATTTTAATAACAGTGATTTTAGTGACTTGGATATTGAGGATATAATATTTAAATATGTTAATTATGCTTCTTATGAAAATGATATAGTTAATAGAGAAATACTAGATAAGGAAGAAATAAAGAGTAATAAGAGTTATGTATTTGATAACTGCGGAATCATTGTTAGAAATAAAAATTCTAAATTATGGATTGAAGACTTAAAAAACATTATTGAGTCCTGCGACCATACCAATTTCTTAAGTCCTATGTTAAATATGTTTGAAGTGGATTTTTCTAATAATGATCAAGTTGAAGAATTATTGAATGATTCTACATATGAAGAAACAAAAGATGATGATGTGTTATTTCCTCTACCTTCAAATAAGGAACAATACCAAATCGTTGATAAGGTAAAAAGTAGTAATATTGTTCTCGTGCAGGGACCTCCTGGTACAGGTAAATCACATACTATAGCTAATCTTATTTCTCACTATATAGCTGAGGGAAAAAGAGTAATTGTAACAAGTGAAAAGGCTAAAGCTTTAGAAGTATTAAGAGATAAAATTCCAGAACAAATTCGAAGTTTAAGTCTTGCTTTATTAACTTCCAGTGGAGTTGATAAAGAACTGGAATTTTCAATTTCTCATGTATTAAAGCGTCAAAATGATGAAAAACAACAAAAGGAAATGAAAAAGGAAATAGATAAATATACGGAAAAACTGCAAACAATCTATAAAAATAAGGAGGACGTAATTTCTCAAATAATCGAATTAATGTCTAAAGATACAGTTTCACATAGAAATGAATTGAATGAATTAATAAATTATGAATCAAACAATGAATTGACTCTAATGGATTTAGCTATATGGCTTAATAATAATAAAAAATATAATATAATACCAGAAAATGATATTGAGAATTGGAAATATGATAATCCGCTTGAAATGTTTATTAAATTGGATAATACAGCTGATGAAATAAAGAATAATGGATATATAGTTTCAAGTGAGATACCAATGCATCCATATTTGAATAATAATGAAATGGAACTTCATATAAATGAAACAAATGGATATAGTAATCATAAGATACAAAACGAAGAATTATTAAATGCAGTTAGACAATCAAGATTAACCTCTGATATTATTGAAGATTTAGGGAAAAAAATAAATCACTTGTCAATGCTTTACCAATACTTTGATAAAGAATGGATTAAAACAAACACTGAATATCAAGTGTTTATGGAAAAAATCACTGAGCTTTATGAAACAATAAATGTAAATGAAGATTTTATTAACAATGCAGAAAACAAATTGTTTGATTATTCTTTATCAGTTGATGATTCTGAAAAATATGATGAATACTTGAGTACAGTATGTGAAATAATTGAATTATATGGAGAAAGTGAAACTATTAACTTTATAAAATCAATACGTTTCAACAATGAAATAAAAAAATTAAATGGAATAAAGTATAACAATAGTATAATCAATAAAGAAAATATTAAAAAAGATGATTTTAATAATATTAAAATAGGACTTGGATATTATAAATTAATTGATTTTATTAAAGAAAGAACTGTTCAATTATTTAATATGGATTTATTTGAAGAATTTAAAATACCAGAAAATCAATTTGGAAAATATAAAGATAAAATAGTTGATATTTTAGATGGAATTATTAATTTTAAAGGGATAACAAATGAAATAAATAATGACTTAAAGAACATAATAAATATAAACTTGTATCCAGTTTCATATTTGGATATTACCGAAGAGAAAATTCATTCTATTTATGATGATTTAAAATATTATGTTACTGAAAACAAAAGTTATAAACATTCTAATGATTTAGCTAATGAAATAAGATATTTTTATAAAAATTATAATTTAGTTCATTTGAAAAATATGTTGATAGCCATCGAATCAAATCAATTAGAAATATATATTAAAGAAAAAAATAATTTAATTCATGAAATATCAGTTATAAATAAGTATAATGACTTAAGAAAACAATATGAAATACTATTTAAAGAAAAAAAGGAATTAATAACAAAGTATATTTATGATTTTCATTTTGAAGATAGAAAATTTTTGAAAGATAATCTTTTAGATATACTAAAATATCATTTTGTAAAAAAATTCTATCTTTCGTTAGAAAAAGCTGGTTCAAGTTTACCAGATCTATACAAACAAAGAGAAGAACTAATTAAAAATGAAAAGAAAACTATTACCGAATTGGTTGCAATTAAGGGTTGGTATTATCAAAACTTACATATGAATTATAATATTAGTACTAGTTTAAATAAATGGATCAATTTGAAGAAAAAACTAGGAAGTGGTACTGGAAAAAATGCTAATTTATACTTAAGACAAATGCGTGAAGAAATGGAAACAGCAAAAAATGCAATACCAGTATGGATTATGCCAATTGATAAATTAATAGAGCAATATCCATTTACAAATGAGCCTCCTTTTGATGTATTGATAATGGATGAAAGCTCACAATCATCTGTCTTTTCAATAAGTGCATTAGCAAGAGCAAAAAAAGTAGTTGTTGTTGGAGATGATAAGCAAATATCTCCTACTAATGCATTTACTAGTATAGAAGGAATTAATGATTTAAGGGCAAAGTATCTTAAAGGCAATAGCTGGGATTTGCAAATATCAAAGGATACAAGCATATATGATATTGTTCAAACTATTTGTGGAAATAAAAAAATTACTTTAACTGAGCATTTTAGGTGTTTACCTGAAATTATTAATTATTCTAATAAAGAATTTTATAAAATGGAAATAAATCCGCTAAAGGTAAGAGGAAAGGAAAACACAATAGAAAAGCCAATAAAAGAAATCTATGTTCCAAATGCAGTATGTAAAAAAACAGGAACACAGATATACAACCAAGCAGAGATTGACAGAATTATTATGCTATTAGGGGAAATAGTTAATGATCCACAATATACTGATAAAACGATTGGTATTATAGCCCTACAAAATAGCGGAAGATATATTCTAAAACTAAGAGAATTAGTAATGAGCAAATTTGGTGAAGATTTTATTCGTGAAAGGCAAATAAAAATTGGAACTACATATGATTTTCAAGGAGATGAAAGAGATGTCATTATCTTAGGTATGGTGGTTTCTAGTGTTTTAGAAAAAGGCGAAAAGTATAATTTTAAAGCCCTAACTACTTCGGAATTTAACAAATCATTTAATGTTGCAGCATCACGTGCGAAAGAACAAATGATTTTAGTTCATTCTGTTACTTTAGATGAACTATCACCAAATTGCAATAGATACAAATTGTTAAATTACTGTTTACATTATGAAGATGAACAAACAAAAGAATACGAAAAATTATTTGAATCAAATTTTGAAAGAGATATATATCAATTTTTAGTTTCTAAAAACTATCAATTAATTCCACAGTTTAAAATAGGAAATTATAGACTTGATTTTGTGTTGACTAATGATAAAAATCAAAAAATAGCAGTTGAATGTGATGGCGACACATATCATGGAATAAAAGAATTAGAAAATGACCTAAACAGACAATCTATTTTAGAAAGATGTGGTTGGAAAATTGTTAGAATAAGAGCTAGTGAATTTTATTATAATAGAGAACAAAGTACAAGTAAAATGATTGACACCATTGAACATTACTTAAATAATAATGATTCAGCTACATATACATTCATTAAGGATGAACAAACAAAAGAGATAAAGAAAACAAATGAAAGTATTACCGATAAACAAAAAAACAAAGAAGTGAAAAGAAATAATCGTCAGGAAATAAACGATATTGATCAATTAAATCTATTTATTAAAGAAGATAATATAGAACAATCAAAAAATTCTTTGGGACCAAGCCAATTAAAATATATGACTTTATATAGTAATGGTGTTACTAGAAAAGAAATAGCTGAGTATTATAAAGTCGCTTATGATACAGTAAAAAAATCATTACAAACTGTTTCAGAAAAATATAACAAACAAATAGACCATTGTATTCCACAATTTATTGAGGAATATAAAGAAAACAAGACATATAAGTCGGTTTTAGAACATTATAATAGTAATAAGAGCAGCCAAGATAACAATAATGAAGGTTTGTCATTATTTGAAGCAATTACAATAGAAGTAAGAAAAGCTATTAAGGAAAAAAAGAATATAAAAATAACTTATACTGGTTCCACAAAAGTATATTTATTATCTCCAATAATGTATTTTAAAGCAAAAAACACAATGTATCTAAGAGCAAAAGATTTAAGTGATGGAAAAGTAAAACTATTTAAATATGAAAAAATAGAGAGCTTGGTTGTTGTTCCTTAAGAATTGTTGAAAAGCATATATAATGAGATAATTATATATGTTTTTTTATGCTATAATTAATAAAAGAAGGTGTATTATGAGTGAGTTTAATCATAAGTTATTAACAAATCCACTTTATTGGATATTTATAATAGGATGTATTGCCTTAATAATAATAGATAAATTGTTTTTTCCAAAAATAATAGGTTGGTTTGGAGAATTATGGACTAAACAAGCTTTAAATAAATTACCTAAAAAGAAATATAAAATACTAAATGATATTCTTATTGAAACAAATAATAATACTCATCAAATAGATCATGTAGTAGTATCACCATATGGAGTATTCTCAATTGAAACAAAACAATACAATGGTTTCTTTACCGGTACTAAGTATGATAAAAAATGGGTAAGACATGTTGGTAAAAAGAAATATTATTATACTAATCCTATTAGACAAAATTATGGTCATGTTAAAGCATTATCTGAATTGTTAAATATAGATGAGTCTAAAATATTTAATATAGTTTGTATTCCTAGTAAAGCTAAATTAAAGATAAAGCATGATGGTGAACTAGTTAGATATAGTACTATTAGTGATAAAATATTATCTTATAAAGAACCTATTATAGATAATGCAGATGAGATTGTTGAAACTATAGAAAAAAATAATATAACTGATAAAATTGTTAGAAAGAAACATATTAAAAATATAAAAGAAAGTATTAAAAAATAATATTATATGGAGGTAATTATGAAAGAAAAATATGAAAATGGTGAAATAACAAAAGAAGAATGGAAAGAGTATCTAGAAGAATTAGATAAAAGAATAGCTAATGGAGATAAATCTGCATTAGATGAAAAATTTACTCTTATGGATAGAGAAACAGCTGACTCTATGATAGGTACAGGATATGGTTTAGGAAACGTATCAGAACATACACAGAGTCTAATATACGGATGGTTAAGAAGAACGTGGTTAACTAATGAAGATGCAGACTATATATCAAAAATAGTTAAAAACGAAAAAGATGGCAAAGAGTTTTTAAAACTATTTGATAAACTAAAATGGAGTCCATTCGAAGATTATTATAATGAATATAAAAATGGCAATTATAGTAAAAACATTTCATATATTTTAGAGGAATGCAAAAAGTTGGTACCAAATAGAAAATAAAAAAGAAGCATATATATAACATGTATGCTTTTTCTTGTGTTTCACTACATTTCAAAAATAGGTACGAACAATAGGCTTCCATAATAAGAATATATAAAATAAAAGAACCGCCTTCCCCCCGCACCTATTGAGATTGTGACTTTTGATTTTTTTTACTATTTATCAATACTTTTTAAACCGAAGCCCATGCCATGATATAAAAAAAGTAGCATCACTGCTACATTTCATTCATAAATGGCAGGGGATGCAAGAATCGAACTCGCAACAGTGGTTTTGGAGACCATTATTATACCATTTAACTAATCCCCT